>Ga0302238_1002115_pt1 | contig 14512 bp, 7 predicted proteins | sample AAG_UR_Asn_MG_FD_193527 | JGI IMG/M metagenome (GOLD analysis project Ga0302238, IMG submission 193527) | Enriched activated sludge microbial communities from anaerobic digester in WTTP, New Holstein, Wisconsin, United States - AAG_UR_Asn | ecosystem: Engineered > Bioreactor > Anaerobic >...
CGTGTGTAGTCGCCAAGCGGCTTGATGGCAAAGCTCAATTCGGCACCGGGTTTCCATTCAGAGATGATCGAGAAGGGGTGCGGGCCTTCGTCACGATCCAGCGTGAGCAGGGCGAATTGGCCGGCCATATGGCCCGGCCAGTCGGCGCCGGGTGTGATGCTCAGTTCGAGGACGCCCGATTCGCCCACCGTCGCCCGGATGACCCTCCCGGTATGGCTACGCGACGAGCCGATCCGTCCGCGCAACGAGATCACGGCGATGACGGCACCGGCAACGCAAATCGCCACAAGCGTGATGCCGTACGGCGTCGCCAGCAGCTTTTCCTTCCACAACATCATCACGCTGTGAAAGGCACCGAGCAGGAAAACGATGGGAAAGCCCTTGTGCAGCTTGCGGAACCAGTGGTAAGGGATGAAACGCAGCAGCGAGATGATGCCAAGAACGACCATGCCCCAGGCTGCCCATTCGCCCATCTCCTTGCCTTGGCCGATCCACGAAAAGCCGTCACCATGCGAGCGCTTCTGGCGAGTCGCCGCTTCGACCCAGCCCCATGCAATCAGTGTCCGCGGCGAGAGCAGCAGCAACCAGTGTGCGGCGACCAGCAGCACGGCGCCGATGCCGGTCCACTTATGGGCGTGATACAGCTTGTCTAGACCACCCAGTTGCTGTTCCAGCCACGCCGGACGGAGCGCCAGCAGCATGCAAAAGCCCATCCAGCCAAGCGCCAGGGCGCCGGTCAGCGTCGTGTAGGCCTTGCGCAGGGAAAAAAAAGAATCGGAGAAAGTCAGGATGCCGCTGGGCTGCAGGACTGCCCAAAGCACGACGAAGGCAACGCTAAGGGGGAGAAGAAAACGTTTCATGGGGGTAACGACTCGCGAGGACTGAATGGCGCCATTGTCATTCCGCCCACGGTTGCAAAGAATTTCGCCGCGGTGAAAGTCTGTTGCAAATCGTTTCAGCGGCCTGCCAACCGGCCGTCAAAGCCGCGCACGAAGTCTTCGAGTTCGCCAGCCGGCATCGGGCGGGCCAGCCAGTAGCCCTGGATCTCATCGCAACGGAAGAGTTGCAGGAGGTTGCACAGTTCTTCGGTTTCCACGCCTTCGGCGATGGTCTTCAGTTTCAGGCTGTGCGCCATCTGGATGATCGCGCGGACGATCGCGGCATCATCCGGATCGCTGACCAGGTCACGCACGAAGGACTGGTCGATCTTCAGTTTGTCGACGGCGAAACGCTTCAGGTAGGCCAGGCTTGAGTAGCCTGTGCCGAAATCGTCCACCGACAGTTTTACCCCTAGCGCCTTCAGGCGATGCACGGTATCCAGCGTCGTCTCGGCGTCCTGGAGCAGGATGGATTCGGTGAGTTCCAGTTCCAGCCACTGCGAATCGAGATCGGAGAGCACCAACGCGTTGATTACGGTATTCACCAGGTCGAGACGCTTGAACTGGATGGCCGAGAGGTTGACGGCCACGACGAACGGCGCCAGTCCGGCATCCTGCCATGCCCGTGCCTGGCGGCAAGCCTCGCGCAGCACCCAGTCGCCGATGTGCACGATGAGCCCCGATTCTTCGGCCACCGGAATGAATTTCCCCGGCAACACCAGGCCGTTGTCCGGGCTGTTCCAGCGCACCAGTGCCTCGACGCCGATGATGGTGCGCTCCTGCAAGTCCAGTTGCGGCTGGTAGTGCAGGACGAATTCGCCGTTCTCCAGGGCGCGACGCAGCTGCGTTTCCAGGTTCATGTGCTCGACCACCTGCAGATTCATCTGCTCGGTGAAGAAGCGGTGGCTGTTGCGACCGGCTTCCTTGGCGTGATACATGGCTGTATCGGCCTTCTGCATCAGCACGTCGAAATCTTCACCGTCATCGGGGAAGATCGCTACACCGATCGAGAACGAGGAGATCAGCGCGTGCTCGCCAATCAGGAAGGGATGACCCATGCGCTGGTGGATCTTGTCGGCGACACGGGAGACGGCATCGCTGTCGCGCACATCGTTGAGCACGATGATGAACTCGTCGCCGCCCTGTCGGCTGATGGTATCGGACTCGCGCACGCAGCTCTTGAGCCGTTCGACGACCGCCTTGAGCAAGGCATCGCCGACGGGATGACCGAGTGAGTCATTGATTTTCTTGAAACGGTCGAGATCAAGGAACATCAGCGCCACGCGGCTCTGCTCGCGTACCGCATGCGCCATGGCCTGCGCCATGCGGTCGCGCAACAACAGCCGGTTGGGCAGCTCGGTCAGCGGATCGTGGTGCGCCAGGAATTCGATGCGCTCCTGTGCCGCCTTGCGTTCCGTCATGTCCGAGAAGATATAGACGAAATACCTGGCCTTGCCGTCGGTCTCGCGGACCGCCGAGACGCCCAGCCACTCGGGATATGCCTCGCCGTTCTTGCGTCGGTTCCACACTTCTCCCTGCCAGTGCCCGGACGTTTCCAAGATCTGTCGCAGGGTGTCGAAAAATCCGTCGTCCTGGCTCGCGGACGAGAAAATGGCCGGCGTATGCCCGGCCGCTTCCGCGGCACTGTAGCCGGTGACTGACTCGAAAGCCGGATTGGCCGAGATGATGCGATGTTCTGCGTCGGTCACCAGGATCCCCTCGCCGCTGTGGCGAATGGCCTCGAAGGCCAGTCGCGCTTTCTCGTCGGCACGTCGGCGCTCGGTGATGTCCGAGAAGGTCAGCACCACGCGTGGCTCTTGCCCCTCGGCCGCGTGCAGCGGCGAGGTGCTGACTTCCAGCCAGCGCACCGCGCCATCCGGAAAACGCAAGCCCACCACGCGGTTGCGCAGCTCCCGCTCGCGGCACAAGGACAGCATGATCTGCGTATTTTCCAGCGGATTGGGGATCGGCCGCTGCTCGTTGTCCACGAATTCCAGCGGCAGTTGCCGCACGTTCAAGCGCAGCAGGCCGTTCTCGGGATAGCCGAGGATGCTCTCGGCCGCCCGGTTGGCGAAAAAGCACACGCCTTCGGGTGAGAGTACCGCCAACCCCTCGGCCATCACGGCCATCGCGCTGCGGAAGCGGCCCTCGCTTTCCTGCAGGCGGGCCATCAAGTCGCGCAACTCGGTGATGTCCTCCTTGATCGCCATGTAGTTGGTGATCCGGCCCTCGCGGTCCTTGACCGGCGCGATCAGAACCCGCTCCCAGTAAACAGTGCCATCGCGCCGTCGGCTGGGCAGTTCCCCCTGCCAGACCTGCCCGGAGATGATCGCCGTATGCATTTCCTTGTACGCTGCGGCAGCCTCGGTTTCGGCGCCGAGCAAGGTTGCCAGCTTTCCGATCGCCTCATTTCGCTCATAACCCGAGGTCGCGACGAACATGTCGTTGACGTACTCGATGTGTCCCGTGAGATCGGTGATGAAAATCGTCGCCGGATTCTGCTCGACAACCATGGAGAGCTTGCCGGCCCAATTCTCCGCCTCTCGCCGGTGTTGCATGGCATCCTCGTGCGATACCTCCAGTTCCTCGACCCGTGCGCTGCGTCCGAGAAGCCGGCGCAACGAAAAAAACAGCAGGACAGAGAGCACCGTGCCGACCAAAACGATGTAGTTCACTCGTCCTCCGGCATTGGCTTCGCGCCATTCCCGGCCAGCCTCGACGCGCACTGTCCACAAATGGCCACCCAGTTCAAAATTCCGCGTGAATTTCAGGGATGGATCGCGATCGACGATCTTGTCTCCCTCGTTTTCCGGAGGCCAGTGGCTGATGGTTCTTTCCGGCGACGCATAATCGGCCAGGCTGACGTGCAGATCGCCCCGGTCGAACGCCATGCTCATGTCGAACAGTTCCGCCGGATCCATGGCGGCAACCAATACACCGCTTATCTTGTTGCGGCGCTCGTCGCGAAGCAGTGGGATCTTGCCGGCACTATAGATCGCGGCGACGAGGACCAGCACTTTCCGGTTGGTTTCAGGCTCGGTCACATGAGGAACCAGCCCACTGGAAACCGGTGTGCCTTCCTCGATGGCCCGGCTGATCAATGGCCGGCGATCAGCGTTCGAACTCAGGTCAAGGCCGTGTACCCGTTGCCGACCCTCGATGGGAACCTGAAACAACACGGGAAAATAGCGGTCGCGCTCGCGCGCCGGAGTCATTTCCCCACCGGTGCCGATTTCCGCAATCGAAAAGCCCGCGCCCCAGCGTTGCATCCCATGTCGTTCGAACTCGCTTCGTCCAGCGTTGTTTACCATCGGCGCCCAGCCAAAGCCGCGCAAGCCTGCGCTTCGGCTCATCGGATCGAGAATCCTGGTGAACGTCTCTTCGTCAAGTTGCCCGACGGTGTGGAACACTCGTTGCAGTACCTGGAACACCGCCAGTTGTTCTTCGAACGGACGAATGACGGCTTCAGCCTTTTCGTGCGCCTCGCGCTGGAAGCGCTGCTCCAGGCGATCCTGATCACTGATCGAAATTCCGTTCGCCAGCCACGCGGTCAACAGCAGACCGAGCAGGCCGACGGCGTAAGCAGTCACCTTGCGCAGGAACTGCCAGGCGGGAGAGAGTCGAAAAATGGCCATTCGGTCGGTCAGATGAGAACTTGCACTTCTGATTCCAATGAACTTATGAAGCGGGACGGGCACCAGCAGACTGCCATGGTTCCAGCATAGCCTATGCCTTCAGCGTGGAACAGGCGGAAACTATGCGCTGCAAGGCGGTTTCGAGTGGCGCGCGCGGGCAACCGAAATTGAGCCGCACCCAGCCCGGGGTGCCAAAATCGGCGCCCTCCGAGAGGCCCACGCCGTTCTCCTCGAAGAAACGCATCGGGTTTTCCAGGCCCAGTCCACGCGCGTCGATCCATGCCAGATAAGTGGCCTCGACATGCGTCATGGATAGCCCTTGGATCTGTGCAACGACGGATTCAACGCGGCGGCCATTTGCGCGCAGTACGTCGATCAGTGCATCGCGCCATGAGTCGCATTCGCAGAATGCTGCCTCGGTCGCTGCCAGTCCCAGCACGTTCACATCCGGCACGATGCCGCTCATGGCGTCGGTAAAGCGGCGGCGCAACGACGCATCGGGTATGACCGCTAAAGAACAGCCCAGTCCGGGAATGTTGTAGGTCTTCGACGGTGCCATCAGGGTGATCGTACGCTTTGCCATGTCTGCATCGATCGTGGCCAGGGGCATGTGGGGTCGCTCGGTTTCCAGCACCAGATCGCAATGGATTTCGTCGGAGCACACCACCAGGTCGTGGCGTCGGCAGAAATCGGCCAACTCGGTCAGTTCTTCCCTGTTCCAGGCGCGTCCGACCGGATTGTGCGGGTGACAAAGCAAGAGCAGGCGCGTTTGCGGCGTAATCTCCGCTTCCATGCGCTCGAAATCCCAACTCCAGCAATTGTTTAGCTGGCGTAGTGGAACCTTGACAAGTTCGTGCCCAGAGTAATGCGGCGCCGAAAGAAACGGCGGGTACACCGGAGTGGCCGTAATTACTCCCCCGCTCACGGCCCGGCAGGCCACATTGATGCCAGTCACCAGCCCGGGCAGCCACACCAGCCATTCGGCAGACACCTGCCACCGGTACCGACGCTGCAGGTAGCCGAGGACGGCATCGGTCAGGCTTGGCCACGGCTTGGCATAGCCGAAGCAACCATGCGCTACGCGTCGTTCCAGGGCCGCAACGACGGCCGGCGGCGCGGCGAAGTCCATGTCCGCCACCCACAGCGGGAGAACATCGCGCCCGGCATATTTGTTCCACTTGAGCGAATCTCCGCCGCGGCGGTCGATTACCGTGTCAAAGTCAAAGTCCTTGGGCATGGGGTGCTGTACGCGTTCAGACGTCCAGATGCGCGTAGAGTTGGGTTGAAAGGTAGCGCTCTCCGAACGACGGGATGACTACCACCGTCAGCTTGCCGGCGTTCTCCGGGCGGCCGGCCACCTGCAAGGCTGCCCACACGGCGGCCCCGGATGAAATGCCTGCCAGGATTCCCTCTTCCGTCGCCATCCGCCGCGCCGTGGTGAACGAATCTTCCGCCGTGACGCGGACGATCTCGTCGTAGACCGTGGTGTTCAGCACCTGCGGCACGAACCCGGCCCCGATGCCCTGGATGGGATGCGGTCCTTTCGGGCCGCCCGACAACACCGGCGAGGCATCGGGTTCGACGGCAATGACCCGCACCTCCGGCTTGCGTGCCTTGAGCACTTCGCCGACGCCGGTGATCGTTCCGCCCGTCCCGACGCCGGCCACGAAGATATCGACTTGTCCCTCTGTATCGCGCCAGATCTCCTCGGCCGTGGTTTCGCGGTGAATGGCTGGATTGGCCGGATTCTCGAACTGTTGGGGAATGACATAGCGCCGGTCGGCGGCGGCCATTTCCTCGGCGCGGCCGATAGCGCCGGCCATGCCTTCCGCCCCCGGCGTAAGCACCAGGTCCGCGCCGTAGGCCTTGAGCAGCAGCCGTCGTTCGCGGCTCATAGTTTCCGGCATGACGAAGCAGCACTTGATGCCGCGTGCCGCGCAAACCATGGCCAGGCCGATCCCGGTGTTGCCTGAGGTCGGCTCCAGCACGATCGAATCGGGAGCGATCTTGCCTGCGGCCACAGCGGCATCGACCATGGCTGCGGCAATGCGATCCTTGACGCTGTGCGCCGGGTTGAAGAACTCGAGCTTGACCGCCACCGTGCCGGAGATACCGGCCGACAGGCGGTTGAGTCGGACCATCGGCGTATTGCCGATCAATTCCGTCACATTGCTGGCGATTTTCAGGGACATTTTGCCTCCTTGCGTTATGGCCTTAGCCGAGGAACAGCTTGTAGGCCTTGTTGGCAGTCTCGTTCCAGTGGGCATAGCCGAGGTTCTTCAGGAACTCCTTGAACTGCTTCATTTCCTCGGGCGGCACTTGCATGCCGACCAGCACCCGCCCGTAGTCGGCGCCGTGGTTGCGGTAGTGGAACAGGCTGATGTTCCAGCCGGAACTCATCTGGTTGAGGAAGTTCATCAGCGCGCCCGGCCGCTCCGGGAACTCGAAACGGTAGACGATTTCGTTGTCGACTTGCGGTGCGTGCCCGCCGACGAGATGGCGGATGTGCGCCTTGGCCATTTCGTCTTCAGTCAGGTCGAGCGTGGCGTAGCCATGCTTCTGCAACTGCTCGACCAGCTTGAGCGATTCGGCACGCGAGGCGACCTGCACCCCGACGAAGACCTGCGCTTCCCGCGGGTCGTTGAAGCGGTAATTGAATTCGGTGATGTTGCGCCGGCCGATCAGGGCGACGAAACGCTTGTAGGCGCCGGGCCGCTCGGGCAGCGTCACGGCGAGTACCGCTTCGCGCTGCTCGCCCACCTCCGCGCGCTCGGCGACGAAACGCAGGCGGTCGAAATTGAGGTTGGCGCCCGAGGCTACCGCCACCAGCGTCTTGTCCTTCAGCCGATGTTGCGCGGCATAGGCCTTGGCGCCGGCCACGGCCAGCGCACCGGCCGGCTCGAGCACCGCGCGCGTGTCCTCGAACACGTCCTTGATCGCCGCGCAGATGGCGTCGGTGTCAACCAGCACCATTTCGTCCACGTACTGCTGGCACAGGCGGAAGGTTTCCTCGCCGACGTACTTCACCGCCGCGCCGTCGGCGAACAGGCCGACCTGTTTCAGGCGAATGCGCTTGCCGGCCGCCAGCGACTGCGCCATGGCGTCCGAATCGACGGCCTCGACGCCGATGATTTTCGTCTCCGGGCGCAGGCGCTTGATGTAAGCCGCCACCCCCGAGATCAGCCCGCCGCCACCGACGCAGCAGAACACGGCATGAATCGACTTCGGATGCTGGCGCAGGATCTCCATGCCGATGGTGCCTTGCCCGGCGATGACTTCCGGGTCGTCGAAGGGATGCACGAAGGTTAGCTTTTCCGCTTTCTCCAACTCCAACGCGTGCGCGTACGCTTCGTCGAACGACTCACCGGCCAGAACCACCTCGCCGCCCCTGCTGCGCACGGCATCGATCTTGATTGCGGGCGTCGTCGTCGGCATCACGATCACCGCCCGGCAGCCGATCTTCGCCGCCGCCAGCGCCACACCCTGCGCGTGATTGCCCGCCGAGGCGCAGATCACTCCGCGCTTGAGGCGCTCGGGCGAAAGTCCGGCGATCTTGTTGTACGCCCCGCGCAGCTTGAACGAGAACACCGGCTGCATGTCCTCGCGCTTGACGAGGACGGTATTGCCGGTCCGCGCCGACAGACCCGGCGCGACATCGAGCGGCGTTTCCAGGGCGACATCGTAAACCTGTGCGTTGAGGATTTTCTCGAGGTAGTCCGGGTGCATGGTGGCTAGGGCGTAGGCGACTAAAGCTTGGATTCTAGCAGCCCTTGGGATGCCTATCGGTTTCGCTTGAAGGCCGCTGTCGAGCGCCGGATGCAAATCTCGTGCGGATCGTTAACAGGAATGAACAGCATCGACCATATCCATGCTGCTAGAATGGCCCGCTCGACGTGGGCGGATGTGCTTCTTCGCCCGAAACATTCCAGCGCGACACCACTACGATCAAGGGTCCCACGATGCTCTTTCGCATGTTCTGTCTCGTCCTGTCCAGACTGTTGTGCGCGTCGCCGCGCCTTTCGGGCGCGGCGTTCATCGTCCTCTCGGCGATCGCTTCGGTGGCTGTTGCTGCTGAACCGATCCGGTCGGCCAGCGAACTCGATTACCCGCCTTATGCCGTGGTGACCCGCGACGGCCAGGCCGATGGTTTTGGCGTCGAAATGTTGCGCGAATCGCTCCGGTTCATGGGGCGTGAGGTTCGTTTCGAGGTCGGTCCCTGGCACCGGATCAAGCAGGATCTCATTGACGGGCGTATTCAGGTTCTGCCGTTGGTGGCACGCACTGAAGAGCGTCAGGCGCACTTCGATTTCACTGCCCCTTATCTGACCTTGCACGGTAGTGTCATCGTGCGCAAGGGCGATTCGCGCATACGTAGTGCCGACGATCTGCGTGACAAGGCTATCGTCGTCATGAAAGGAGACAGTTCGGAGGAGTACGTCAATCGGCACCGCCTGAGCAATCGGATAGCGACAACGGACACCCTGGAAGAGGCATTGCGCCAACTGGCTGACGGCAAGTATGACGCAACGGTCATGCAGACGCTGGCCGCCGAGAACCTGATTCACTCGCTGGGCCTGTCCAACCTCGAGCTTGCCGGTCCACCGCTGGAGCGTTACCACGACTTCTGCTTTGCCGTGCGCAAGGGCGACCACGAATTGCTCGCCGTTCTCAACGAGGGATTGTCGCTGGTGATCGCCGACGGAACGCGCGAGCGGCTGCGCGAAAAATGGATCGCTCCGACCCGGAGCGAGCGTCTGGAGAGAAATCTCCAGCTGGCCTCCACTGCGTTGGGCGCGCTATTGTGTTCCGGCATAATCGCCTGGTTGTGGACGCGCACCCTGCGCCGACAAGTCAGGGCGAGAACGGCCAGTCTCCGGGAAAGCCGGGAGAGCTTGGCGACCACCTTGCACTCGATCGGCGACGGGGTTATCGCCACCGACGCCCAAGGCCGGGTGACACGCATGAACCCGACGGCCGAACGCCTGACCGGATGGCCACTGGCCGACGCACAGGGACAGCCGCTGCCGGCTGTTTTTCGCATCGTCAATGCCGACACTCGCAAGACCGTGGTCAATCCCGTGCAACTGGTCATGGAGCGAGGCGAAGTTGTTGGTCTGGCCAATCACACCGTGTTGCTCGCGCGCGACGGGCGGGAATACCAGATAGCCGACAGCGCCGCTCCCATCCGTGGGGAGAATGGGGAAATCGTGGGCGTCGTCCTGGTTTTTTCCGACGTCACCGAGCGTTACCTGATGGAGAAGGCCGTCCGCGAAAGTGAAGAACTTTACCGCACGGCCTTTCAAACCATCCCGGCCGCTGTTGCCATCGCGCGCCTGGCTGACGGCAAGCACATCGACATCAATGACGGCTTTACGCGCATCTATGGCTGGGAGCGCGACGAGATCATCGGAAAAAGTTCGGCGGAAATCGGCAACTGGTGTGATGCAAAATCCCGCACGCAACTGCTCGAAGCGTTGTTGCGTGACGGCTATTGCATGAACTTCGAGGCAGACCAGAAGACACGCGACGGGAGCGCCATCAACGCGCTCATCTCCGCTCACCCAATCACCGTAAAGGGCGAAGCCTGTCTGCTGGCAATAACGAGTGATATTTCCGAGCAGAAGAGAAGAGAGCGGACCCTCATTGAGAGCGAAGCGCGCTTCCGCCAGCTCTTCGAACAAAACTCGTCAGTAATGATGTTGGTCCAACCGGAATCAGGCGCGATTGTGGACGTCAACAATTCGGCGGCCGAGTTCTACGGCTACTCCCGGGACCAGCTTCGGCAGATGTCGATCAACGATATCAACACGCTGCCGCCGGAAGACGTCCTGCGGGAAAGACAACGTGCGGCGCGCGGCGAACGCCGGGTTTTTTCGTTCAGGCATCGTTTGGCTACCGGCGAGGTGCGTGATGTTGAAGTGCACCTAACTCCTATCAATAGGGATGGACGAACCCTGCTGTTTTCAATTGTCAACGACGTCACCGCACGCAAACGTGCCGAGAAGGAGCTCGACCAACACCGTCACCACCTTGAGGAGCTGGTTGCCACGCGCACGGCTGAACTGACTCAGGCCAAACAGGCGGCTGAGGCGGCCAGCATCGCCAAAAGTGCCTTCCTCGCCAATATGAGCCACGAAATCCGCACGCCGATCAATGCCGTCCTCGGCATGGCCAACCTGTTGCGACGAAGCGGCGTAACCTCCACACAGGCGGAACGGCTGGACACGATTGACGCCGCGACACGGCATTTGCTGGGCATCATCAATGATGTGCTCGACTTGTCCAAGATCGAAGCCGGGAAGCTTGTCCTCGAAGAGGCCACGGTGACTGTCGATAGCCTGATGGCTAACGTCAGCTCGATGATCACCGAGCGCGCCCAGGCCCGAAATCTCTCCCTGAGGGTCGAGGTCGAGCCGTTTCCCGCGAATCTGCGGGGCGATCCGACGCGGATACAGCAGGCCTTGCTCAACTACGCGACCAATGCGATCAAGTTCACCGAATCAGGCACCGTCATCCTGCGCGCCCGCCTACAGGAGAAAACAGACAGCCATCTGGTTGCGCGATTTGAGGTCCAGGACACCGGCATCGGCATACCGCCGGAGACACTGGGCCGGCTTTTTGGCGCCTTCGAGCAAGCCGACAGTTCGACTACGCGCCGCTACGGTGGCACCGGGCTCGGGCTCGTGATCACCAAGCGGCTGGTCGAAATGATGGGCGGCGAGGTCGGCGTCGATAGCACGCCAGGGAAGGGCAGCACTTTCTGGTTTACGATCCGCCTGAAAGAATTGCATCCGCAAGACGCTCGCGAACCGTCGGCCGGAGCAACGGACGTCGACGCCGAAGACCTGATTCGCCTGCACCATCGCGACCGGCGCATCCTGGTAGTCGACGACGAGCCGCTCAATCTGGAAGTCATCAAGTGCCTGCTAGCGGATTCCGGCCTGGTCGTCGATGCCGCGGAAGACGGCATCCAGGCCATCGACCAGGTCAGGGAAAACCCCTATTCCCTCATCCTCATGGACATGCAGATGCCGAAGCTGAATGGACCAGACGCCACGCGCCACATACGCCAGATACCGGGCTACGAGAAAACCCCGATCGTGGCCATCACCGCCAACGTCTTCGCCGAAGACAGGGAGTACTGCCTGGCCGCCGGCATGAACGATTTCCTGGCCAAACCGTTCAATCCAGACCAGTTGTTTTCCAGTCTGTTCAAGTGGCTGGATCGGCATGCGGGGTAGCAGAAGCGGTGCCGTCGCTGCCGGGCTGAATCCGGGGGCTCACGGCGATGGATGCCTCAACTTCCTGAGCGCTCCAGTTTTCTTCCGTTGATGCTTTTCCGCATAAGACGCCGTACTACCGATCAGCCGTCTCAAGATCTACTCCTTCGTCCCGTGTCGGGTTTCCGGTTTGTTCGAGATTCCTGACGCTTGGACGGAAGCAATTCTTCTTTCAGCGGGCTGCAAAGCTACTTACGACGTTCGGCAATGAATCATATCGGTGCGTCAGCCTCACGATCTCGCCCCGCTTCGCAAATTCTCTTTCCAGTTCGGCCATCTCTGCCGTTTCATGCCGGGTCAGCGGCCCACCGCCCAGACGTTCACCGCGATAGCCGTTGACGACGAGCGTCGTCCTTTTGTTGAATCCGGCGGCCTCGATCAGGCTCGCCGCGCTTCTCGCTTGCAGGAACAGCGTGACGTCGTTGATGAACAGGATGTCGCGTTGGGGGTCCAGTCGGCCGATCAGCGTGTCGATGAGTTGCGCGTTTCGCGCTGCCTTTTCGAGCGCCTCGCTTTCCGTGCTGGAGCTGAGGCGTGGCGGTTCGAGGAGCGCCCGCAGGTCGAGAACCTCGCTCTGCGCTGGCGCGCGCAGTTCGCCGCCAGCACCGACGATGCCGCGTTTCAACGCCAGTTCGCGGGAGATGGTAGGCGCCAGGTCGAGCAGGACAATGCGGGTGCCGAACCCCTGCTGGCAGAGTTCGCTCAGCCAGCGTTGGCAGAGAGTGGTCTTCCCGGTGTTGACGTCGCCGATTACCAGGATTCTTTTTCCGAGACACTCGACGCCGGGCACGGGTGTCATCGTACCGCCTCACTCCGGTTCTTGCCGTCGTAGGTTTCGGGCAGCAAAAGCAGCATGATGGCGCCGACGAGGTAAATGCCGCAGGTGACGAGCAGACCAGTCTGCAGTCCGTAGGTTTTCCCGAGCGCCCCGATGGTGAAGGGAGCGGCAATCGCGCCGATGCGCCCCATGTTCCAGCAAAATCCGCCGGCGTAGGCGCGCACATGTTCAGGAAAAAGTTCGGCGTAGTAGGCACCGAGAATGCCGCCCGAGCCGCAGAGGCCGAAGCCGACGACGGCGCCCCACCAGAACAGGAAGGTCGGGTTCTGCACGAGGATGTAGATGGCGATGGCTACCGCACAGAGCGCGAAAGCCGCCATCATCGCGCGGCGTCGCCCGATCTTGTCCGCCAGCAGACCGAAGAACTGGAAGCCGAAGAACATGCCGACGTACATCACGACTGAGAAGCCCAGCATAGTCGTCACGTCCAGCCCTCGCTCCCGGGTCAGGAAGGTCGGAATCCAGAACGCGGCGCCCCAGTAACCGGCGAGATTGACGATGCTCACCAGGGTCGCTGGCAGGGTGATCCGGGCCAGGTTGTTGGAAAAGATCGTCGTGATGCCGACCTTGGCCGGAGCGGTTTGGCTCTTCTGCCCGGTTGTCCGGGTGTCGGGTGGAATCAGGCGCAACACGACCAGCGCGAAGGGGATCGATATCGCCCCGTAGGCAAACAATAACCTCCAATCGACGGTGATGATCCAGCGGCCGACCAGCGAGGCGACGACCGCGCCGATGGCGAAACTGCTGAAAACGAAGGACGCGGCACGGGCACGGTAGTGCGGCGCCCAGTGTTCCGCGATGAGCGCCGAACAGGGGCCCCAGACGCCGCCGATGGCGAGTCCGGTGATGAAGCGCAAGACCATCCACGACGCCCACGTGTCGACGAGGTACACGGCGCCCATGCCGACGCCGAGCCAGACGAGGGCAAGGACCAGCGCAAAGCGGCGGCCGCGATTCTCGGCGATCAGACCGAACACGATGCTGCCGAGCATGGCGCCCAAGCCGGTGGCCGAGCCGAGCAGGCCGCCATCGGGAAGCGATATGGCCAGTACTTTCAGCAGGACCGGCATGGCAATGGCCAGCACCATCAGGTCATAGCTATCGAAGAGATACGCGACAAATCCAGCCCAAAGGACTTTCCAGCGGTGCACTGAGCCATCGGGGGATAAAGGCAATGTTTTCATTTCTGTGTCAGGTTGGGTGCCGCGACAAGGCGGCGAATTTTTTATCCGACAGGGAAACACCTGGATAGTCGTCACCCCGGCGAAGGCCGGGGTCCAGTTCGTGGAATTTTCTGGATCCCGGCTTTCCCCGGGATGACGGGGCTGGGCTGAATCGGCAGCGCACCCTTACAGCTTCCGATACACCTCGGCCCCGGTCTTCACGAACTCCACCGCCTTTGTTTCCATCCCTTTTTCGAGGGCAGCTTTTTCATCGATCCCTTGCTGCGCGGCGAAATCGCGCACGTCCTGGGTGATCTTCATCGAGCAGAAGTGCGGGCCGCACATCGAGCAGAAGTGGGCGACCTTGGCCGATTCCTTGGGCAGGGTTTCGTCGTGGAATTCCTTGGCTTTGTCCGGGTCGAGGCCGATGTTGAACTGGTCGTCCCAGCGGAATTCGAAACGCGCCTTGCTCATGGCGTTGTCGCGGATCTGCGCGCCGGGGTGGCCCTTGGCCAAGTCGGCGGCGTGGGCGGCGAGCTTGTAGGTGATGATGCCTTCCTTGACGTCGTTCTTGTCCGGCAGGCCGAGGTGTTCCTTCGGCGTGACGTAGCAGAGCATGGCGGTACCGTACCAGCCGATCATGGCGGCACCGATGCCGCTGGTGATGTGGTCGTAGCCCGGCGCGATGTCGGTGGTCAACGGGCCGAGGGTGTAGAAC
>Ga0302238_1002116_pt1 | contig 14505 bp, 11 predicted proteins | sample AAG_UR_Asn_MG_FD_193527 | JGI IMG/M metagenome (GOLD analysis project Ga0302238, IMG submission 193527) | Enriched activated sludge microbial communities from anaerobic digester in WTTP, New Holstein, Wisconsin, United States - AAG_UR_Asn | ecosystem: Engineered > Bioreactor > Anaerobic >...
GCCGGGTGGTGGCGCCGGAACAGGTGTCGGCGCTGCTGGAGGACATCCGCGATCGGCCGCCGGAGATGGACATCGAGGTGCAGACCAAGTGGCAGCTGGCCGACACGGGCCGCGACGCGTGGTCGCTGCTGTTGCTGTTCGTCGCGATCTTGACGGCCGAATGGTTTTGCAGGAAGAAATGGGGATTGGTTTGACTCTGGAAGGAATGAACTGTGCCGATCTACGAGTTTTATTGCCGCGACTGCCATCGGGTGTTCAATTTCTTTGCCCGCCGCGTAAACACGACGTCGCGTCCCAGCTGTCCGCGCTGCGGCAGGCCCAAGCTGCAGCGGCAGGTTTCGCGGTTTGCGGTCGCGCGCGGCGCACGGGAGCCGGCGCCGGCGGAGGGCGGTGAAGACGATCTGCCGCCGGGAATGGACGAATCGAAACTGGAACAGGTGATGGAGGAACTGGGGCGGGAGGCCGAATCGCTGGACGAGGACGATCCCCGCCAAGCGGCGCAGCTGATGCGGAAGCTGCACGAGCGGACGGGAATGCCGCTGAGCGGCAAAATGGAGGAGGCCATGCGTCGCATGGAAGCGGGCGAAGACCCGGATCAGATCGAACAGGAGATGGGCGACTTTCTGGATGACGACGAACCGCCGCTGGGCGCCGAAACCGGCGGGCGACTGCGAGGCCTCGCCAAGCGACTGCGGGCCCCGGAGGTCGATGAGACGTTGTACGACCTGGAGTGAGGGAGAGCGGCACGCGTGTGGCACGGCCTACTCGTCAGCCGTGCGACCGCCGCCAAGGAAGCCAGCAAAGCCAGGTTCGCCTATTGCCTCGGCGGACACCTTGTTCTCTCAGCCGCTGGTCGGCCCGCGCCGCGTCGCCGGCGCTCAACGCGGGATGCGGATCCCGCGTGTAGCCGATATCGTCGGCGTAACGCCCGTTCTCGTAGGCGGCATCGATCAGGGCCTGGAGTTGCAGCGGCACATCGTCTTCCCCGCTGCGCAGCGGAAGTGCCCGGAGTTGGTGTCCACGATTTGAATGTAGCGCAACGTTTCAGGCTCGCTTTCCCTCTTTACCACGAGCGGTTTCGCCGCGACGGCCGTGGCGAAACCTCCCGAGTCCTCCAATGCCTCTGGACGTTCGATGACGCGGGCGTCCGGCGAGAAGCGGGATCGTGGTGCGTCCCAATCCTCCTCGGACTCCACCGCCGCGTACTTCTCAATGCGGGCGCGAAGGCCGGGCGGCAACCGGGGCTGTAGTTGATCGCGAGCGTAGGTGGTCAGACTGGTGTGCACATCGCCCCAGTGTTCTTCCAGCCAGGGCTTCATTCCGGGCAACGGGTTCTTGCTCGTTTCAACCTCCGAAACATGTCCCGAGGCCCGGCTCTTCCAAGAAGCCGTGCCTCTTCGATTGCGGCTCGCACCCGCGCGGGACTCGTCTGCGAAACGTCCCAACGGCTATCCGCCATTTTAGTGAAGTCGCGGCGGCAGGTCGATCAGTTCCGCCAACCCGGCCTCGGCGAACTCCCGGCCGCTCACGTAGCGTCCGGGCTTCATCCATTCCGCGAGCCGTTCCGGCGTGAGCCCCAGGAACTTGGCCAGCAACAGATCCATCTCCTGCTCCAACTGGCTGAAGTGACGCGCCCACTCGCGCGCTTCGGGCAACTGCACGCTTTCCTCGCTCTGCCAGCGCATGGGATGAAACAGCAGCACGCTGTAGGGCGTCACGATGCGGCGGCGGCAGGCGGACAAGGGCCAAATGGCCGCTGACGAACACTCGCCCGTGACGATCCCCGTGGCCTGAAGATCGCGCAGCACGAGCAGGGCGAGCATCGAGATCGCGCTGTACGAACCACCGCCCGGCGAATTGAAATACAGCGTACACTCGCCTCCCGCGGGCACCGCCAACAACTTTTCACAAATCTCCGCTTCGTGATCGGTCAAGTCTCCAATCACCGCAATCTCCGGCGGCGTTTCCGCGCCGCGTCGCCCGCTCCGCTGTTTACCCATCTTTCCTACCTCGCCTTTCATTCAGCGCGATTGGCCCAGAAATCCAAGAAAACTCGCACGGCTCAGGAGAGCCATGCGACGGCGTCTGTTCCCCGCGCCCCGTCTTCTCAGTCGCGTGCAACCGTAATCTTCCCAATAGCTTAGCACTATGTATAATGAGGCGTCAGGGGCCGGACGATGGTCCGTCAACGAGTTGCTGCAGAGGAACGGCAGACGAACTGATGGGTATACGATTTCTTTGTCCCACTTGTAGCCACAAGTTGAATGTCAAGTCGTTCTTGGCGGGGAAGCGCGGAGTTTGCCCCCAGTGCGGCGCCGGGCTGGACATTCCGCTGGAGAGCCAACTCACCAAAGACCCTTCCAGCGGTTCCCCTGGCGGCGGGGCGGGATCGCCGACCAGCGACGACGATGCACCGGAGTTGACGGTCCCGCTGTCCTATCCCGATTCGCCAGCCGGCCTTCCGGCGGCACAGCCCTTGCCCTTGCGGTCGCCTGCGCCGCGTCCGAATTTGACGCCGGCACCAGGCGACTCGCCGGTCGCCACCCAGCCGGCACAGGCCATGCCGTTGGGCGCCGCCCCTGGTTACGGGGCGCCGTCGGGGCCGCAGGTCGCCCCCACGGTGCCGATGCAGCCGGCCCTGCCTGTGCATCCAGCGACGCCGATGCAGCGGACCGTGCCGATGCAGCCGGCCGCAATGGCGCAACCCATGGCGCCGATGTCAACGGCTCCGGCGCCGCTGGACCCGATCGACGAGGCGCCGCAGGCGATCTGGTACGTCCGGCCGCCGTCGGGAGGTCAGTACGGTCCAGCTCGAGGCGATGTCATGCGGAAATGGATGGGCGAAGGCCGGGTCAGTCCGGATTCTCTCGTTTGGCGCGAAGGCTGGCAGGATTGGCGCACCGCCGCCGACGCGTTCCCCACCTTGGGCGCAGCCGTGACGCCGCCGATGCCGGCGCCCGTCACGCCCGCCAGCTACGCCGCGTCCGGGACGCCCGCGTACTCCGCCGGCGCGGTGCGGCCGAAACGCCGCTACTCGACCGCCCTGGCCATCACGATCGTCGCGCTCCTGGGGCTGATGTGCCTCGGTCTGTTTGTTACCTTGGTGGTCGTGCTGTTGAAGTGAATCGAGCGCCGTCATGAAGATCCACCAGTTCCTGGAACATCACGGGGTGACGCGGAATCCTTTCGCGGAGGAGGATGCGCAGACGGACTTGGTGTTCAAGGAGCACTGCATCGAGAGCACGTTTCACCCCACCTGGGACAAGATCTACGGCGATCCGAACGAACCGTCCACGTCGATCGTGTTTGGGGAGAAGGGCGCCGGCAAGACCGCCATCCGGCTGCAGATCGCCAGGCACCTCCAGCAGCACAACCGGCAATGTCCCGACCGGCGCCTGTTTGTCGTCCACTACGACGACTTCAATCCGTTCCTGGATCGCTTCCGTGAACGGCTTGGCGGCCGCAAGAGCCGCCGTGCCGATCGGGTCTTGCGGGAATGGAAGTTGTGGGACCATATGGATGCGATCCTGTCGCTGGCGGCAACCGGCTTGGTCGACCGCATCTTGAACGTGGGCCAACCGGCAACGTTCGTTGACGCCGCCATCGATCCGGCGGCGATCGACCGGCTGGATCGCCACCAGTCCCGCGATCTGCTGCTGGTGGCCGCGTGCTACGACCAATCGGTGGCCGCGACGTTTCGCGACCGTTGGTCTGCGCTCCGCAAGCGAGTGCGGTTCTCGACGTTACGTTCCAAGATCGCGCTGGCGGCCGGGATCGGCGGAACGCTGGCCGTAGCGGGACTGGCGCTGGGGCTTGCGTTGGGCGGGCACGGCGGCAGGGTCCTGTCGCTGTGGTTCCTGTTCGTGGCGGCGCTGGCGGCGGCCTGGGTTCCGTGGCTCTGGCGCTGGTGGGGTTGCTTCCGGCAGGCGCGGCGGATCCGGCGGCAGATGCGATTGAGCAATCGGGACGCGAGGTCGTTGCGGCAGATCCTGCTGCAGTTCACGCGGCAGGAGATCGTGGCCCAGCCGCTGCCGGATGCGGACGGCACGGACGACCGCTACGAAATGCTGATGAAACTGCAGGGCCTGCTGCAGACGCTGGGCTTTCGCGGAATCGTCGTCCTGGTTGACCGTCTGGACGAGCCGCACCTGATCAACGGCTCGGCCGAACTGATGAAGGCCCTGCTGTGGCCGATGCTGGACAACAAATTCCTCAAGCATCCCGGCCTGGGGCTGAAAATCATGGCGCCGATCGAGCTGACGCGGTTCATCGAGCGCGAGGACCGCGATTTCTACCAGCGGGCGCGGTTGGACAAACAGAACATGATTGCGTCCTTCGAGTGGACGGGCGAAGCGTTGTACGACGTAGCCAACGCCCGCTTGTCGGCCTGCCGGTCGGACGGGTCCGCGCCCAGTTTGCGGGATCTGATCGACCCGGCCGTGGCCGACCAGCGGATCTTGGAGGTCCTGCGCGGGTTGCGGACGCCGCGGCATTTGTTCAAATTCCTGTACCGGCTCCTGGTCACGCACTGCAACGCGCACGTCGAAGGCGAGCCGGTCTGGCGGGTGCCCGCGGCCACGTTCGAGTCGACGTTGGCGTTGTATCGCCGCGACCAGGACGCCTTCGACCGGGGCGTGGGTGCGGGATGACGAGCGGACGGATGGTGGGATGAACCGGAGACTTGCCGCAGCGTTGACCGTGGTCCTGGGGATGGCGATGTGCGCCTGGGCGCAGCCGCCCGCGGCCGCTCCTGCCCCGGACGCGGCCCAGCCCGCTCCCGGCCAGGCGGGCCCGGCGCAGCCCGCGGCGGCCGGTGCGGTGCCGGCCGAGAAAGAGGAACCGCAGCCTGCCGCCAAAGACGCTCCGGAAGAGCCCCCGCCGCCGCCCAAAAAGTTTTACCAGCTGGAGCCCTACGACGTCATCACGCTGGACAAGGTGAATGAGAACAAAGAACTGAAGATCATGCCCCTGCCCGATCGCCAATTGCCGCCCCAGCCCAAGCGGGTCGGCAAGCTCAGGGTCCGCCTGCTGGAAGACCGCGAGGACGAGTACGAGGTGGCGTGGCGGAACATCGACAAGGTGGATTTCTTCGAAGAGTTGGTGCTCCGCGAAGCCGCCAAGATTGTTGCCGAGGCGGTGTCGCTGACGGCCGCGAACAAGCCGGCGGAAGCGCAGCAGAAGTACGACGTGGCGTATGAGTTCTACCGGTTCCTGCTGCGGTTTTATCCCCACACGCAGGGCTTGTCCGCGGCCGTCCAGGACTATCTGTACCTGAACGCCGGGTCGCTGTTTCGTGTGGGCCGCGTCGAAGAAGCTTTTGCCATTCTGGAGGAACTGTACAACCAGAATCGCGAGTACCGCTATCAAGGCGGACCGCAGACCGCCATGGCGGCCCTGGAGCGGGTCGGCGAGCGGCTGATCGGCGCCTATGCGGACGCTCAGAACTACCGCGGCGCCAGAATGCTGCTGGAACGTCTGCAGCGTACCTTCAGCAGCAACCTGAAGGTCGTCGCCGAATGGCGCGACAAGCTGACCGCCATTGCGGCGGTCAAGCGCGAGGAAGCGACCGCGCATCTGGCCGCCCAACGCTTCCGCGAGGCCCACGAAGCGGGCCAGGAGATGCTGCGGATCTGGCCCAACCTGCCGGGCGGGCGCGAGCTGGTTTTGGAAATCGCCCGGCAGTATCCGCTCGTGGTGGTCGGCGTCTCGCAGCCGGCGCTGACGTTCGACCCGGCCAGCTTGGACAACCCTCCGGCACGGCGCTGCGGACAATTGATGTACCGAACGCTGGTTGAGTTCGTGGAGCGGGGACCTGAAGGCGGCGCCTATGCCAGCCCGTGGGGCACGGTCCAGCAGAGCGCAGACCGCAGCCAGCTGATCTTCGAGCTGCGCCCCCAGGCGTCGGCCGCGTTCACCGGCTACGATCTGTCCCGCGAGTTGCTGATCCTGGCCGATCCTGCGTCCCCCGCCTATCGCCCGTCCTGGGCCAGTTTGATGGCCGGCGTCCAAGTCGAAAGCGTGCGGCGGGTGCGGGTGCAGATGCGGCATCCCCACGTGCTGCCGCAGGCTTTGCTGCAGGTCCGGCTGAGTTCCCAAGATGCGTTGGGCGTCCGCTATCAAGCGGGCTCGCAAACGGAGGGCGAAATGCGATTCGAGCCCACGGGGGACCGAGCGGCGACCGAGCCCTGCCCGGTGATCGTGGAACGCTATTACGCCGAGCCGCGAAAAGCGATTGAGGACTTGCGCAAGGGCAAGTTGGACGCCATCGATCGGTTGTTGCCCAGCGACGCGCTGCGATTGCGCAGCGACGAATCCCTGAGCGTGGGAACCTATGCCTTTCCCTCGATCCACGTGCTGCTTCCCAATCGCGAAAACCCTTTCCTGGACAATCGCGTCTTCCGCCGCGCTCTGCTGTACGGGATCAATCGCGAAGTGATCTTGCAGGCCGGTCTGTTGGACGAGAACAAGGTGGAGGGGACGCGCGTGCTGAGCGCTCCTCTGCCGGCCGGGATCACCAGCAATGATCCGGCGGCCTACGCTTACGACGAAGCCATCCGGCCGCTGCCCTACGACCCGGTCATGTCCGCCATCCTGTTGCGGCTGGCCGACCAACAGTTGGGCGCGGCCGCCGACAAACGCCGGGAAAAAGCACCGGAGTTGAAGGAGTTGGTGTTGGCCCATCCGGCCGGCGAGATGCCCCGCTTCATCGGCAAGCAGATCCAGACTCAGTGGGGTGTGATCGGCGTCAAATGCTCGCTGCGCGAGTTGCCTCCCGGCCAGCAACGGCCGGCGGACGGCAAGTTCGATTTGCTGTACGCCCAGTTGATGATGCGGGAGCCGCTGGTCGATGTGGTCAGCCTGTTCGGCGCCGGCGGCGCCGCCGAGACGACGGACCCCTACATCAGCCTCACGTTGCGACGGCTGAACGAAGCGGGCAACTGGAAGGACGCCCGCGACCTGCTGCACGAGTTGCATCGCCTGCTGTATGAGGATGTCACCTTGCTTCCGCTGTGGCAGATGATCGACTACTTCGTGTGCCAACCCGGCTTGACCGGCATCCAGGATCGGCCGAGTTCGTTTTACCAGAACGTCGAGCAGTGGCGCGTGGTGCCTCCGGTCCGTCAGGAATGAACATGGCTTCCGCAAGCTCCCGCATCCGTTTGGAACATGACGCCGGCTTGGGGCCGCGGTCAGACGTACAGAATTCAATTTTCGCGGTCCCACGATTTTCCCTGTGGCTGGTCGCCGGACCACGAAAACTGGATTCTGTACGTCTGCCCCCACGGCGCGGCACGCTCGGCAGCACTGGCCGTGCTTGGTTCCTCGGCGTCTTGTTCTTGCTGGGTACGACCTTCGGCTTCCCGAACTCCCTGCCGGCCCAGGCCACGTGGGAGTACTCTCCGTACTCGATCAAAGTCTGGCTGGCCTTTGACCCCGCCGCCGAATTGACGGCGGGCCTGGCAAAACGCATCGAAACCGCGATTGCAGACCGGTCGTGGGTGGTGGCGGGGGCGACGTGGCAGATCCAAGTCGTCCCCTGTCCTGCGGCGCTGGCCCTGGATGCCGCTCGACACCCCGAACGGATTACCGTCGATGCGGTCAAGGCCGCGGCTCCCGACTTGTTGAAGCAGGACGACCAGTTGTTTCTGCTGAGCGTCCGCGACGAAACGACAGGGCTGGCCATCACCGCTCGCGAACTGGATTGTCGGACGCGAATGTGGCAGGCGGCCGCAACGCGGCACGTCGCGCAGCCCGTGCGCGTGGCCGACGAAGCCTTTGCCGCCCTGCTGGACGCCTTCGTTCCCTTCGGCCGGATCGAATCGTCCAAAGGCAAAGAGGCGATCGTCCGCGCCCGTGCCGCCGGCTTGATCCTGGACGACCGGTCTCCCGCGCGGTTGGCCGAGCAAGACGTCCTGGTGCCGATCATCCGCCGCAACGACCGCCTGGGCGAACCGCTGGCCAACGGCATCCAGAGCGCCACGTGGACGTTTCTGACGGTGACCGGCCGCAAAGGGCTCCAGTTGCAGTGCCAAGTCCACTCCGGCATGACCTCGCCGTTGGGCGGGCGGTCCGGCGCCCGCACGATGCGTCTGGCCCTGCTGGCCAAACCCCGCCTGGAGGCGACGGAACTGGAAATCCTGACGCAGGGCGACAAGCCCCTGCCGTTGGGCGGCTACGAAGTCTACTCCAAGCCTCCCGACTCGGAGGATGCGGACCTGTTGGGCGTGACCGACTGGCGCGGCCGGATCCGGATCGACAACAAACCGAACCCGTTGCAGATACTCTACGTCCGCAACGGCGGACGCCTGCTGGCCCGCTTGCCCGTCGTGCCCGGCATCGAGCCGCTGGTGACGGCCCAAGTGCCGGACGACGACCCGCGGCTGCTGGCCGAGGGTTACGTCAAGGGTCTGCAGAATCGCGTGATGGACCTGGTCGCCCGCCGCGAGTTGTACACCGCTCGCTTCCGCCGCCTCCTGCAGAAGAAGGAACTCGACCAGGCCAAAGCCTTGCTGGAGGAGTTCCGCGCGCTGGAGACGCGCTCGGACCTGGCCCGCCAACTGGACCAGCAGGAACAGCGTGTCAAGAGCCCCGACCGCCGGGTCCAAGCCAGGATCGACCAACTGTTCACCGACACGCGCCAATTGATCCTCAAGTTCCTGGACCCCCGCACGACCAACCAGTTGGCCGAAGAACTCCTCCGCGCCCAGCGGTCGGGGTGAGCGGCCGCTCGCCACCTCGGAATTGACATCTCCCGCCGCGGTCGTTCGAATACCCGGCATGAGCGATGATGCGAGCGGCCAGACCGTGCAGCCCGAGACGACGCGGCGTTTTGCGCCGCTGGTCGTGCTGTTGTCGGCGGTGGCGGCCGGAATCCTCGTCGACCGTTGCTTCCTGCTGCCCGTATGGGTCTGGCTGGCGGCCGGCGGGACCAGTCTGTCGGGCTGGTTTTTTTTCTGGTTGCGCGGCCGCACACGGATTTCCGCCTGGATTCTGCTGGGGGCCGCGGCGTGCGCCGGTGCTGCCCGGCATCACGATCACTGGAACCTGTATCGTGCGGATGAGTTGGGACGTGCTGCTGACGACGCGCCGCGGCCGATTTGTCTGCAGGCGGCCGCTTTGACGTCCCCGCGCCGGGTGGCTGCGCCCCCGGACAACCCGCTGCGCACCAGGCCCGCGGGGGAACGGTCGCGGTTGCTGGTCGACGTCGCAGAGATTCGGGATGGCCGAGCGTGGCGTCCCGCGTCGGGCACGGCGGAACTGTACGTGGACGGGCACGTGCTGGGAGTCCAAGCGGGCGACCGCCTGCACGTGTTCGCGTTGTTCAGCCGGCCGCCGCGCCCACTGAATCCCGGCGATTTTGATCTTGCCTGGCACCGCCGTTGCGATCGGCGATGGGTGCAATTGGAGGCACGCTTTCCCGATGCCGTCCGCGCCGTGGCCCCCGGGACGCTGCTGGACTGGCGGCGAGTGCTGGCAAAGGTCCGCGACCCGTGCCATGACTTGTTGTGGGGTTATCTCCGAGAGCGCCAAGCAGGCTTGGCCTCGGCCCTGCTGCTGGGCGGCCGCGAGCACATGGACTGGGAGCGCACGGAGGCTTTCGTGACGACGGGCACCATCCACCTGCTCGCCATTTCCGGCGTCCACGTAGGCATCCTGGCGTTCGGTTTCTGGTGGGCGGCGCGGCTACTGGCCGTGCGCCGTCACGTGGCGATCGGCAGTGCCGTGGTTTTTGTCACCCTCTACGCTTTGCTCACCGATGCCGGCCCGCCGGTGGTTCGCGCGGCGATTCTGGTGGTGGCCTTCTGCCTGGCCCGATGGTCCGCGCGCCGCTCCTCCGGCTTCAACGCGCTGGCCGCGGCGGGCGTGGCCATCCTGACCTGGAATCCTACCGCCTTGTTTCAGACCGGCGCCCAGTTCTCGTTTCTCGCCGTGGCCGCGATCTACCTCTGGGGACCCTATCTGGCAGAACCCGCGACGCTCGATCCGTTGGATCGCCTGATCGAGCAAAGCCGTCCCTGGTTCGCGAGGTGGGGCCGGCGATGTCGGCGCACGGTGCGCAAAATGGTCCTGATCAGCGCCGCGGTCTGGCTGGTGACCTTGCCTTTGACCGCGCTTCGTTACCATCTGATTTCCCCTATCGCGCTGGTGCTGAATCCCGTGCTTTGGATTCCGGTCACCGTGGCGCTGTTTTCGGGATTCCTGGTTTTGGTGTTCGGTTGGCTGGTTCCTCCCCTGGGCCACGTGTGCGGATGGATCTGCAATGTCAGCTTGGCGTTGCTGGAATGGCTCGTGGACGGGGCCGACAAGATCGAAGCAGGGCACTTCTGGACGCCGGCGCCCGCTTCCTGGTGGGTTGTGGGCGCTTACCTCGGCATGGGCCTGTATGCTGTCTTTCTCCGGCGCCGCCTGCCGCGGCGCTGGTGCCTCGCCGCCGCCGCGATGTGGTTGGGGGTGGGCGCGACGACGACGGTTCGCCAGTCTTTGTTTCCCGCCAGGGAGGTGGACTCGCTGGTCTGTACCGTTTTAGCAGTAGGGCACGGCGCTTGTACCGTGATCGAGTTGCCGCAAGGCCAAACGCTGCTGTACGATGCGGGGGCGATGAGCGCTCCGGAATCGACCGCTCGGACGATCGCCGAGTTTCTCTGGACGCGGCGCATCACCCACCTGGACGCGGTCATCGTGACGCACGCCGACGCCGACCACTACAACGCGATCCCGGAACTGCTGAAGCGTTTCTCCGCCGGCGCCGTGTACGTGTCGCCGGTGATGTTCGAGAACCAGACGGAGGCCTTGACGGCACTGCGAACCGCCATCGCCGCGCGCGGCATCCCCCTGGGCGAGATTTACGGAGGCGATCGCCTGAGGTTGCGAGGCGCATTGCGCTCGTCGGTCTTGCACCCGCCGCGCCGCGGCGTGGCGGGCAGCGATAACGCCAACAGCGTAACGCTGCAACTCGATCACGCCGGCCGCCGGATCCTGCTGACGGGCGACCTGGAACCGCCGGGTCTGGATGACCTGTTGGCCTGTGAGCCTGTCGACTGTGACGTTGTCTTAGCGCCCCATCACGGCAGCCTGCGCAGCGAGCCAAGCCGTTTTGTCGCCTGGTGCCGGCCCGAGTGGGTAATCGTCAGCGGCGCGGCGAACGAGGGGGCTGCCGCGCACAAAACGGCGAGTTCCGATCCCCGCCGTCACGTGATCAACACGGGTCGCTCGGGCGCAGTCCAGGTGACGATCGACGGGGGACGCCTCGCAGTGCAAACATGGCGCGAGGAGCCGTGGTAGTTCCCGTGGAGATGCAAGAGCCGGCTTCGACGTTGAGCACTTCCCAGAGCGCTGCCATGCCTCGCAGGAACCGAAATGCCGTCACGGCACGATGCCTCATGCGTCGGCGTCTTCCTGCATTTCGGTTTTGAGGCACGTCAGCAGTTGAGCGCGGGCGCGGTGCAGGCGGCTGCGGACGGTGCCCACGGAGATGTCCAGGATGTTGGCGAGTTCTTCGTAACTGAACTCCTCCATGTGCCGCAGCACGATAATCGTCCGATGCTCCTCGGTGAGTTGCGCGATGGCGCGTTCCAGTTTCTGTTTGCGTTCCGCCAGTTCCAGCGGTTCGCTGGGCCCCGCGGCCGTGTCGACCGGCTCGTCACCTGACGCATCGCGATTTTGATCGATGGAGAACTCCAGCCGTTTGCGCCGGCGGTGGCTGATCGAAACATTCACGGCGATGCGATACAGCCACGTGTAGAACCGGCTATTGTGCTTAAAGGTCCGCAGCTTGACATACGCCTGGATGAAGGCTTCTTGCACCACATCCTCGGCCTCGGCGCGGCAGCGGACGATATGCACCACCGCGCTGTACAGGCGGTCCTGGTAGCGGCGGACCAGTTCGCCGAAGGCGTCGGAGTCGCCGCCGAGTGAGCGATCGATCAGGTGCCGTTCGTCTTTCAAATCCAAGTCCTGGTTCCGCGGGCTTAAGTTCCAGTGTTTTCGCACCTGTTTTCGCGACGCCGACGAGTTGCAAGTCCTTATCGGGAACAACTCTGGACGCAGCGGTTCACAACCCGATGCGTTGATCTCATCTTCACGTCTGGCCGGCGAATTGTCAAACGTTTAAGAATGGCCGGGAGCGGAAGTGGTCCGGCAAGGAAGGCTCGAGCGTCAGATTCAGGAGAAAGGCGCGCGGATGCACAATCGGGGCCTTAGCATCGTTCCAGAAATAACTGTCGCCTCGTCAAAGTAGCCATCACACTCCGTGGGATGATCAGCAATAGACACTGGACAGTTATTTCTCGAACGATGGAAGTTCGCCCCTGCAGCTGCGGTCTCAGGGTGCGTCGATGGTTTGCGGAAACACCACCAATTCGATCCGGCGATTGGCCGTCTGGCCCGCCTGGGTGGCATTGCTGGCGGCGGGCCGGTTGGGGCCTTGGGCAACCACATAGAACTGCTGCACCGGCAGCCGATTTCGACGGGTGAACGCGTCGAATACGGCGATCGTCTGGGCGGCGGCCAGTTGGTGACTGCTGATGCCACCCGCCGGCGGCGAGTTGTCGGTATGCCCTTCGATGGCGATCAATTGCCGGGGGTAATTGCGGGCCAGTTCGGCTGCCAGCGCGTCCAACACCGGGAAGGCAGTCCCAATCAGCTGGGCTGCGCCCAGGGGAAACAGCTGATCCGCCGGTAAGGTAACGCGGATGGTATCGCCGTCTTGGCGGGTGTTCAGTCCCGGAATCTCGATCAGCCGCACAGATGCTCGCGAGTTGCTGTTGGCCGTGATGATCGCCCCGCCACGGCGTGTCGTGGAGGCCTGCAGGGCTTCGAGTTTCCGCTCGCTTTCTTCCTTCGCGACCTGCGTCTGTTGCAGACGTTGAGCGGTGTCACTCAACTGCTTTTGCAGCAGCGACACCTGCTGCTGCAGCAACTGGACCTGTTGCCGCGATTGGGCCAGTTGGGCGTGCAAGTCCCGGTTGTTCGCATCCAAAGCCGTCGCACGCCGGTTCAGGTCGTACATCTCCGCTGGATTCGGCGCCGGCGTCTGCGCCGGGGTCTGCTGCCAAGCGGCCGCCGTCGGCGGGGGCGGCAGATAGGGACTCGGATTGCAGCCTGTGAGCACCATCAGCCCAACGACACGTACGGCCACGCGTCTGAACAGCCTTCGCATGGCGACCGTCTCCTGCTGGCAAGAACGCTTACATTGGAACATCACCCGGTGCCGGCGTCAGGCGTACGGAATTGCGTTTTCGCGGGCACAAGCTCTTCCACCTGGCTGGACGATCGACCTCGAAAACTGGCTTCTGTGCGTCTCACCCCAGATCCGGGCGCGGGATGGTATCAGGGCTTTCGCCGGGCAACAAGAGCAGATTGCCGACGCTAGCAGCCGCTAAGTGGCAAAGTCGCTTGACTTTGTGGTTCCTGATATGTCATCCTGAACGACACAGGCTGAGGGCATCCGGGGGCTTGGCCGGCCGAGGAGTTGTATCATGTCGGGATTCGGACGTATTTCAGGTGTGGTGCGTGTTCGCCATCCAGGCAAGCGATTCGCGGCCTGCGTCTGGACGGTGCTGGCATTGCTGGAAGCCATGGCGTTGGCCCAGGGGCCGGGCGATGTTCAAGCTCGGATTCACGGACACATCGCGGCCGGCGAGTTTGCCCCGGCCCTGGCGCTGGCCAACGCGATCCCCCAGCGGGCGGCGCGGGATTCGCTGCTGGCGGCGATCGCCCAGGCCCAAGCCCGCGGCGGAGCGAGGAATGCGGCGCTGGCGACGTTGCACGGCGTCCAGGACGATCGGCTCCGTACCTACGCCCTGGACCAGATGACCGGTGCCGCCGGCAGCACCCCCGCACCGGGCGCCGGCGCTGCAGGCGGAGCGACGCTGGCGGATTTCGACACGCTGATCGACCTGATCACGACGACGATCGCGCCGCAAAGCTGGGACACGGTGGGGGGACCAGGAGCGATCGATTCTTTCCCCACCGGGGTCTATGTGGACAGCAGCGGCCTGATGCGCCGGGCGAAAGCGGCGACGGGCGGCAGTGACTTGGCGGAACTCCGCGATCGCGCCCAACAGGCCGACGCCAATCGCGACGAGCGGCGAGAAAGCGTCTTGCGCAAGGTCTCCTTGACGCGGCTGGAACGGCACGCGCAGGACGCTTGGGCGCGCGGACAGTCGCCGACCCAAGCGATGAAGAACCTGGCCGGGCTGCACAAGATCCAGTACGTGTTTCTGTATCCAGAATCGCGCGACATCGTGATCGCTGGTCCGGCCGGCGCTTGGGCGCCGGATCGGGAGGGACGGCCATGCCATGTCGCCAGCGGCGAGCCCGTGCTGCAATTGGACGACTTCGTGGTCGTCCTGCGCAACGCGCGGCAACAGGGCGGACGGTTCACCTGCTCGATCACGCCGCGGCGCGAGAACCTGGCCGCGACACAGGCCTACCTGAACGAATCGGCCAAAACGCCGCTCAAGGCCGGACAGCGCGACAGCTGGCTGGCCAAGGTCCGCAGCC
>Ga0302238_1002121_pt1 | contig 14463 bp, 7 predicted proteins | sample AAG_UR_Asn_MG_FD_193527 | JGI IMG/M metagenome (GOLD analysis project Ga0302238, IMG submission 193527) | Enriched activated sludge microbial communities from anaerobic digester in WTTP, New Holstein, Wisconsin, United States - AAG_UR_Asn | ecosystem: Engineered > Bioreactor > Anaerobic >...
ACCCGCCCCCCGGACAGTCGCCGCCTTTCTGCCGATTGACACCCCGTAATGGCTCATGCCATACTGGAATAATGTTCAGTGAGGAGGCCACTGTGGCAGACCTTGAATCCCTCGTGAAGAGCTGGCTTGCGGACCCTGACCTCGCCGGTCAATTGAACCACACCGTGGTGCTGGGCCGGGCACCCGTCTTCGACGCCATTCCTCCCTGGCTTGACCCCAGGCTGCGGCAGGCCGTGGAGGATATGGGCATCGAATCGCTCTACTCTCACCAGCGGGCCGCCATGGACCTGGCACGCCAGGGCAGCGACCTGGTCCTCGTAACGCCCACCGCTTCGGGAAAGACCCTGGCATACAACCTCCCCGTGCTCCAGGCGATACTTGAGAGCAGCGACGCCAGGGCCTTCTACCTCTTCCCCACAAAAGCCCTGGCCAACGACCAGTACGCAGGCCTCTATAATCTCATACAGTCTATTGGTGGCGGTATTGCTACCCACACCTTCGATGGCGACACTCCCGCTGACGCCAGGGCCGCAATCAGGGAGATGGGCCACATCATCCTGACCAACCCCGACATGCTCCATTCTGCCATTCTTCCACAGCACACCAAGTGGGTCAAAGCATTCGCAAACCTTAAGTACATAGTTATCGATGAAATGCATACCTACCGTGGAGTCTTTGGAAGCCACATGGCCAATGTGCTGCGAAGGCTCATTCGTGTAGCCCGCTTCCACGGCTCGGACCCACGCTTCATCTTCTGTTCCGCTACCATCGCCAACCCCGTGCAGCTGGCATCGCAGCTCCTTGGACGTCCCGTCGAGCTTGTAGACCGCTCTGGTGCCCCAACCTCCACCCGGCACGTGCTGCTGCACAATCCCCCCGTGGTCAACAGGGAGCTGGGCGTGCGGGCCAGCTACTTGCGGCAGGCTTCCAAGCTGGCCCTCAAGCTCATCGAGGAGCGCATCCCCTCCATCGTATTTGCCTCCTCCAGGCTCAACGTGGAGCTGCTGGTCAAGAGCCTCCGAGAGTCCCTCGCTCGCCAGCAGCTTCCCACAGAGCAGGTGCAGGGGTACCGGGGTGGCTACTTGCCCAATCGGCGCCGGGAGATCGAGCGGGGGCTGCGTGAGGGCGAAATTCGTTGCGTCGTTGCTACCACGGCGCTTGAGCTTGGCATCGACATCGGCTCCATCGATGCGGCCATCGTGGCCGGTTATCCGGGCAGCCTTGCAAGCCTCTACCAGCAGTGGGGGCGGGCAGGTCGGCGCAGCGGCCAGTCGCTGGCTCTGATGGTTGGCCGCTCCCATCCCGTAGACCAGTACCTCCTGAGCAACCCCGCCTATCTCTTCGAATCCTCCATGGAAGAGGCCAGAATTGACCCCGAAAACCCCTACATCCTCGCCGACCACCTCAAATGCGCCATCTACGAGTTACCCCTCGAGCGCTCTGAGGGCTTTGGCACCCTGGGGCCCGGGCAACTGGAGACCATGCTCGAAATCCTGGAGAACTCGGGGACCGTCCGCCGCTTCCGGGAGCGCTACCTCTGGTGCAACGAGGGCTTTCCCGCCAGTGCCATCAGCCTCCGTTCTATTCCAGGCGAGAACTTCGTGGTCATAGACATGGAGAAAGACCGCCTCCTGGCCGAGGTGGACTTCGTGGGTGCCCACACCATGCTTCATGAAGGCGCTATTCATAATGTCGATGGCATACAGTATCAGGTAAAGAGACTCGACTATAAGGGCAGGAAGGCCTTTGTGCAGCGGGACGAGACCGACTACTACACCGACGCCGAGACCTACACCGAGGTCCGTGTCTTGGCCGAGCTTGAGGCCAGGGCCCCAGCCCACGGCCAGGTTTCCCACGGCGACGTCACTGTCATTGAGAAGGTCGTTGGATACAAAAAGATCCGTTTCCATACATCAGAGAATGTCGGCTACGGGCAGGTGAACCTTCCGGAGTTGCAGATGCACACCATGGCCTCCTGGTACTCCCCCTCGCCGGAGGTTCTGGCGTCGCTTCCTTACGGTAGGGCGCAGGTTGCAGATGCTCTGCTGGGGGTGGTGAGGGTGCTTCACAATCTGGCAGCGTTCAGGCTGTTGTGCAGTGGGGGAGACCTGGGCTACGCCGTTGGCGATGGCAACAACGGCTGGTATGCGGTCACGGGCAGGGGCGTTGGACGTGCACTCTCGGGCAGCACGCAGGGTGGTGCTCAGCCCCTGAGCCCCATGGTGTTTATCTTCGACCGGCGTCCCGGCGGTGTAGGACTTGGCCCAAGGGTCTTTGGCCTCTGGGAAGAGCTCATGCAGCAGGCACTCTCCCTGCTCAAGTCCTGTGATTGCCAGGCGGGATGCCCCGCTTGCCTTGGTCCGCCCAACGAGAGGCTTGTGGAGATGGGCAACGGCAAGCACATCGCTGCGGAGCTTCTGGATGCCCTGCTGAAACGCTCATGAGCAATCCGTGGGATGAGAGAGTGAGGCGGATGTTGGGCCCCGGGTTGGCCCATGGCGGAGATGCTGCGGCTAAGACTCCCTCGTTGGAGCCTCAAGGCCCCGAGTCGGCATTGCCCGGTCGCCGCATCGATTCGGCTTCAGGCTCAGTCAGGATCATTGAGGCCAGATACGACACAGCATGGCCATACTCCCCACGGGCCACTGGCGAGTTGTTGGCAGCATCGGCGGTCTCCGGTGCTGCCTGGCTCAAAGATCCCAGGCTGGCGGGGTTCAACCGTGAGTCGGCCGTTTTTCTGGATGTTGAGGCCACGGGGCTCTTCCAGGATGCCAACAACGTAGCCTTTCTTGTTGGACTGGCCTGGTTCCAGGATGGCGAGATTCGGGTCGAGCAACTCTTCATGGATTCGCCCGAGGATGAGCCGGCGCTGCTGGAGCGCCTGCTATGGCACCTGGATGGTCGGCAGTATCTGGTTTCGTTCAACGGAAAATCCTACGACAAGACCGTTCTCGAGTCTCGCTTCGTCCTGAACAGGCTCATGGACTCCCCCACGGCGCACCTCCGCTTGTGGCCTCACCTCGACCTGCTCCACCTGGCACGTCGAATCTACGGTGGCATCTTTCCGGACTGCAAGTTGGGCACCATGGAACGCCGGGCCCTGAACTTCGACCGTGGCGACGACGTTCCGGGGGCCCTGGTCCCGCAGTACTACTTCGAGTGGCTCTTGCGGGGCACCACGGCGCCCGTTCTGGACGTAATCAGGCACAACCTGGTCGACGTTCTTACGCTGGTCCACCTTGCCGATCACCTCTTGACCATGGTTGACCCTCTGCATCCCAACGCTGACCCCCTAATCGCCGGAAACATCGGCTCCATGCTGCTCTCCTGTGGCTTCAAGGCCGAGGCCATTGCAAACCTGAAGAAAGCCTTGCCGGCCCTGGAAGGTGATGCCCTGGTCAAGATGGCGCTGAAGCTGGAGAAGGCCATGCGCGCCTGCAAAGTCCCAAAGGCTGAACAGCTCGCCATCTGGGATTATGTCGGAGCGAGACTGCCCGAACATCCTTCAGTACAGATTAAGGCATCAAGATACCGACCGCTGCAATGAAGTGGTTGTATTAGATTGTACTATCTGAACTGTTCACCACGGGAGAATCACCCTTCATGGTTCCACTTGGGATACGACCAGAGTCTCACCGTAGAATGAGTCCGGTGCAGTGCAGATGGTAGAGGCCAAAGCCTCGGCGCAGGCAGGTGCCCCTTCGGGCAGTCGTGCCTTGACTATGCAGAGCGCCCCATTGTCATCCCACTCAGCTTCATTGGACCAATCCGACCTCTCGTGCCGAATACCGATCCCGTCATAGATGTTTATAGGAACTCCGTCCACAGTGTGCGACATGCCATCCCCACAGTAGTCGGCCCGCAGCGCCCTGACGCAGGCTTGGTGCCGGGAGGCCAGGGTGGTTTTCTGGCACTTCTTCCCCTTCGCCTCGTCGTCACACAGCTTGCCTTCAGCCCATGGCGGGTAGCCCATGGCAACGCACTTGGCCAGTGCAAAGCCAGCGCAAGCGAAGGTGAAATGGCCATCGCTCTCCGTCCAGGCCCCGCCGCCGGGGACCCCCTGCTGGAAGTTCCAAAGACCGTTGAGAGGAACAGCGGGTATCGCCGCACCCGACTCGTCGACACCACACAACGGTTGCCACCCCGACTCGCCGGCGAAGCTCACTACGTACCAGACCCAGCCTCCACCATATTCATCAGCAGAGTATGCGTCATCGATACGAAGCTGAATCGGTGTGCCATCGTCAAGCCATGCTGAGAACACAGAACCAATCACTCCAAGGTTCTTGCCGTTCTTCCCGGCGACATGGGATCCTTTGAAGAGAGTTTTCTTGAGCTTCAGTGTCTTGGGCGCCCCGTTTGCCATCTGGACCCCCTCCAAGGAGACCCCGGCAACGACGTGGCCATCCATGGCCTGACCGTTGAGCGAGACGCCATTGAGGCCGTGGCCCACAAGATCTACGGAGATGGGGATATGGAACTGAGGGACCCAGTAGTAAAGCGCACTGCTGGTCCGCTCAACTTCCAGTTCCTCAGCCCCGTTGCACCCGAGCATACCCACGGTGAACCACAAGAAAGCTGCTGCAAGCTGTCTGTTTTGTAGCCTGGCCATTTGCCACCTCCCTTTGGGAGTCTCGGGAGCATCCCCTTTGTCCCGAGGTGGCGTTAGCAAGCCCCGTGCCACTGGAGCCACGCTCTTGGGCCACCTGGAACCGGCGGCCCATCGGGGCCCACCCAAGAGGGGTGGCGACGTCGAAACGCCGATGCTGCACGCAGAAATGGTGCCAAATGCAACAATGGCACTTTTGAGGAAGCTCAGGGGGCCATTGCCCATCGGACGTCGGCGCAGAGTCGGAACCCGACGCTGGCATCCCGGAACGAGGCTTCAGGCGTCTCTCGATTCAGCGTCTTGGCGCAGTTGACGTCGAAGTAGAAGCTGCCTCCCCTGGCCGCATGGCTCCCGTTGGCAAGGGAGGAGGAGACCCACTCCCAGGCATTCCCAGACATGTCGTCCACACCGTAGGGGCTTCTGCTGGCGGGATGTGACCCCACCTCGTCCAGTCCCATAGCCTCCGGGACCTTTCCGTAGGTCTCGTCGAAGTTGGAATCCTGGGGCCAAAGCCGATGGCCGTGGGGATACTCCCTTCCATCGGCTCCGCGGGCAGCGAGTTCCCATTCACGGTCGGTGCAGAGGCGGGCGCCAGGCACCCGTCCTGTGGAGGCCAGCCAAGTGGCATAGGCATCAGCATCCGCTGCCGTGATACCGACCACGGGGAAGCGCAGCCAGTCTTGCGCCTGCCTCACTTTGCGGCCCTGGTAGACCAGTTTCTCACCTTGGGCAACGACGTACTTTTGGGACGATGGCTTGAAGGTGAATTCCCACTTCCCGTCCTCCCGCTTCTTCATCCCAACAGCCCCCTCGAAACCCCCGGCGTGAACCGAGGGCATCCTGCGCTCTGCCTCCTCTTGAGGCAGGTCCGCAAGGTACTCAAGCCACTGGGCAAAAGTGGTCTCGTGGCGGGCGATGAAGAAAGGAGCCGTCTCAACCTGGTGGATGGGAGCCGTGTGGTGGAATCCTCGCCTCAGGCCATCCTCCTCAGCGCTTCCGAAGAGGAAGCGACCTCCGGGCACGAATACGAAACCCGAAGGCAACGGGCCCGGGGGTGGAAGTGCAACCACAATGTCCAGCTTCTCGCCGCGGCTCACAATGAAGGTTTTCAGCACGGGCTCTCTGCCGTCGATATTCAGCGCCAGCCGGTAGGAGCCGGGCTGAAGCGAGAAAGGCTCGCCCGTGGCCACAGACATACCCACCAACTCCTGGGCCACCAATCGCCCCTGTTCACCATCAACGTATTTCTCAAGGCGCAGCTTAACACCTGCCGTGGGTGGCATGGTGTTCACCGTGACGCTGCCCACTGCCTCCCAGAGCCCGGTGTATCGCTTGTCGGAATCGTAGAGCGACACGCGGCGGATAAACTCGTCAACTTCGCTGGCAGCGCTTCTGCGCTCTGCCTCGACGGCCCGAAGGAAGAGCGTTTGGGCAAATGCGCTCTTTGAGTCTTCACGCTGAGGGTCCAGAGCAACCGCTGCCTCAAACTCTCGGCTGGCGCTCCCCAGGGCATCCTGATAGGAGGACCTTATGGGCAGGCTCTCGTCCCAAGCGGCCTCGCCGGCCTCGCTCTCCTTCCGGTCGAAGAGCTCAAAGGCTTTCTGCTGAGCGGCCTCCAGTTTCTTGCCCAGCGCCAAGGCTTCCTCCAGGTAGGCGTTGCCCTCCGCCAGCCTTGCCTCCACCCGGGCGTTGTGCTCCGAGGCAGTCTTGTAGTGCATGATGCCCCAGACGGCAACGAAGGCCAGGAGGAGCACAACGGCGGAGGACCAGGCCGTGGCCCTCACAAGAGTTCGGCGGCGGTGGGACGCAGCAAGGAACGCTTTCTCGGTCTGGGACAACACGGCCTCGTCCAGGGCCTCGCCCTCGGCAAGTTGTTTTCCCCGCCACAGGGCGGCGTTACTCTCATCCAGTCGCTTCCATTCTTTGCACGCCACGGCCAGCCGCTCCCTCACCACTCGGCCTTCGGCGTCGGCCGAGAGCCAGTGGACCAGCGTCTTCCAGCCTCGCAACAGAGCTTCATGGGCCAATTCATAGAGGGGGGCGTCGGGGCTCTCCAGGGCAACCAGAAGCCGACCGCGCACCAGGGCGTTGAGCACAGTCTCGTCAAGGGCGGAATCCACGAGTTCTGTGGCAGGTCGCCGTATTCTCGTTCCTTCGGGGGTCACCAGTCTCATCAGGATGTGCTTGGCCCGTTCCCTTCGTTTGGCGTCCAGCCCGGCCAGCACCTCGTCGGCGTGAAGCGAGAGTGCTCCGGCGACGCCGCCCAACTCCTCCAGCGCCCGAGCGGGGATGACGCCCTTGGCTATGTCCCGACGCTCCCATAGCTCCCGTAGTGCGAACTGCAGCAGCGGGAGCCCACCTGCTGTGCCCGCCGTGGAGTCTACCAACCTGTCGATCAGCTCCGTTGTCTCGAACCTGGTGCCCGTGGCCTCGGCTGGTCCCAGAATGGCCTCTCGCACTCGGTCCGAGCTGAGCGGCCGCAAGAAGTAGAGTACCGAGGGGAAGCCGTCGCCCATGCCCTGGGCCGCTGCCAGCCTGCCGAGGAAGTCTGCCCTTACGGTAGCAACTATCCTGAGTCCGGGGGCGGGAGTACCAGTCCAGCTGAAGAGACGCGCAACGGCCTCAGCCTCGACGGCCTCTGCCTGGGTCAGGATCTCCTCCAACTGGTCCACGAAGAGCAACAGCCCCTTGCCCTGCCCAAGTCCCTCCATGACTCTCCGGGCGAAGCTCCTTGGGCCGTCAAGCAGAGCAGCGGAGAGGTCCTCCCCACGAACGCCCAAATGCGCCGCCAGCGCAGAAGCCAGTGCCGCCACGGGCTGCCGCCCTGGCACCACGGTTACCGTAGACCAGGTCAATCCACCAGAAAGGCGGTCCGGGGCCCTGGGAAGAACTCCCGCACGACACAACGAAGACTTGCCCACACCGGAATCGCCGCAGACCACGACCACGGGGCTGGCGGCCACACGATCCAGCACCGCCCGCACCTCTGCGTCACGGGCGAAAAAGAGCCCCTCATGCTCCGCCTCAAAAGGAAGCAGCCCACGGTATGGGTTTCCAGCGGGCAGTTCCCTCCTCTGGCCGGGAACCACCAGGGGCTCCATGGCGGCCCGCAGCTCGTTTCCGTCTCTGTACCTGGCCTCAGGGATGCGCCGCAGACAGCGGTCTACCAGAGAAGCGAAGGAGGCGGGAACTCCTTGGGCGGCGTCAGTGAGGGATTCAGCGTCAAATCCTGTCACACGCTCACGCAACTCTATGAACGTTGCTCCTTTGTGAGGAGTGCTGCCTGTACATAGATAGTATAGTAGTGCTCCAAGCGAATATATGTCTGACGCAGTAGATGCTTCCTTTCCTGACCATACTTCAGGCGACATATATGCGGGAGTACCCACTACTTGTCCGGGGAGGGTATTTGCTGCACCGAGATTATGGTCCAGCGCAGCGCTGGTTTGGGTTCTCTCGTCCAGGCGGTCTGGAAGCACCACATCCAGGGTCTGGCTCTGGTCTTGGGAGGGGGCAATCTGGCTCACCACGGGCTCTGGCCGGCTTGCCTGAGTCGGCTGCTCTGCCCTGGGGTCTGGAGCGATTCTGCCGTGGGTCACAGAATTGCCAAGGAGGCGGGCGACGCCGAAGTCCAGGAGTTTGACCGTACCGTCAGCGGTCATGATTGTATTGGCCGGCTTGATATCCCTGTGGATGACGCCGGCACGGTGGGCCGCTGCGAGTCCACGGGCCAGGTCATAGGCGATTCGCATCACCTGTTCTGCTGCCATGGGCACGGCAACACGGTCCAGGCTCTTGCCTGGAACGAATTCGGAGACGAGATATGGCAGTCCATGAACCTCTCCGACACGATAGACAGAGACCACGCAGGGGTGCTGCAGTCGGGCCACGGCCCTGGCCTCGGTCAAGAAGCGGCGCCTGCTTGCTTCATCGGGCTTGCCGGAGGAGATGAACTTGATGGCAACGGGTCTGTCCAGAAGCGTGTCGTGACCCAGATAGACGCGCCCCATTCCACCGGCGCCGATTTCCCTCTCGATGCGGTAGCCGTCGAATTCAGCGGGAATGGGGTTCTTCACGACCTACTCCTCCCCTCTCCGGTAGCTACCACGGGGGCCCGAAATGCCATAATGGCGCATCTTGGAGACGAATGTGCGCAGCGGCATGTGGAGTAGCTCCGCTGCCCGGTTCTGTAGGCCTCCGGTTGACTCCAGGGCCTGAAGAATGCGAAGGCGCTCCAACTCTGCGATCTCGTCCCTAAGCCTCACAATGCGTCGAGAGTCAAATGGCTCCAGGGGTATGGTCTCGCCTGCCGAAGAGTCAACGGGACCATCGAGGGCTTGTGCGGTCCGGGGGGAGAGGCCGGGCACTATGCTGTTTGGAAGGTCTTGTACTGTCAGGTTGTTACCATCAAGGGTAACTGCGCAGAGTTCCATGGTGTTCTTGAGCTCCCGAACGTTCCCGGGCCAGGAGTGCTGCGCAAGCCTTTGCAGCGTTTCGGCCCCAATGGTAATAGGGGGTCTGCCCGAACGACTGCATGCCTGCTCCAGGAAGAATCGGGCCAGAACGGGGATATCCAGAGGGCGCTCCCGAAGTGGAGGAACCGATATGCGAGCTATGTTCAATCTGAAGAAGAGGTCCTGGCGGAAGTTGTTCCGTGAGACCTCGGCCTCCAGGTCCCGATTTGTGGCGGCAACGATGCGAATGTTGACGGGTCGCTCGGATGTAGCTCCCACCCTGCTGATCTTCAGCGTTTCAATGGCTCTCAGAAGCTTCGGCTGGCACCCAAGGGGGCAGTCTCCGATCTCGTCGAGCAGCACCGTGCCTCCCTGGGCGCTCTCCAGCAGGCCGGCTCTTGCCTCAGTGGCACCGGTGAATGAGCCACGCACATGGCCAAACAGTTCGCTCTCGAACAGGGTGGGGGCGATGGCCGCACAGTTGGCTGTGACCAGGGGGCCTGTTGCTCGGTGGGACCAATAGTGAATTGCCTGGGCAACAACCTCTTTGCCGGAGCCAGTCTCACCGACCAGAAGTATGGGCAGGTCCGACAATGCCAGCCGTTTCACCAGCCCCAGCAGCTTCCGCATGACTGGGTCAACGGCGACGAACTTGAGCGGGCCCACCTGGAACAGCTCCACGCTGGAACTCAGAGCAGCAACAGTGCCGGGAGGTGCCACCCTAGCAGCGTGTCTGGCTCCGGCCAGCAAGGTTTCCGCTTCCCAGGCATCCGTAGGGCAGATTGAGTAGCCTCCTCTGATGCCTGGTTGCTTGGATATCAAGGCAGCCATGATTCGTTGTGCAGGGATCGATACAGTGGTAGATGTATCCGGCAACAATACAAACAGATCACTTTGCCCATCCCACGCCACTCTGTCGATGAGCCTTGTGAGCCGGCACACTTCGTCAACAACAGCAGGTCGCGCCGAGGCATCAACGGTGGCCAGGTCCAGCATCAGCACGGCCAGGGGACGTCCGCTCCGCTGGGATCTTTCGGTCTCCTCAAGCAGCCTGAGCCGTATCTCCTCGGCACCAACCGCTGCCGAATGTGAGGCTGGTGGAGTTGGGCCATGAAATATGATGGTGAGGGTTCCAAAAGTCACCGTGTCACCAGGTGCCAGGGCCACAGGTGAGTTAGCCGGCATACCATTGACCTCTACGCAGGAGACTCTGCTACCGTCGCCGGAGCAGGGTTCCAGGAGGGCGTTGCTGTCAACCATGCGAAGGAGCAGTGTTTGCCCCAACTCCTCGGTAATGCGCAGGTCGGCATCATCGTGGGAGCCAACAACGAATTCTCCGTCCGCTGGCAAAGGAACCCGCCAGGAGCCATCGTCCCGAAGCACCAGCAGGTAGGGGCCATGCCTGATGAAGCGCTTTTCCACAACAAACCTTCCCGCCAGCCGGCAACTTCACTCGGTGTTGCCCATGCTGTAGCCCGTCGACTCTACAACCTGACGGCAAATCGGTCAAAACACCGATGAGGTCAATTGGAAAGGGAGGGTCCGGCCCGATGTGGCCTTCAACCGAATGTGGGATTGCTCGATTTATCTTTGGTCAATTTTGAGGAAGCTTGCGGATTATTGAGGAAGGAAGCGGGAGGAGGCTCAGCGCATTGTCACCCAGCGGGGTTCTACCCATCGGTAGCCGTAGGCTGTTTCGACCCATCGTCCGTGGTCGTAGCGCAAGCCGCGTCGCTCACGGACGTAGCGGCCTTCGATCCAGACCCAGCGGTCGAGGTAACGGTCCCAGCTCCAGTACCCGGGGACCCAGACGTGCCTCGCCTTGGGGATCACCACGTGGAACGGTCTCATCATCGGGGGGCGGCCGTGCTTCTTGGCAACCACCACCTTGTGTCCCTTGTGGTGTCTGTCGGAGGTAACCACCTCCTTGTGTACTACTGTCTTCTTCTGCACTTTCTTGGGGTTCTTACCCTTGGCTTCGGCTTCTGGGACCGAGGTCGACCAAAGGAGGCAGCCGACCGCCACAGTCAAAAGCACTTTGAATGAATTTCTAAGCATTTCAGCACCTCCTTGTTGAGCTGTGGCGGTTAAACGGGCGGGGTGCTGGCATATTCAAATTTGATCATGGCCAGCCTGCTCTTGACACCGGAGGAACGAAGTAGGTTCCCAATAGGGGGAGGGTCTGGTAGAGTCCCCGGGCTGTTTGGAGGTGATATTTGAAGACGATCGATTCTTTGAGGCTGGTTTTTCTGGGCGGTGTGGGCGATATCGGCATGAACTGCATGGCCATAGAGACCGCCGAAGGGATAGTGCTGGTTGACTGCGGCGTCATGTTTGCCAGTGACCGTGAGCTGGGCATTGAGCTGATTCTTCCCGACTTGCGCTATTTCCGGGCCAATCGGGCGAAGATCAAGGCGCTGGTGGTGACGCACGGCCATGAGGACCACATTGGTGCAATTCCCCTGGTCTTCGGCGATTTCGGTATTCCCGTCTACGCACCGAAGTTCGCCGGCTCGGTGCTGAGGGCCAAATGCGCTGAGTTCCCCGGAACCCTGCCTGCCAAGATGCACCGCATAGGTCCGGGCGAGTCGCTTGAGGTAGCGGGGCTCAAGTTCGAGTTCTACCGGGTGACTCACAGCATCCCCGATGCCCTGGGCTTCGTAATCCGGACCCCTTTCGGCAACATCGTTCATACGGGCGACTTCCGAATCGACCGCAAGCCTTCCATGGGCGAGCCCTTCGACCTGGAGACCCTCAAACGAATTGGGGACGAAGGGGTGCTTCTGCTGCTCTCCGACTCAACCAACGTTGAGAAGCCGGGCCATACCGGTTCCGAGGTTGAAGCGGTGGAGGGAATAAGGCAGCTTACGGAGAGCCATCAGGGTCGGGTGCTGATATCGCTCTTCTCATCCAATGTGGAGCGGGTAGCGCTGCTTGCGAAGTTGGCTCAGGCCTCGGGCAGGCGGTTCGGTCTAGTGGGACGCAGCCTCTACACCTACACCCGGGCGGCCCTGGAGGCGGGCCTCAACCCCTTCGACCCCGGGATGCTCGTGGCGCCATCCAATGCCGACGACTTCCCCGGACAGCGGCTCATGCTGCTGGTAGCGGGAAGCCAGGGTGAACCTCGCTCTTCTCTGACCAGGGTATCGCTGGGCCTACACCCCGACTTGACCATTCGGGAGAGTGACATGGTGATTATGTCCAGCAAGATCATCCCCGGCAACGAGCAGGATATCGGCAAGGTGATGAACGATCTGGCACGGGCCGGCGCCACGGTCTACCACGAGGGGAATGCCGCGGTTCACGTTTCGGGCCACGCCCAGCAGGACGAACTTCGAGAGGTCATCGAGCTTACCAGACCTCGCTACTTCATCCCGGTTCACGGCGAGTACCGCTTCTTGCGCCACCACGCCCACCTTGCAAGCAAGTGGAGCGATACCCAACCCGTTGTCGCCGATCTTGGCGACATGGTCACGGTGACGGCCAACAGCGTCGAGGTCACGGGCAGAATGGACCTGCAGCCCTTCTACATTGAGGGCTCAACCGTGGGTAATGGCGACGAACTGAAGCTCAAAGAGCGCAAGAAACTGCTTTTCAACGGTCTGGTGGCCCTTACTGCCAAGCCCGTCAAGAAGAAGGGCCGCAAGGTTATCGATGCCCAGATTCGGCTCTACGGCGTTCCGGACCCCGATGGCTCCCTGGTGACAGAGCTGAGGCAGACCTTGGAGTTGGAGTTCGCAGACCGGCTCACGGGCTTGTCCAACGAGACCATAGAGGAGGAACTGGGCAGTGTTGTGCGGAGAGTCGTTCGCAAGCGCCAGGGCAAGAAGCCCCTGGTGCATGTGGTGCTGCAGTGAGCCCCGTGACCCCGTAACCCGCCGCGCACTGCGGCCACCCCAGCAGGGTTTGGACTCGAGGGCGCATCAAGCTGGACTTGTCGAAAGTCTATTTCTCCAAATCGTAATAATCTTTAGAATAATATAGCTGTCCGCTGGAATCAGCACCTGCCGTATGGTAAGTGATATGTACTGGCACCGGGGTGATGAGTGGGATCTCCCTTGTGCGTCGGCTCTTGAGCCACAACCGAAGGTCGTTCTCGCTGATATTCTGGTCCCTTGAGAGCATGCGCAGGGCCAGTTGGGTTGCATGCTGGACCCGAACGCACCCGTGGGAGAGCAGGCGATAGCTCTTCTTGAAGTGTTTCTTGGCCGGGGTGTCGTGGAGATAGACTCCATAGCCGTTGTTGAAGTGAAACTTGATGCGCCCCAGGGCGTTTCCGTCGCCCGGATCCTGAATGAAGCGTTGCTTACCGTCCTTCAAGGTCAGCACCCGGAAGCGTGACCTCTCGAGGAATTCGGGGTCGGACTCGGCTTTGGGGGCTATTTCTTTCGTGGCGATTGATTCGGGGACGTTCCACTGAGGGTTGACAATGATGTTGGTGATGAAAGAGGAGAGGGTGGGGGTCATGAAGAGGCGTTCCCGGCGTTTGGTCTCTTCATTAATATCTTTGCGTGCAGAGCCCAGGACGGTGCGATGGTAGGCGACCATTCTCCCGTCGACGTAGAACTCCAGGAAGGCATGGGGGGACTGGACATGAACGAAGGTGGCCTGCCACGGGGGTATGGCCCTTCTGATTGCTGCCAGTGCCAGAGCCAACTGCCTGGCCTTGCGCGCTGCAGGAATCTCCAATAGATTCAAAGTCTTTCGTGAGATTGGCTGTGTCTGTTCCAGGCCGTGGGCTGCGTTGTAGGCCGCCAGGGCAGAGAGAACAGTGTGGTCCAGCGGACCTTCAGGGTCTCCCAGGAAGGCACCCTCTTGAATCAACCTGGTGCGCAGGGCCGTCACCGTCTGGCTCTTTTCGCCGGGCGAGGCCTTGAGAATGGCTGATGGCACGGCCAGAAAGCCGCCCCCGTCTGCAGCGGCCCGCACCAGTCGGTGGGCATCCACCAACCGCTGGTAGGCGTATGTCACGGGGGTCATTCGTGTGAAGAACTGGCCGGGGGTTGCGGGCAGGTTCTGGATCTCCCGGGCGATGTGTTCGTTGGCCTTGGGGTGCGGCTCAAGCAGCAATGCGGCCGAGCGGGCAAGTGCCTCCAGGTAGAGCGGGTAGGCAGCGCACAGGAGACGCTCCCGCTCAGCGTAGATGGTGGCCAGGCGGTTCACGTTCTCCAGAAGCTCAGGATGGTGGGAGCGCAACTGGGCCAGGTAACGCTTCAGTGCCAGGTTGGCCTCACTGGCGAGCACCGCATACAAGAACTCGATTCGGGCCAGGCGTGAGAGCGTTGTTCGCTCTTGCTGTTCCAATTCAAGGCAGCGTTGGGCAAGGGTGCAGAGTGTGCCGAAGGCTTGGGGAGGGGACGATAGGCCGTGGTCCAGGAGCGCCTCTTTGCCGCTGCACCA
>Ga0302238_1002124_pt1 | contig 14453 bp, 15 predicted proteins | sample AAG_UR_Asn_MG_FD_193527 | JGI IMG/M metagenome (GOLD analysis project Ga0302238, IMG submission 193527) | Enriched activated sludge microbial communities from anaerobic digester in WTTP, New Holstein, Wisconsin, United States - AAG_UR_Asn | ecosystem: Engineered > Bioreactor > Anaerobic >...
CCCGGGGAGCTTTCCTTTCTTGCGCACCAGGACGAGGGGCAGCCCCAGCCTCTCCGCCACCGGGGCGCCGAACAGGAAGCCCCGGGCCTCCACTCCGGCCACGGCGTCGGCCTTCCACCCCCGACCCAGCGCGCAGATCCGGTCCACGCACCACCGGAATGCCTGGGGGTTGGTCAGGATGCTGGTGATGTCGTAGAAGAGAATCCCCGGTTTCGGAAAATCCGGGATCTTCCGGACAACCCTGTCCAGATCGAAATCTCCCATGGGGGCATGGTAGTACGAAAGCCCGGTGCTGTCAACTTTTCTAGGGGTAGGAGCGCTTGAACCCCGGAACCCGGGCCTGGGCGTTCTCCGTCCAGGGGGAAGTGATCCCCCGCCGGAGAAGCTCGCAGCCCAGGGCGGCGATCATCGCGCCGTTGTCGGTGCAGAGTTCCGGGGACGGAAAGATCACCTCCAGATCCGTCCTCTCCATCAGGGTCGCCCGGAGGCGGGTGTTGGCCGCCACTCCGCCGCCGGCGACGACCCGGGTCAGGCCGGTCTCCTCCACCGCCCGGAAGAGCCGTCGCAGCAGGATGTTCACCGCCGCCTTCTCGAAGGAGGCGGCGATGTTTTCCGCAGTGGCAGGGAACCCGGGGTTGCGGAACTTGTCCAGCTGGCTGGTAACCGCCGTTTTCAGCCCTGAATAGGACACGTCGAATCGGTGCTCACCCTTGTGCAGCGAGGGGTCGGGAAAGGAGAAGGCTCCGTCGTCCCCCCGACGGGCCAGGCGGTCCACCGCCACTCCCCCGGGATAGCCGAAACCGTAGTGTTTGGCCACCTTGTCGAACGCCTCCCCGCAGGCGTCGTCGATGGTGGTCCCCAGAACGGTGATGTCGTCGAAACCGTCCACTCGGGTTATGAGGGTGTGGCCCCCGGAGACCAGGAGTCCCAGGTAGGGATAGGGTATCCGGTGTTCGATGTGGGGGGCGTGCAGGTGGGCCCGCACATGGTCCACCGCCACGAATGGCAGGCCCCGGGAGTAGGCCAGGGCCTTCCCAAAGGTCAGGCCCACCAGAAGGGCCCCCAGAAGGCCCGGCCGGCCGGTGACGGCCACCCCATGGATGTCCCGGATGGTGAGTCCCGCCTCGTCCATGGCCCGGGAAAAAACCGGCTGGATCAGCTCTCCGTGTCTCCGGGAGGCGATCTCCGGCACCACACCGCTGTAGGGGCGGTGGTCCTCGATCTGGCTGGCCACCACGCTGCTCAGGATCCTCCGGCCGTCCTCCAGGATGGCCACAGCGCACTCGTCGCAGGAGGTCTCAATTCCCAGCACCATCATCGGGGGAGTCTCCCTGCAGCAGTTCCGTCAGGGGATAGAACCGGTAGCCCTCGTCCAGCAGCTCCGGGTAGACCTCCAGCAGAACCTCCGCCAGTTCGGAACACCAGACATGGCCGATCATGACCGCGTGACCCCTGGTGTCCGCCAGCGTCTTGCCCCGCGTCAGCGCTTCCCTGATGGAAGCCTTGTCCGTTTCGTTGTCCAGAAACACGCCTCTCTCCAAAAAGGGCAGCCCCAGGCTTTCCGCCACCCGCCTCCCCACCGAGGAGGGAGTGGTCCGGCTGTCCAGAAAAAACATGCTCTTTTCTTTCAGCGCCCCCAGGACGACGCTCATCAGCCTCGGGTCGGCGGTCCCCCGGGAGCCCATGTGATTGTTCGCCCCCACCACCCCCGGCAGGGAGGCGATATGGGAGACCACCAGCTTCCGCGCCGTTTCGTCGTCCATCCCCCCCAGCACGGCCCCCGGTCCCGGGTCCTCGCCGCCCAGGGCCTCCATGGGGAGGTGCAGCAGAAGCTCCTTTCCCGCAGCCCGGATTTTTTCCGCGGCTTCCCCGCTGCCGGGAAGTCCGGGCAGGACGGATACCGCCAGGGGTCCGGGAAAGCGCAGAAAGTCGTCCAGGGCCCGGTTGTCGTAACCTCCATCGTCGATGACCACCGCGAGTCTGCCCCGAGCCGGCCTCGGAGCCGGTTCCTCTCGGTTACGGGCCTTTGGGTCGGCAACGGAGGCTGCCTCCCCCCGGTGCCGGGACACGAATAGATGCACCGTGAGCCCGGAAACGACGATGACGGTGAAAACCAGAAAAATTCCGGGAAGGATCTTCGGAAAACCGGATTTTGTCACGATTGTTCCCCAGCCCTGGGCACCGGCACAGAGTATGGGGAAACGGTCCCATGGTCAAGGCCCGCCGGGGAAGCCCCGGCGCTTCGGGGAGGCGGCGCCCGGGAAGCTCGCGCTCCTGGGAGCCCGCTCTCCGGCGGCGCCATCGGGACGGGACGGCCTCCCGCCCCGATACACTCAGTTGTAGATGTAATTCCGCATGGGTTCGGCCTGTTCCTTCAGCTTCTTGATGGCCCGGATTTCGATCTGCCGTACCGTTTCGGGGGAAATGCCCATTTCACTGGAGATCTTCTTCAAGGTGTAGCGGCGCCCGCCGTGAAAGGCGAATCGATACAGGAGAATTTTCCTTTCGTTCTCCATGAGCTTTCCCAGGAACTTCAGGGTGTCCTCGTACATGACCTTCCCCATCAGCTCCGCGTCGGGGCTGAAGGTGTAGTCTTCGTACACGTCGTGCAGGGTTCCCGCGTCGGGATTGATCTCGCTGTCCAGAGACACCATGGTGCTGGCCAGATGCATGATTTCCAGAACATCCCGTTTTTTCATTCCCACATCCTCGCAGATCTCCTCCACCGACGGTTTGCGCATCAGGGTCTGGCTCAGAGAGGTGAAGGTCCTCTGCACCTTCCGGAGGGCGTCCTCCTTCCGGTGGGGAAGCCGGATGGGCCGGCGCTTGTTGGACAGGGCCCGGGTGATGGACTGCTTGATCCACCAGGAGGCATAGGTGCTGAAGCGAACCTCCTTGCGGTAATCGTATTTCGCCGCCGCTTTCAGGAGACCGATATTCCCCTCCTGCACCAGGTCCATGAGACCCACGTCGGCGCTGACGTAGTTTTTGGCAATTTTCACAACCAGCCGCAGGTTGGCCTCGATGAGCCGGCGCTGGGCGTCCTGGTCTCCCCGCTGGATGCGCCGGGAAAGCTCCAGTTCCTCCTCATAGCTGAGAAGCGGGGTGTTTTTGATCTGCCCGAAGTAGGCCTGCAGGGTGTCGTCGGCGGTCGGGCTTTCTCTCTCTTTGTTTTTCATACCATCTCCCGACTCAGATATTGCAAGTTCCATGCCATTTGCGGGACCAGAGAGAGGGTGACATGGCAACTCTTTTTATTAGAATGGTTTATCGTTATTTTAAAAAAAACGGCCCCGGAACCGGGGCCGAATTGGTCTACTTTTCCATACAGAGGTCGGGGCTTTCATAGAGGGTGTTTTGAATTTTCCGCGGTCCCCTTCAACTGGCTGAACAGGAGGTCCTGAATACCGAAGGAACCGGTTTTAGCCATGATCCGGGACCTCTCGTCGTAGAGCATGTCCTGGAAAATGTCCTCCGCCGCCCCGCCGTCCAGAAGGCCGTCCTTTCCCACGGTTTTCCGCATGGCGTCCAGCATCTGCTTGATGAAAATGGCCTCGAAATCCCTGCACACCTCCCGGAGCCGGGCATCGTCCGACCCGGCGGGGCGGGATCCCTTTTCCCGCGCCGCGGCGAGTCCGTTTTCATTATACCGCAGAAGCGCGTTTTCCACCGTCATGGTTCATCCCTCACCGTTTCAGATTGGCCGCTATGCCCAGCATGGTGTCGGAGGTCTGGATGGCCTTGGAGTTGAACTCGTAGGCCCTCTGGGCCACGATCATGTTGACCATCTCCTGGACGATGGACACGTTGGACATTTCCACGAACCTGTGCAGGGTCTTTCCCATGCCGTCGAAACCGGGCCGCCCCGCAATGGGGTCCCCGGAGGCGGCGGAGATCTTGTAGAGGTTCTCCCCCACCGCCTGAAGGCCCGCGGGGTTGACGAAACGGTAGAGCTCCAGCTGGCCCACCAGGAGCGGATCGTCGTTCCCCGGAACCTTCACCGTGACCCTTCCGTCCTGAGACACCGCGATGGACTCCCGGATGAAGTTCTCCGGCAGGACCACCTCGGGTATCAGCCGGTAGCCTCCGGAGGTGACGAACTGGCCGTTGGAATCGATCTGGAATGCCCCGTCCCTGGTGTATCCGTAGCTGCCGTCGTACAGGAGAACCCGGAAGAACCCCTCCCCCTCCACCGCCAGGTCGCCCACATTTCCGGTGTTCTGCAGAGAGCCCTGGGTGAAGATCTTCTGGGTGGCCGCCACCTTCACCCCGTGGCCCACCTGCACCCCTGTGGGAACCAGGGTGATCTCGGTGGCCGGGGTCCCGGCCATTTTTTTGGTCTGATACAGCAGGTCCTCGAAATCGGCCCTGTTTTTCTTGAATCCTGTGGTATTGACGTTGGACAGGTTGTTGGCGATGGTGTCGATGTTGAACTGCTGACCCGTCATCCCCGACGCGGAGGTCCAGAGGGATCTTACCATATGTTTACCGCTCCTTCATGCCTGCTCATACCCGGATCGCCTCGTTCAGAAGCTTGCCCAGAAGGCTGTCGTGGGTCTGGATGGACTTCTGGTTCGCTTCGTAGGCCCGGTTCACCTCGATCATCAGCACCATCTCCGTCACGGGGTTGACATTCGCCGCCTCGATGAAACCCTGCCGGACCTTGGGCCGGCGGTCCGGAGAAACGACCTCTGCGGCGCCGGACTCGTCGGTGTCTTTCCAGAGGGAAGAGCCCTGTTTTTGCAGAAAGCGGTCCCGCCGGAAATCCACCACCTTCAGCCTGTCCAGCTGGATGGTGTCGTCCCATTCGTTTTCGGTCTTGGACACCAGGCGGTGGTCGTCGCCCTGGAAGCGGCGGTTGATGAAGACCCGGCCGTCCTGGTCCACCACGAAGTTGTTGGCCTTGACCTTGATGGGCCCGCCGGACTCGCCCAGGACCGGAAACCCCTCTTTCGTGACCAGGAGGCTCTCCGGCCCCAGGGTGAAGGTCCCGTTCCGGGTGTACCTCTCCCCCTGAGGGGTCTGCACGGCGAAGAACCCCTTCCCCTCCAGAGCCATGTCGAAATCGTTGGCGGTTTCCTTGAAGGCCCCTTGAGTGAAAACCGTATAGACCTCGTTGGTCTCCACCCCCGTGCCCAACCGGCCCACCACCGGCGCGACGTCCACCGAGCCCATGGGGATCTTCCTGACCCCGTCATCGTCCATCCGGCGGATCAGCAGCTCCGGAAAGGCCTTGAAGACCACGGTGTCCCTCTTGTAGCCCGTGAGGTCCGCGTTGGCCAGGTTGTTGGCCACAGCGTCCATGCGGTTCTGCTCCGCCTTCATGCCGCAGGCGCCGGTATACAGTCCTCGAATCATATATAATGTATCGGCGGCCCCGGGGAATCCTTGATTTCCCTCCCCGTCCTAGTTGATTTTTTTTCCCCTATCCGTATACTACGAAGCCGTCGGCGCGCCAGAATAGCTCAGGGGTAGAGCAACGCTCTCGTAAAGCGTGGGTCGACGGTTCAATTCCGTCTTCTGGCTTTTGGGTTTCCTTAAAACAGGCAGAAAACGGATATCCCGAACCATCATTGAGTCATGCATCAAGAAGAGAAATCTAAGGGATCTCCAGGAAAACCTTTTTACAGTACAGGATTTCTCAAAGGCTCCCCCCGGAGGATCCTGGCCGCCTCCATGGCTGCGCTTTTCTGCAGATTTCGGAGAGACTCCTCGGAGTACCAGGCACAGTGGGGTTGGAGGATCGTGTTTGGTGCGCTCCGGAGTGGATGGCCGGGAGGCAGTGGCTCGGTTTCGTAAACATCCAGCGCCGCGCCGGCCAGACGTCCCACCGTCAAGGCTTCGGCCAGGGCGTCACCGTCCACAAGTGCCCCACGGGCGACATTGACGAGAAAGGCGCCGTTTTTCATGATGGCAAGTTTTTCCCGCCCTATTAGGCCCCGGGTCTCGCCGGTCAAAGGCAAATGCAGAGTCGTCACGTCCGCGGAGGCGAGCAGTTCATCCAACCCGGCCGGTTCGGCGCCGCCTTCGCGGACCGCGGTTTCAGACAGATACGGGTCGAAGGCGAAAATCCGGTAGCCGAAAACACGGGCCCGGCGGGCCACTTCCCTGCCGATCCTTCCGAAACCGATGATCCCCAATCTCCTGCCAACCAGTCTATGGATCCGGCGTTCGGTGGTGACCGGTTTCCACTGCCCCTCCCGGGTCGATACATCGTAGGCCAGTATCCTTCGCTCCAAAGCAAGTACAAGAGCTAAGGTATGATCCGACACCTCTTCTATGCAGTAGTCAGGCACATTCGCCACAGGCAGTCCCCGTGCGGCGGCAGCAGGAAGATCAATGGTGTCACAGCCGATGCCGTAACGAACGATGCCCTTAAGCCCCGGCAAAGCGTCAAGAACCCGGGCGGTCACCGGTGCAAAGCCGACAATGAGCGCATCGGCACCCCTACACGCCGAGATAACCTCTTCTTCCGTCCGTGGTGGAGAACCGCTGAGATCGACAACCCGGGCGAGACCCGTCAAGATCTCTCTTTCCGGCGCAGTGTCGGTGAAGCTGTGGTCGGTGATAAAAACCGTATACATATCTCTATCTTTTTGCAAAGTACATGTCCTGGATGATCTGGTTGCCTCTTATTTCATCCACCGATCCCTCCAGCGCGACCCTGCCCTGCTGAAGGATATATATACGATCGCTCAAGGGGAGGGAGAGTTTGGCGTTCTGCTCCACAATGAGAAGGGTGAGTCCGGTGTTTTTGACAATTTCCTTCAGGGTCTTGAAGATCCGCTGAACAATGACAGGGGCCAAACCCATGGACGGCTCATCTATCAGCACGATTGCGCTTCCGGATACGATCGCCCTGCCGATGGCGAGCATCTGCTGCTCTCCGCCGCTCAGGGAGCCGGCCTGCTGATCCTTCCGTCTTGTCAGTTCGGTAAAAAGCATGTATACACTGTCGATTCTCCGATGCCTTTCATGCTTCGTCGTCCGGCCTCCCGCCACCTCCAGGTTTTCGTCCACTGTCATCGCGGGGAAAACCTGCCTACCCTCAGGGACATGGGCGATACCCGCCTGGGCGATTTTGTAAGCCGGAAGTCCTACGATGTCCTTGCCTTGAAAAAATATCCGCGATCCGGGCTGCGGTCGAAGCAAGCCGGAAATTGTTCGAAGCAGTGTCGTTTTTCCTGCACCGTTTGGTCCCAGCACCGAGACAACCTCGCCGCCGGCTACGGAAAGCGAAACATCACGGAGGGCGAATATTCCGTTGTAGGCGGCGGACAGATTCTCCAACCGCAGAATTTCGGTTTTTTCACCACTCATTCCTCATCTCCCAAGTAAGCCGAAATCACGGCGTGGTTCTTTTCTATCTCGTCGAAAGGTCCCACAGCGATGACTTCACCAAAGTTCAACACATACACCGTATCCACCGCTCGGCGGATAAATTCCATCGTGTGTTCCACAAGGAGCATCGTAACCTTTCGTTCCTTGAGAACGTCCATAATTCCAAGTATCTCCTTGAACTCGTCCTTAGTCATTCCTGCCGCAGGTTCGTCCAGCAGTAAAAGCGACGGCTCCAACGCCAATGCGCGGGCTATCTCCAGTGCTCTGCGCTTTCCGTAAGGCAGATTGGTCGGCATTTTCTTCGCATCCTCCGCGAGCCCCAGAAGCGTAAGCAGCTCCATGGCCTTTTCACACTGTTCCTGTTCCTCTTGCCGGAGTCTGTGCGTTCCAAGCGCGACGTCGAGAACTGTGGAATGCATGAATTTTTTCCGGGCCACCAAGACGTTCTCAACGGCGCTCAGCCTGTCGAAAAGCTGGATGCGTTGGAATGTACGGGCAACACCGCGGGCGGCGATACGATTGGCTGGAATGCCGGTTATATCCTCCCCCTTGAACAGGATAGTTCCTGCAGTGGGGGGGAAAATGCCCGAAATCTGATTAATGAAAGTCGTTTTACCCGATCCGTTGGGTCCGATGAGGCCTGTTGTTTTCCCCTCCGGAATGATTAGATCGATATTTTGGTTGGCTACAATTCCGCCGAACCTCTTCGTGAGCCCTCGGGTTTCCAATAGGTGCATCATTGCAGTTTACCCCTTCTGTCCACTCCGGATCTTAGAGTTTCATGCTGTGGGTCTTCCTTCCACAGTTTTCCAAGAAGGGCAAACAGCTTTTCCCCCAGGCCGTTGGGGAGGAACACCACGATAAGAATGACGATGCCCGCATTGATGATCAGGTAGTAATTCTCGAACCCCCGAATGTTAAGCCTTAACAGCTCCGGCAGCCAGGTCAGCGTGACGCCTCCAATGACGCCGCCGCAAAGGCGTCTGAGACCTCCCAGGACTGCCATGGCGACGAAATTGGAAGACTCGAAAAACACGAAAGGCTCCGGCGTAAGGAAACCCGCCATATGCGCATAAAAACCTCCAGCCAGCCCGGCCAGGCCGGCGGAGAAGCCAAAGGCAAAAACCTTGGCCTTGCGGGAATCGATGCCGCAGGTTTCTGCGGCGATTTCATCGTCATTCACTGCAAAAAGCTGTCGCCCGATATGGGAAAACTTGATGCGCCGCATGATTTCTACCGTTAACACCGTGAAGATCAGAAAAAGATAATAATACGCAGTGTTTGTGAAAACAAAGGAACCAAACCTCATCATAGGGATCGAAAACAAGCCTCCAGGACCACCGGTCAGCGAGTCCAAGTTGAGGAGGAGCAGCCACACAATCTGGCCGAATGCAATCGTCACCAGGGACAGGAAAAACGCCTTCAGCTTGAAGGACGGTACCGCCAGCACCAAACCAGCCACAGTGCTGAGCAGAACTCCAGATGCGATCCCCAAGGGAATCGGAACGCCCAATCGGGAGGTAAGGATAGCGGAAGTGTAAGCCCCCAGGGCGTAGAAGCCCGCTTGACCCAGGGAAATCTGCCCGGCAAACCCAGTCAGAAAAACGAGACCTGAAGCGAGGATGACATGTATCAGAGCCCGGTTCATTACATAGACCTGATAATCGTTGCGGAACAAAAAGGGCAAAACCAGCAGAATCAGGGAGAATGTTGCAATAAATATTTTTTTCAGATTGCGGCGCATTCTCTAATCCCCCTTCGATATCCAGTTAAAGATTCCCCTGGGTTTCCAGAGAAGCACCGTAACCAAGACGACAAAAGCAATGATGTCCTTGTACGTTGAAGAGATAAAAAGAATCGAGAAGTTCTCGATGATTCCTATGGTCACTCCTCCCAAAATGGCCCCGTAGGGGTCGATGAGGCCTCCCATGACGGCGGAGGCGAAACCCTTGACTCCGATGCTTCCCCCGCCGAGTTCGAGAGAGACAAAATAGACCGGCGCCAGGAGAATTCCGGCAGTGCCCACCAATGTTGTAGCCAATACAAAAGCAAGCGAGGTCGTGAGGTTCACGTTGATTCCCATGAGTTCCGCTGCTTCCTTGTTCTGAGCTGTTGCCCTGAGTTTTTTTCCAATGAGGGTTTTCCGCAACAAAAAATGCAGAAAACCGATGAGAATCACTACAACAAGAAAAATCCAAAGATAGACACCTGGAAGGCTGAGTCCCCCGAAATGAACGAGATGGGACGGGTCCCCGAACACGGGTGGAAAAGGCTTCGGCAGTCCTCCGAAGACGGCGTTGATCACGGAGAGCCAGAATACGCAGAGCATCAGGGTAGCCACCACAAACTCGAGCCTGCCGCCTCCTTTCCGTGTAATGGGTTCATAGATCAGGTATCGGAGAAAAAGACCATATACCGCCACCAGTGCGATTGATGCGATGAAAGACGGGATGTATGGCAATCCAGCCAGGGTATTGAAAGCGAAAAACAAGTACACTGATAGCATGGCGGAGCTGATGTTCGCGAAGTTTATCCTGTTGATGCTCTGCCACAGAAACACGACACCCAAGCCGATGAGGCCGTAGGTCGCGCCTATCGATACTCCAGCCACAGCGTTTTGAAGTATATCGTTCAGTTCCATCCGTTCCCCCGGAACGTAGCGCCTAACCGGTTCCAGGCGGATGCCCGGAACCGGTGGCGAGAATCATAGTGCCGGCCGGAAGGCCGTTTAGAGCTTAGCTATGACCTTCCAGATCTTTCCATCAAACTCAGAAATGTAACAGACATCGGTGAAGTTATGGAGTCCATCAAGTTTCATCCGTCCCTGGACTCCCATGTATTCAATCTTTTTAAGGGCCTCGGCAATCTTCACTGGATCCGCCTCTCCCGCCGTCTCGATGGCCTTTTTCAGCAGATAGACTCCATCATAGTAGCACTGAGCCGGATCGCTGGGCTCCTTTCCGTTCCATTTCGCTTTATAAGCATCGACGAATTTCTTCACTGCCGGGGTCGTATCCGCTGGGTTGAACCCCTGCACCGACACGACTCCCACGGCCGCCTCTCCCGCCAGATCCGTGAAAGCAGGAACACCCCAGGCGGAGAAACCGACGATGGGAACGTCCAGTTTGAGCTGCCTGACCTGCTTGACAGCGACGGCCCCTTCGGGCTCGTGAGTCAGCCCCACCAGCACGTCGATGCCGGCGTTCTTCAGCTTCAAAATCTGTCCGGTCGCGTCCTTGTCACCTTCCTTCATCTGCTCCTGGGCTACTATCTGAATGCCGTACTTGGCGAAAGTTTCCTTCGCCACCGCAAGAGCGGAAGTGCAGTAGTCGGTGGAACCGTAAATGACACCCGGTTTTTTAGCCTTCAGATTTTCAACGATGTATTTGGCCTGCTGGGCGACCTTAACCCCGTCGTCCGCCCGGAGCCGGAACAGATATTCGTTTTTCACCTTGTCGTAGCCGAAGGATGGTGACGTGGCTCCTACGAGCATCGGTTTTTTCGCCTGCTGAGCCAGGGTGTGCACACCGATAACCGCGCTGGACATGTTCGGACCGAAAATCGCTATCGCGTTGTCGTCATACAAGGCCCGGCGCACCACCGTCGATGCCGTGCTGGCGTTTGCCTGGTCGTCGTAGACAACCAGATCGAACTTGGCGCCATTTACCCCCCCTGCGGCGTTTATTTCATCGACCGCAAGGAGCGCGCCTTCTTTGATGTACTCTCCCAGGATGGACCCAAGTCCGGTGAAGGGAGCGCTGAGCGCAATCTTCAGCACCTTGGGAGCTTCGGCTTTTTTCTCGCCGCCGCCGCCCGCGAACAAGGGGCTAACCGCGAGAAGCAGCGCCAAAAGAACCACTGTCGCTTTCGTCTTCATGAAAACCCTCCTCGAAATATTTGTGTAGTCGATCCATGCAGATTCCGCGCATCCTTAATTTTACACGGTCTGCAGGCCGTTGTCCAATTTCACCAGGGTCACGCTACATGAGCAGGCCCGGGAGAAACAGAGAAATTCGCGGAAAGATCGTCACCAGAAAAAGCGCCACCAACAACGCAAGCAGAAATGGCAACGATCCCCGCACAAGGTCCTGCATCGATATTTTCCCGATGCTGCAGATAACGAACAGTAGCATGCCCACAGGCGGTGTCATCTGACCGATCATCAAGTTGAGTTGCATGACTACGCCGAAGTACACCAGATCGATCCCCAATTTGTGAAGAACCGGGATCAGAAGCGGCGTCGCAATGATGAGGATGCTTGTAACCTCCATGAAGCAGCCGAGAATCAGGAAGGCGATGTTGATCAGAATCAGGAACACCCAGGGTTTCTCAGCTACGGCGCTGAAGATGTTCACGATCATCTCAGGCACTCCTTCGAAGGTAAGAATCCATCCGAAGGCTCCGGCGAAGCATACGATGAGAACCATTCGGGAAGCCTGCTTTGCGGTGACAACGAACACTCGGATAAGTTTATCGAAGGTAAGCTCTTTGTAGACGAATTTTCCGACGAACATACCGTAGAGAACCGCCACCACGGCGGCTTCCGTGGGTGTGACTATCCCGGTGAGGATGCCCCCGAGGATAATGACAGGCATCATCAGCGCCACGAACGACTGCTTAAAATTTTTGAATAATTCCCTCAGGGAGGACTTTTCGCTGCGCGGCAGGTCTTTACGAACCGCCACAACATAGCAGACGAACATCAGGAGCACTCCCATAATGACCCCGGGAATAGCTCCCGCCAGGAACAGTTTTCCAACGGAGACTCCGGTGATTCCCGCGTAGATCACGAAACCGATGCTTGGCGGAATGATGGGACCGATGGTGCCGGCTACGGCATTCACTGCGCAGGCAAAACTCTTGGAGTACCCCTGGGCCGTCATTGTGGGTATCATTATAGTGCCAATCGCGGCGGCATCCGCTACCGAAGAGCCGGAGACGCCGGCCATGATCATGTTGACCACCACAACGACATATGCGAGACCGCCACGAATGCTTCCGACCAGGCTTTTTGCGAAAGCAATCAGCCTCTTTGTGACCCCTCCCTCGTTCATCAACTCCCCAGCAAGCATGAAACACGGCACAGCGAGAAAAATGAAGGAATCCGCCCCGACAAGAGTCCGCTGGACCAATGCGAGGCCTGAAATGATGTCCGGGTTCAGCAGAACATAAACAATGGTGCTCAGCGCAATGGAGTAGCAGATCGGAAAGCCCAGCGCGAACAAACCGAACAAAGTAACAAGCACGATCCCGATCATTTTACGCGCTCCTTTTCAGCGTTGCGAAAATCCCTCGGACGGAAAAATAGATGCTCAGAAGACACCCCACGGCCAATGACGGATAGACAACCATATTCATGGGAAGCTGCATCGCAGTGCTGTAGGTTCCATGAGTTTTGATGATGAATTCGACGGAAAAAACGAAAAAATAGCCTTGCACAAAAATGATGAGGGCGTACAGGACAAGATCGATGACCCTTTTCGTCGATGTCCCATACATATTGTAGAAAAGATCGACCTTTATATGGGTGTTTTCCCGAACGGCAAGCGCGGCGCCTACGAAAATCAACCAGGCGAAAAGAAAGCGGCTGAGCTCTTCACTCCAGGAAAGCGAATTGTTGAAGACGTATCTCCAAATAATCTGTGCCGTGATGACAACGACGATGGCGAAAAGTACAAAAGCGGAAATGATATCCAAAGGGCTGTGCTTTTTCTGGTCCATTCTCATCCTCAAAGATCCATGTGAGTACTGGCGCCCCGACTTCCGGTGAAAGGAAAACGAAGGCGCCAGCTCCTTCCGGTTGTCGGATCAGTTCGTGTTGATCACTTTTTCAAAAATGTCCATCCGGTATTTCCCGGCAAGTTTGGCCGGAATTTCCCTCAAGACAATTTCTTTCCAGGGCTTCGGATCCATTTCCACAAACTTCATGCCCTTCGCTTCCAGATCTTTCAGGATCTTCTGCTCTCCCTCCAGCATCATCTTGTCCTGGTAATCACCGGCCTTAACGGCCGTTTCCCTGATGGCCTTCTGGATTTCAGGCGGCAGTGACTTCAGCTGCTTGTCACCTATCAGAAGCATGTAATGGGAAGCAACGTGCTGAGTATTCATGATGAACTTCTGCACATCGTAGAGGCTCGCGGTCTGGATCATTTCGAAGGGATTCTCCTGTGCCGTGACGACACCCTGCTGCAGGGCCATATAGAGTTCATTGAATGGGACCGGCGTCGGATTCGTTCCCAGGATTTTCCAGACTTCCAGAGTTATTTCAGCCTCAGGGACACGGATTTTGAGCCCCTTAAGATCCTCCAGGGTTTTAATTTCCTTTTTCGCCGTCAGATACCGGGGGCCGCGATACCAGTTGTCGAGGACCTGCAGTCCTTTCTTTTCGAGAAGGAGCCCATTGATCATTTTACCGACCTCGCCGTCCCAGACCCTCATGTAATGCTGAAGGTCCTTATAGATGAATGGGCAGTTCACCATGCTGTATTCGGGGATGTACCAGGAAACAGGGGTGGGTCCGGAAAGGGTCATATCGACGGTCCCGAGAGTCACCGCCTCGGTGAGTTCCCTTTCGTTGCCCAGCTGGGAACTGGGGTAGACCTTCACGGAATATCTGCCCCCTGTCGCTTCCCGGACGAGTTCGCCGTATTTCACGGCGGCTTCGTGCATCGGCCCGATGGGACTGTTAATGTAGCCGAGCTTGAATTCCTTAATCAGCTTCGGTCCCTCGGCCTTTTTTTCCGAGCTTCCACCCGCCATGAGAAACACAGCGGCAAAAAAAACAAACAATGCAGCCAGAATCCCTCTTTTCATGGATCTCTCCTTTAAAAAATATCCGCCTCTCCACGGAGCCGGTTTCGACCTTGATGAGACAGGTCTATCCTGCGCAAGGGTAAACACCGTACTTCTTCGCGGCTTTCAGAACCGTGAGAAAATTCTCCGGTTTGGCTGAATACGGAATGCTGTTGCTGGACATGAGGACAAACCCCCCGCCCTTCGCCCCCGCCTTGATGCAATCCTTTACCGCATTTTCGACATCCTCGACTGTGCCGTCGGCCAGAAGGGTCCCGCAGTCGATGTTTCCCCACAGAGAAATCTTCTTCCCGTATTTT
>Ga0302238_1002132_pt1 | contig 14413 bp, 17 predicted proteins | sample AAG_UR_Asn_MG_FD_193527 | JGI IMG/M metagenome (GOLD analysis project Ga0302238, IMG submission 193527) | Enriched activated sludge microbial communities from anaerobic digester in WTTP, New Holstein, Wisconsin, United States - AAG_UR_Asn | ecosystem: Engineered > Bioreactor > Anaerobic >...
AAAAAGGGGTAAAACCACACTGGACGCCAGAAATTGCACTCATCGTTGCAGACGCGAAGTTTAGACGTAACAAAGGCAGTGACTACAAAGAAGCGTTTTTGAAAAAAACCAAATACTTTGCCTATGTTGATACCCGTATGAGTGAAGCAGCTGTCTTTGCAGACATCTTGCTACCAGCTAAAAGCCACTATGAGGTATGGGATATACGAAGTAGCCCTGGGTATCATCGCTTTACCAACTTAGCGCAACCCGCTAAAAATCTCAAGCCTGTAGGTGAAGCGATGGATGAATGGAGTATGTTCTCTCTCATTACCAAAAAGCTTGAAGCGATTGCGAATAAGCCAGAGAATAAGGAAAAAGCCAAAGTCAAAGATGACAAACGCTATGCTAAAGAGGGATTCCACGACCTAAGCATCGTACACCAAGAGTTTACAAATAACGATGAAGAGAGCCGTTCTGAAATGGAACCACTTTTAGGCACAGACAAACAAGCGGTGGAAGCTGCTCTTGCGAACTGTGTGCAGTATGAGCCGTGGACGATTGAGAAGATGTACAAAACAGGAGGCTTTTTGCAGCTCAATGAAAAAGCAGCCAAAAGCTCACCATTGTACGCAGATAGGCCATTTAACTCTAATGAAGATCATCTCTTCAAGTTTCAGCGCTTAGAAACACTGAGTGGTCGCCAAACGTTTTATGTTGACCATGACATGTATATCAAAATGGGTGCTCAAACCAACACAGGCATGCAAGGCATTCGCCCTGACACCAAAGCGCATCCATTTGTTATGATGACTCCGCATGCAAGATGGAGTATTCACTCCAACTACAAAACAAGCCGTACCTTACTTCGTTTACAGCGCGGTGTTCCTGCCATTCAGATTAACCGTGAAGTGGCAAAGCTTAAAGGAGTGAAAGATGGTGAACAGATTCGTGTTTATAACGCGTTAGGTGAATTTTACGCTATGGCAAAACTCAGCTCCTCCTGTCCACCCGATGGGCTTGTTTTGGAGCATGGTTGGGAGCCTTATATGTATAAACATAAAAAAGGACACAATGAAGTAGTACCAACAGCACTCAATCTTTTGGAGATGGCAGATGGCTGGGGGCATTTGAAGTTTGGAGGACTTTGGGATGGTAATCAATACGCCTATGATGGGGCGGTTAATTTTGAAAAGGCAAGGGGGTAGGTCATGTCACAACGTCAATTAGCCATGGTAATGGATTTAAATAAATGTATCGGCTGTCAGACCTGTACCGTTTCTTGCAAAACACAATGGACTAACCGCAACGGGCGTGAATACATGTACTGGAACAATGTGGAGACCTATCCGGGAGAAGGGTACCCTAAAAAATGGCAAGAACTCGGCGGTGGGTTTGATGAAGCAGGAGATCTCAAAGCTGGCGTTGTACCAAGCTTGCAGGGTGAATATGGTGTGCCTTGGGATTATAACCATGATGAGCTTGCGAGCGGGGCAGAGTTTAAGCCACATATAGATCCAAAATGGGGACCTAACTGGGATGAAGATGAAGGTGCTGGAGATTTTCCAAACGATAACTACTTCTTTTACATTCCCCGTATTTGTAATCACTGCACCAATCCTGGCTGTTTGAGTGCCTGTCCAAGAGATGCCATCTTTAAGCGCGACCAAGATGGCGTTGTGTTAGTCGATTTGAATCGTTGCCAAGGGTATCGCTACTGTATCGCAGGGTGTCCGTACAAAAAAATCTACTTCAATCCACGTATTTCTAAAAGTGAAAAGTGCATTTTGTGCTTTCCACGTATTGAAAAGGGCTTACCACCTGCGTGTGCACAACAATGTGTTGGACGTATTCGTTTTGTCGGCTTTTTAGATGATGAAGAGGGACAGGTCTATAAACTGGTGAAAAAGTTCAAAGTGGCATTACCTTTGCGTCCTGATTATGGAACTGAAGCAAATGTGTACTATGTACCGCCAACGGAAGCACCGCCAAAGTTTGATGCTCATGGAAAAATTATTGAGGGAAGTACGCGTATTCCTCCTGAAGTTTTAGAGCGACTTTTTGGAAAAGAGGTGCATGAAGCAGCTAAGACACTCAAAGCAGAGATGAAAAAGCGTAAAGAAACAGGTGAAAGTGAACTTATGGACTTGCTTATTGCGTACAAACATGAAGAGATGTTTAGGCTCGATGGTAATTATTATGCTGAGTACGCCAAGTCCAAAGGAATGCCAGCCATTAAACCTGTGGATGAACGTTATCTTAGTGGTAAATATACCTCTAAAATGAAGTTTTTCGCAAAGGGAGCAAACGCATGAAAACATTAAAAATGATTCTCCTCTGTGCCAGTCTTCTAGGATTCAATAGTGCAATGGCACAAAATTTAAGCGCAGTACTTGTCAAAGAAGATCTCAGTAAAGTGAGTCTTTCATCTCCTCTTTGGCAAAAAGCAAAAGCGGAACGCGTTGAGGTGTACCCTCAAACGACCATAGAGATGAATGATGAAGAGCTGATAAAGGCTAATGAAGCAAACCTTGCCAAAGTTCTACAGGTAAAAACGCTCAGCGATGGTAAATCAATAGCCTTTTTACTTCAGTGGAAAGATACTACCAAAAGCCTTCAAACGAGTGATAGTACAACAGCCTATGGTGATGGTTTTGCGATGCAATTTTCAACGGTTAATGACAAACTCCCTTATATCGGTATGGGAAGTGAGGGAAGAGCGGTTATCGTGCATCTGCAAAAAGCAACGGGTGTGGTTTACGAGTCAAATAATGGCGGCGATGTTTACCATCAAGTGAACACTTCCAACCAAAACGCCTTTGCAAAAGAGCTGGCTTCGTATAAAAATGAGGTGGCAAAGCAGGGCAATGGTGATTATCAACGCAGTTTTATCTCTGAGGGTTTTCGCTCGATGACACAGATTCGAGATAACTCTGAGCCCGCTGTGATGGAGATGAAATACGATAAAGGGGTATGGAGTGCGCTTTTGGTGCGACCACTTAAAAGTGAACATCTGAGTCTTCAAGGAAGTTTTCCTGTCGCATTTGCACTTTGGGATGGCGAGAAGAAAAATCGTGATGGCTCAAAATTGTTAAGCCCTTGGATAGGCGTTACGCTAGATTCTAATGCAAAAGCATTAGCCCTTTTGGCTGAAATCAAAGGTGATGTGAGCAATGGTGAAAAACTGATGATGGAGAATTGCTCAGCGTGCCATCAGTACAAAGCGGTTAAAAATGCTCCTAAGTACATGGCGCCAAACCTCTCCAATATAGGCGGATACAGCAATGCAAGTTACCTCAAAGAGTCTATCATGGATCCAAGCGCTGTTGTTGTGGCAGGGTATAATGTCAATGCACATAAAAACTTTTCATGGTACACCAGTGATGATAAGGGTGTGCGTACATCAACCATGCCACCGTTTGCGCATTTGGATGATGTAAGCGTGAATGATCTGGTTGCCTTTATGAGAACCTTCAAAGTGGAGGTAGAGAAATGAAAAAGATAGCAGTTTTAATCACGCTTCTAGCGGTAAATTTGTTAGCTGAAGGCGTTGAGAAAAAAGGGTTTTTAACCAGTAAATGGTGTGCACAAAATGGGTACTTTTCAGATTGCCGTTTGGAGAGTTTTGTGTGTGGTAGTGGGGAATGTTTTAAAAATTGGGAGTTTGGCGATAAAGTAAGTGATGAACTCGTTCTTTTTGTTCACAATGAACAAAAAATCTATGCAATTGATTACAGTGCTATTCCGCGCTATAAGCTCGATGAACCGATGAACATGAACGATGTAACCATTACGGGCGAGCTAAAAGACGATACCATCATCGCTAGTGGCTTTAAAGCCCCTCCTCCACCTCAAAAAAGCTTCTTTAAGGGATGTTTATAGTGGATGCAAAAAGTCGCGCCAGAATGTACGCATTTTTATCGAAAATGTTCGCAAATTCTTTGGATGAAAAGCTTATCCATGAGCTAAAAGATGACAAAGCAATTTTGGAGCTTGTGATGGATGATGAAAAGGGGTGGTTTGAAACCACTCCTGCTCATGAGCTTGAAGAAGCACTCAATGTTGACTACAATTCGCTTTTTTTGATGCACTCGCTTCCTATTGAATCTTCCATAGTGGATGATAAAGATGAGGTATTGGTGGGGCTTCAAAACCCAGTCATGCAGTTTTATTTTGAGCATGGGTATGAACTCAATCTTGCAAAGTCAGAACTCTTAGCCCCTGATCATATCAGTTTTGAGTGCGCTTTTATGCAAAATTTGATTTTAAAAAAAGAGGTAGATGCCCAAAGAGCATTTTTGCAAAAGCACCTTTTGCAGTGGGTGCCTATGTATCTTTTAAGTATGGCAGAAATGGCACAAACGCCCTTTTATAGGGGGCTGTGTACATTGGGTGCAGAGTATATCATCGCAGATTACGAGGGATTATGTTAGATAGAACACTTTACATCGACCGTACTGGGGCATTTGCACTGGATCGTTTGAGTTGCTTACGCAATGAGTATGCTAAAAATGAATGTGAAGAGTGTCTCACACATTGCAGTGAAAATGCGTTTGTTTTTGAACAAGGAAAATTACGCTTGTCTGCTGTATGCACTCAGTGTGGTGCATGTATGGGGGCATGTCCTACGAAAGCACTTTCGTTGTATGGTTTTTCAATCGAAAACGTTTTTGAGTCTATCACAAAAGAGGGTAACGTAACGTTAAGCTGTCAAGGTGAAATGCCCTGTTTAGGGGCATTGAGTGTTGATGAATGGTGCGCTCTTTTATTAGAAGGCAAAAGTTTCAGCTGTACGCTTTTAGAATGCGCTTCGTGTCATCATAATCACGCAGGCGTTGTAGAACAAAGCATTCGTAAACGCATAGAAGAAGCAAATGCATTTGTTGCGGCACTCCATAAGAATGAACGTATCACAATAGTGACACATAAACCACAAGAACATTCTAGAAGAGCACTTTTTGAGCGTTTTCTTGCACCTCCAAAAACAACGACTCCTCATTTTCCTGAAGCACCCTTAACACATCTCAAAAGAGCGCTTAAAAAAACAGTTTCTGAAAGTACGAGAGTAGAAAATTTTTCTTTTTTACATCCTATAGCAATTTTACAAACATGCGATAACTGCAAAGAGTGTGTGCAGTTTTGTCCAACGCATGCCCTAAGCTACAATACGCAACAGAGCGATATACTCTTTCAAGTGGGAAAATGTATCGGGTGTGGTATATGCGAAAGCATTTGTCATAAAGAGGCGATACACACTATCGAAAAAGAGGTTGATGTGATTGACTTCGCTTACGATAGAGCACAGGTATTACTCAGACATGATTTGCAAGTGTGTCATACGTGTAAATGTGCTTTTTCATACAAAGGCGGTGAAAAGATATGTGAAAGGTGCGCATGTTTTGAAAAAGAACACTCAGAAATGTTTCTACTAGCTTCGCAAAGCCACTAAAAAGAAAAAATATGCTAGTCTATTGCTAAGATCGATTTAAGGAGTGTGCATGCGATATATCATGATGGCCTTAGCATTGCTTGTTTTTACGGGATGTACCAAATTAAGCAAAGAGAATTATGACAAAATTCAAGTGGGCATGAGTTACACTCAAGTAACCGATATTCTAGGAAAAGCGACCAAATGTAACTCACTGGCGGGTATGAGCGATTGTACATGGGGTGATGAAAAACATTATATCAAAGTTAAGTTGGTTGCTGATAAGGTCATGTTTATGCACTCACAAGGGATTGAGTAATTAACAAAGGATTAACATAAGGCATCTATAATTTCATCCGAAAATGAAGGAGTTATAGATGAATGTTATCCCTAGAAATGTATTAAGTGCCTTATTGATGGTTATGTTTGCCGTTGTATCCATCACAGGTGTCATGATGTATTTTAAAATTCGCGTCCTCTCCAGTGAAGCACTTCACATCTGGTTAGGTTTTGCTTTTGTGATTATTTCGTGTTTGCATTTACTCAAAAATTGGAATGGTTTTCTCTCTTACTTTAAAAAGCGTTCTACAGTACTTTCTCTCTTATTTGGATGTGTTGTAATTTTGGCGTTTGTACTGCCTCCATTGGTAACCCCGCAAGAAAAAGGAGTCAATCCTAAAGGTAAAATCATTGGAGCAATGATGAATGCACCTCTTTCTAAAGTAGCTGCGTTTGTAGATTTAGATGATGAAATGATGATAAAAATGTTAGCCCAAAAACAAATCTTAGCATCCAGTAAACAATCTGTCTTAGAGATCGCAAAAGCGAGTGGTAAAACGAATGATGAGATTTTAAATATAGTCTTTAATGCGCCAAAAGCGCAGTAGGTAAGTCTTTACAGGTAAGATAAATCATCTTACCTGTAAATGGAGGATTATTTATCCTCTTTTTTCATCGCTTCTTTTGCCCCTTTAACGGCGCCATCCATTACATGTTTTGCAACTTCCCACGCACGGAATCCAAGTTTTTTTGCCTCTTGTGCAACGTGTTTTGCTTTATCACTTTCAAACTCAAACTGTTTGAGTGATTCTACTTTTGCAGATGCTTTTTTCTCAAGTTCATTCACATCTTTTTTAAGTGATTCGAATTTTTTCTCTGCTTTGTCTTTAAATGTTTTCTCAAAAACAGATGCTTCTGCTTTGAGTTGTTCAATGCGTTCACTGATGACTTCTTTAGCATCATTCGCTGCACGCATAATTTTTGCCGCTGAACTGTTCATCTCTTTAATCATCTCTCTGATAATACTTGCAGAAATACCTTCACTTTGTGATGCGAGCACTTCTAAAAGCGTGATGAATTGTTCGTCCATGCGTAAGAGTTCTTTGCGAAGTTCTGTAAGATCAGTCTCTAAAAGTCCTTCCATAGCCTCTGTTGGGGCATATTTGAGATCATTTTTAAATTTATCAATTGCTTTGGTAATACCTTCTTTGACACCGTTGATTGAGCCTTCAAGTATCTCTTTAGCATGTCCTAAATCTTCATCGGCAATATCCACACTTGCAGAGATAATGGTATTTGAGATATCAATGATACGTTGTTTGGTAAGATCACCCTCTGAAATGGTTTGAAAGCTTAGATTTTTAGTGATTTCATGAATGGTATCGGCAATATCACTGCCTTTTTCTAATGTGGTGAGCAGCGCTTCTTGAGTTGTTTCTCTAAGAATTCCTAGCATCTCAATACCACGAAGTTTTGCATCGTGAAGAGCCGTTAAAGCGCTCTCTTTTGTTTCAGGCTGCATCGCTGAAATGTGAGCCTCAAGAACACTAAATGTTTCTGAAATGGTTGAGCGTATTTGCTGTTTTTGTGCAAAAATACTCTTTTCGAGTTGCTCTTTCTCATAAATCGTTCTATATAAAAACGCTTCTTTATCCGAACTGGTAGCTTTTAAGAGACCATCAATGACGGCGCTAATCGCACGAGGAGATTTAAGCCCTTCGTCATGGAGTGCTTTGCAGTAAAGCTCAAAGAGTTCACCGATACGGTTATGGATGTTATTCTCATCTTTAAGACGTTGAATTTTTTTGCGAGAAAGCTCAAATGTAAGCTCGCTAATTAGCTTGAAAAGCTCCGAGTGTTCTTTTTTCTCTTTGAGTGTAGCTAAAAAAATGGTGTACGTTGATTCCATGTTGACCTCTCTTACAGTACGAATTTTATATGTTGGTGTGCTTTGAGCATATGAAAAAGCATTTTACGATCATCGGCATTGTGAACAAGTACACTCAGCGTATAACTTGCGTAATTTCCTTTTGTGCTATTCTGAGATTTACGGACTTCGCAAATACGCTCTTGAAGTACCTCCTCAACAATGCTTACTACATTGTGTTCACTGCTAAGGACTAGTTTGTATTCCCATTTGCATGGATAATCAAGCTGTAGTTCGGGTGTAGTTTCCACTTTTACCTCCACTTTTAGATTCAAGGCGAATATCACTAATGACCATCGATTTATCAATGGCTTTTGACATATCGTAAATAGTCAATAGGCCAATACTTACGCCTGTTAACGCTTCCATCTCAACACCTGTTTGTCCTTTGAGTTTAGCGGTAACAGTTAATTTAAAACCAGGAAGCGCTGGAAGTTCTTCGACATCACAATTGACTGAAGTGAGCATCAAAGGGTGACACATTGGAATAAGATCGCTGGTGCGTTTTGTTCCAAGAATGGCAGCAATAACAGCCGTTTGAAGAACAGGGCCTTTTTTAGTTTGTTGTGAAATAATCATATCGAATGCGACTTGGCTCATGGTAATAATGCCGCTTGCAACGGCAACCCTAAAACTCTCCGCCTTATCACTCACATCAACCATTTTTGGTCGATCTTTTTCATCTAAATGGGTTAGCTGCATTCGCCCCTCTTTGTTTTTTAAATTATTATAACACCATTTCTCTTAAGAGAGTGCGTGATAAGAGTGTGTCATTTTTTCTCATTATTGGCAAAAACAAGCGTCTCTCTGCTTAGAAATCTTGATTTTATGCTACAATGATTTCGTAAAGTCGTTCAATGTTATCTTAAGGTTAGCGAAAGTTACGGGCAAAAGGTAACGTGAGTGATCCAAAAATGAGGAGTACGGTAAATGAATATTTACGTGGGCAATGTGAAGTATGAGATGACGGGAGATCAACTTAAAGAGATGTTCTCAGCGTATGGTGAAGTATCAAGTGCAAGAATCATCAGTGATAGAGAGACTGGAAGATCAAAAGGTTTCGGTTTTGTTGAAATGCCAAATGATTCAGAAGCAAAAGCTGCAATTGAAGCAACAAATGAAAAAGAGATTGGTGGAAGAACTTTAAAAGTTAATGAAGCTAGACCTCGCGAAGAGCGTCCAAGAAGATCTCCAAGAGATTTCAACTAAGACGTTTTCAAAAAACTCCACCTTTTAAAGGTGGAGTTTCTCTCCTTTTTTAGCGTGAAAGCGCAAATCCTATACCAATACGATCTGTTCGTTTGTCATAATCAATAAGACTCTCTGCATATCCACTGTATAGTTGAATATATCCAAATAAATTTTGCTCCCAAAGAGGGAATGTCCAGTCAAATTGGACAGCACCTCGGTTATTGTCTGAGTGCATGTTGTTACGAATTAAAAGTTTAAAGTTTTGTTGCTTCCACGGATACATCAATTCTAAATCACCATACCCTAAATAATCATCAATGTTAGGATTGTCATCGGTTGCTGCACTTTCTGGAATACGGTACCACACACGAGGTGAAATTACAAGTCCACCTGCTTGGAAAAAGGCTTTGGCATAGAGCCTATTCCAAGAGCGTGATTTTGGGGTATCTTGTCCGTTGGATTGATGAACGATACCAAATTGATACGCCTTAATGAAACTATCATGATCCCAATGGGGCATAATCATAAAAAGCTCAGGTTGGTAGTTTGTTTCACGAAATGGTGCGGAGTCCGCTGCTGTTTGCCACCATGATGTTTGGGTATAGGCTACCACGAAACTTTCATGTAAGCCTAAAAGGTTGTCGGTCAAACCTTTTTGAAAACTGACTTGAAATTTTGTCTCTTGATGTTCTCTGTCGTTATGTTGGACGTTGTCATAAGTGTATGGTAAGAGATAGTTCATCTTATATGGGGCAATATCAAATGTTTTAGAAACCATTTGCAGTACAGAGTTTTTTGTCTCTTCATCATCGTCATAGGACGTAAGGAAAGAGCCATAGACTGATTCTGTTCGCTCAATTTTTTGAAGCTGTTGTGCAATACTGGTTTCCAATGCCTTACTTTGAGTCGTTTGTTTTTCAAAACTTAAAATAGCGGCATGTTTATACCATACTAATGAACGTTCTGTATCGTTTTGAGTTTCATAGTATTTTGCTAATTCATAGGCTGACTTTGCATCACCATGTGTTGCTTTTGCTTCAAGATCACTCACATCTATGGCGAGAAGTGAGAGAGGAATTTGTGCTAGAATAGCACACAAAAATAATTTTTTCACGCATTACCTTTCAAAAGATGAAATTATAACGAAATCTAAATGGATATAAATCATGAATCATGTACAAAAAGGAAACATCGCAGGTATTATTGCGATTTTATTGTGGTCTACATTGGCACTTTTTACAGTTTTCACCTCTGCCATTCCCCCTTTTCAACTTACATGTATGGCATTTAGTATGGCATTTGTGATAGGACTTGGTTTATGGATCAAGGAAGGTAAGGGTATTATTGTCCATCTTCGGTTACCATGGAAAGTATGGGCTGTTGGTATTTATGGGCTTTTTGGTTATCACTTTTTTTATTTTTTAGCCCTTAAGAGTGCACCTGCATTGGAGGCTAATTTGATTAATTATCTTTGGCCACTCCTTATTGTGTTACTCAGTGCTTTTTTACCCAATGAAAAATTGTGTTGGTATCATAGTATTGGTGCGATTTTAGGTTTTTTGGGTGCTTTTGTTTTATTGGGGTTTGGTAAAGAAATTGCTTTTTCTTCACACTATACACAAGGGTATATGTATGCACTTATTTGTGCGTTTATTTGGAGTAGTTATTCAGTGCTTTCACGCTATTTTGGGTCAGTTCCTACACTCTCTGTTGGTGGATTTTGTGGTGTAAGCGCCTTGCTTTCACTATGTGCTCATTTGGCTTTTGAACAGACACATATACCAACAACGCAAGAGTTCTTAGCCGCACTTGGCTTAGGTCTTGGACCTGTGGGAGTAGCATTTTTTGTATGGGATTATGGAATGAAGCAAGGAGATATTAAACTGATCGGCTCACTCTCTTATATCACACCACTTCTATCTACGCTTATGCTGGTTTTCTTTGGACGAACAGCTCCAAGCAGTACAATCTGGATTGCATGTTCGCTGATCGTCCTAGGGTCTATTATCTCGTCACTTCCTTTTTTTAAAGGACTTCTTCACAAAATTAGTACTCGTAATCAACCACTTTAGAAACAGCATTTAATGATTTAATGAAGTTAACCACTTCAACATGGATAGGGTGTGTTGCGTAGGTTTGTAAATCTTCTTTTGTTTCAAAATCACTAATGAGAGCAACATCGAAGGCTCTCTCTTCTGGTGAAAAGTTAAGTCCCACTTCAAGATGTTTTACAAAATCAAGTTTTCCTTGCATACTCATAATGCGATCTTTTACGGCTTGTTTATTTGCCTCAGAATTATCATGTAGTTTAAAAAAAACAATGTGTTTAACCATAGTCACTCCTTAATTTTTTAAATATTATAGCGCATCTATATGCTAAAAAGATGAGCGTAAATTGTGTGACATTTAACACAAATTTAACACTATGGGAATAAACTCAACGATATTTTCTAAAAGGAGTACGGTATGCAAAAAAGCCTATGGGCATTTGTTCTCTCAATTTTTTTAGTATTGGGATTGCACGCAGAAGAATTTAATAAAATGGCATCAGGTGAGCCTGAGCTTATTCAAAAAGGTGATGAAAAAGCGTATTGTCCTATTTGTGGCATGAGTTTAAAGCAGTATTATAAAACATCGCATGGTGTAATTTTAAAAAATGGTACTGCAAAACAGTATTGTTCTATTAGATGTCTTGCCGCTGATTACCCTTCTATTCAGTCTCAAATCTCTAAAATTGTCGTCACTGATGTGAAAAGTGAAAAATTGATTGATGCCAAAAGTGCATTTTATGTTGTAGGATCAAAAGTGCCTGGAACCATGAGTATGGTAAGTAAACTCGCATTTGCAAATGAAGCGGATGCTAAAGCATTTGCTTCAGAAAATGGTGGTAATGTCATGGGCTTTGATGCGACATTTGCAAAAGCAAGAGCTTCTTTAGCGGATGATGTGGATGAGTTTATTAAGAAAAAACAAAAGGGTATGTACCCTATGGGTGAGAAAATTTACAATGCAAAATGTCAAAAAGAGAAGATTCATTTGCATGATTTTAATTCCATTGCTGAGCTTAAAGTGAATGTGAAAAAAACACAAGTGTGTGGTGAAGTCAATGAGCAAGAGCTACAAGCAGTTGCACTCTATTTATGGGAGATTGTACGTCTAGAGGCGCATGAACAGCATGACTATAAAACAATGATTCATGTCGAAAAAGATGAGAAATGCCCTGTATGCGGTATGTTCGCTTACAAATATCCAAAATGGGCTGCACGTATGAGTTATACCGAAAATGGTAAACAAATCAATCTTGCATTTGATGGCGTAAAAGATTTATTGAAGTTTTATTATAATCCTTCTAAATGGGGCAATTACACAAAACATAAAGAGTCTGAGCTATCAATTTTGGTAAGTGATTATTATACCGCAGAAGCGATTGATGGTAAAAAAGCATTTTATGTCGTAGGAAGTGATATTTATGGTCCTATGGGGAAAGAATTTATTCCTTTTAAAACTTTCAAAAGCGCACAAATTTTTATGAAAGACCATAAGGGGCTTCAAATTGTAGAGTTTTCGAAAATTGAGGAATCCCTAGTTTACGCGCAAGATTAATAGTTTTTAAAAAGTTACACGAGTGTATGAGGTTGCTCGAACATATAACCTTGAAAAAGATCAAAATCAAGGTTACGAGCAGCCTCAAGAATTGTTTTTGAATTAAGTTGTGTAGCAACGATACGAATTTTTTTCTGCTTCGCTAACTTAACCATTTTTTGACATGTACGTTGTGCTGTTTCATCAAGTGCAAGGTTTCGAATAAGATCTCCATGGACTTTAATAACATCAATGGTTCCCTCTTCAAATGCTTCGATAAGCTCTGGAGTTTTGACATTGTCAAGTGCTATCATAATTCCTGCTTGTTTAAGCTCTAGAATGACTTTTTTTAATGTCTCTATCGGTGAGTCTTTTTCACAGTAAACTTCCAGAATGATATTTTTACCTGAAAAACAGTTTTTCAAATAATCAACATGGTGTGCGTCAAGGAGATCTTCTGCGGTGAGATTCAGTGCAAGACGAAGTCCTGTTTGAACAGAAAATTCAGCGACTTTGTTTGCAATGCTTTCAAAAAGTGTGTCATAAAAATGGCGTTCTTTTGCGATTTTTAAAAAGAGTTTTGGCGATTGGAGTGTTTGATGATATGCCAAACGCAATAGCGCTTCGTAGTAAAGAGGTTGTTCATTGTGATCGACAATGGATTGGAAGTGAAGTACAATTTGCCCACTTTCAATGGCACTTTTCATCATGCTTTCTATCGCTTCTTCATTTTCACTCATCAAGATATTGGCAAACTCTGAGTAGGTAACAAAGGGTTGATTTTCTGCTTTTGCGACTAAAAGTGCTTTTTGTGCTTTTACGAGTGGTTCAAAATGATCAAAACTAATTCCAATGTGTACTTCGACATGAATATCTCTGTTATGATACGCATAGCTTAGGCGCTCAATGGTATCACTGAGAGCAAAGATGATACGTTCCATCTTGGAGAGCTCAAAAGGAGTATCCATTAAAAGAGCAAATTTATCATCTTGGATACGAAAAACTTCCATTTCGTTAGCTTTTGCAAAGCTTTGAAGTGTCATCGAAAAAGCACATAACACAAAGTTCCCGCCCTCATCACCATGTTCAAGATTAATACGTTTAAACTGCTTAATATCGACAAGAAAAAGCTTGGGGCCTTTACACGTGAGCAATTTTACTTCAAAAGCACCAAGAGAGGAGATTTGTGTCAGGGCATCGATCATAAAAGTTCCTGCGCTTTTTCATATTCGTGCGGATGGTTGAGGTTTAAAAAAGGCTCATCTTCTTCAAATACAATTTGCTTTGTACGACTTTGGTCAAGCACCAAACGGATTTTATGTTCATTTTTAGAGAGTTGTGTACGAATAGTTTCTGAAATAGAAGGTGCATAAATGGCACATAATTGATGTGATGAACAAGGGGATGTCGCGATAATCGCATCATCATTTTCTTCAAAATTTTCATAGAGTTTTTCAAAAATTTCAGGTGTTACAAAAGGCGTGTCCACACTAAGCACACATACAGGTGTCTTAAAAAATTCCAAAATAGAAAGTAAGGCAACCAGCGGTGAATGTTCACTGTACTCTGAGCTATCTTCAATAAATGAAGCAGTAAAATCAAATTTTTCTTTGCTTTTACTGCTGACATGAATGCTTGAAAAATAGGGTTTGAGTCTGTGGAGTTGAAACTGGGTCAACGTTTTAAACTCACCAAAGGGAAGCAACGCTTTGTCGCTTCCCATGCGTGAGCTTTTCCCACCAGCAACGATAACTAAAGGCAGTGGGATGAAAGGCATTAGAGTGTTCTTGGATCTGTGATTTTACCCATAACAGCACTTGCAGCTGCTACGGCAGAGTTTGCAAGATAGATTTCACTGGTTCTTGCACCCATGCGTCCTACAAAGTTTCGGTTCGTTGTGGAAACACAACGCTCACCTTCACCCAAGATGCCCATATAACCGCCTAAACATGCACCACATGTTGGGTTACTGAAAACTGCGCCTGCTTCAACGAAGATATCTACTAAACCCTCTTTTTGTGCTTGTA
>Ga0302238_1002134_pt1 | contig 14411 bp, 12 predicted proteins | sample AAG_UR_Asn_MG_FD_193527 | JGI IMG/M metagenome (GOLD analysis project Ga0302238, IMG submission 193527) | Enriched activated sludge microbial communities from anaerobic digester in WTTP, New Holstein, Wisconsin, United States - AAG_UR_Asn | ecosystem: Engineered > Bioreactor > Anaerobic >...
TGAAGTATGTAAGAACCTCCAACGAGATTCAGGCTTTCTTCTTTATGGATCGCCCGGATGAATACGACGAATATGGAAAAATTCGCTATCCGGTATTCCTGAATGTCCGGAATCCTGCCGGATTCAGAGAATCGGTTGACGGGTTTAAGGCGGGGAGTACGGACGATGCGGGAATAAAACAGCGGATGAAGCTAATTGCGGCAGGGTATGACGGCATTTATGTCAGCCAGGAAGAAGGGGGGATGGAATACGCGGAGATAGCGGTGTTCCATCCTAACCAGATTAAATCGGCCGTTGACAATATCGGGACCTTTGATCCGAAAAAACCCAATATCCTCTATCAGGACGCAGGCGAAGAGTACAATCCCCTATTCGATACCGGTAAGGGAACACCCCTCGATGACAGAGAGCTTCTTTTTCAGGTCGAAGAGAACTACGCTCCTAAAAAAACCCAGCTTGCGTACAAACTTTTCCGGATAAAAGATGGGAAACTGTATCCTCTTTTTGTGCATGCCAACGAAGAGATGCCTATCGGAGTGTGGCTTAAGGCTAAGAGCGGAGAGAAAACCGAAAAGGGAAAGGTCCGATCTCAGCTGGGGCCCCTGGCGTATCGGCCGGGATTTCATGCAGGAGATTATCCTGTGGCAACGCACATCGGGCGCAAAGCCTCCCGGTTTGATTCGGCTCCTTCTTACAGGCCCAAATCGCAGGTCTGGGCCCTGGTGGAGTACCCTGATGATGTTGACTGGCAGGAGGTGGCGAACAGTCGGGCAACCCGGTCCAAGGCGGGTGAGGTAATTGCCTCCACGGCTCAAATTACCGACCAGATCCCCTTCGATGGTTTTTACCGATATAAGACGAATCCCAACATGACGGGGACCTGGATGATCTCCGGGAATATGCGGATACTCCGGGTTCTAAGTGATCAGGAGGTGGAAGAGGTTAACAGCAAGGCAGGTCTGAAAGACCTTCCGCGGGAAGACGCTTTAGATAAAGAGGTGCTTTTTCAGGAGGAGCTGTACCGTGGCGCGGAGTATTTTCCATTTCAGGAAGACGAGATTTTTAACGCCAAGCTGGACGCGTTCGCGGCGGGGACGCTGAAAGACGGGGAAGTCCTGAAAGTAGGAGAGCCGCGAGGCCCTCTCAAAGCCTTTGTTCCGAAACTTCCACTTTATATTCGACAATCCGTACTCAAAAAGATAACGGAAAGGCACGGGGTACCTCTGGAATCGATTCGGGACCTCCCGACAAAAATGAGCTTGCCGGTTTTTATTTTCAGCTCGAAGAACGCGAACGCACGGCTCGCTATTATCGACGCGGTTAATCAGGAAGGAGAAAACATTCTCACCGCGGTTCGTTTCTACCGTTCGATTCATGAAGGCCGTTCGGTTATCGAGGTCAACGATATCGCATCGATGTACGGGAAAAGCGCCGAAACGATTCTTTACTGGATCGGCGAAGACGACCTTCTTCTCTGGGCGGACAAAAAGAAAGGCCTTGACTGGATCGAGCGGCTGTCCGGGTCCCATTCCCGGGGCGTGCTCGACAATCAAGGCCTAGAAGACAATCGGGAAAGAGCCGCCGAACAAACCGGGTCCCATTCCCGGCGTCAGCGCGGCATAGATCCCGACCTTCTAAAAAAAGTATACACCCAGATCGAGGAAAAGTCAAATATACCGGAAGGCGACTTCGGAGAACTCCTCTTTCAGACCGAGGAGGAGCTCATGACGGAGGCGCGGAATTATGCCTCTGCGGAAGAGTTTGAAGAGTACATGGAGTTCCTCGAACAGATAGATATGGGCGAGGATGACAGCCCCGTCCCGGATCTGCCGCCGGCGGAGAAAAAGGAGTGGTACCGGGAGTTCTGGGAGCGTGCCCGGACGGAGGAGGATCCGGCGGAGAGGGCGGGGAGTCTTAATGCCCGGTTTGTGCGGGAGCTCCGGGCCCGGGGTGGGGAGGGTCTGCGGGACTTTCTCTCCGGGATTTACGAAACCATTGTCGGGAGGCGGCAGAACTGGCAGCCCGCGTCCCCGGAAGAAGCTGCCGAAATGGAAGAGGCGATGCAGAAGGCGGCCCAGGTTGAGCGGGCGGTTCATCCCCTGGTGCAGGCCTCGGCCATCAGCGTGGGCCGTCACGGACGGCAGCTTAACCCGAAGACGGCAAAAGCGCTCCTGACGATTATGAAGAACGCCGCCCCGGAATATCGGGGCATCTACGCCGAGGTCATGGAAAAGCCGGAGTTTGCCGAAGCTGCCGGAGCCATGGCAGGCTCGCCGGTCCGCCTTAAGGAGTCGCAGATCGCAGACTGGGAAACCTACTCCATCACCGAAAGAATGCGCATCGCCCGGGAGATCCAAGACCTGGAATTGCGGAAGAAAATCGAGTCAGGCGAAGTGGCCGACCTGGAGGTGAAGGGCTACATCGAAAGAATCGAAGAAGAGAATAAAACTCTTGAATCGGAAATCAGGGCAAAGGAGCGGGAGATTGCTGATGACACACGGCGGATGTCTTATGCGGAGAAGACCTTCATCAGTCTGCGGGATCAGTTACAGGAGAAAGAGAAGGAGATTGAACGGGAGAAAAAACTGTCCGGACGGCTTACTCAGCGGGGGCAGGCGGTGGGAGATGCTCTCCTTTCTGCCCGGCGGGAAGCGTCGATGCTGGCCCGGGACATTAAGAGAACCCAGCGGGAGCTGCGGAGGAATGAGCGGGTCCGGGCGGTAGAAGAGAAAAAGACGGCACTGCGGGAGCTGAAGGAAAAACTGCGGATGCGTGAGGCGGAAAAGAGGGCAGCCCAGAAGATCCGTGATCTTAAACTGAAAATTGCGCGGAAGATTATGAAACCCGTGAGCCCCGAAGCGGTCGAGTTTTTCACGGCAGAAAAAATAAGGCAGCTCCAGAGCTTCCTTGATCCCCACTTTCTTATAGAAGAGAAGTAATGTAAAGAGACCCGGTATCGTGGTTCTAAAAAGACCGGCAGATAGACACGCAGGGGGTCGGTGGTTCGAGTCCACTATCGCCCATTGTCCCGAAAAAGTCCCGCTTCAGACGGGGCTTTTTTTTGCCCTGGTGATGGCTCCGGTCATGTGTCGCGAGGTCTGACGTGCCCCGGTTTCCCGTAAAGAGATTATCGGCGCAGAGAAATCACCAGGCCGGATATTTCCCCGTCTTGACACTTCCCGAAAGATTCGGTAGTTTATAGCGGGTTGCGCCGTTTCCCGGTAGTGTAATGGTAGCACCACAGACTCTGGATCTGTTCGTGGGGGTTCAAGTCCTCCCCGGGAAGAAACGCATGGTCCCTTCGTCTAGCGGTTAGGACAGGAGATTCTCATTCTTCAAACAGGGGTTCGATTCCCCTAGGGACTAAAAAACCGGCGGGTTCCGCCGGTTTTTTTTATGTCGCCCCGGATTTCGTTCAAGGCCGTTTCCGCCCTCTCCGGATCGGTCCCGCGCGGCCGGTCGCGCCGGCGCTGGGAGGCTCCACGCGGCGCCGGACCACCGCGACCCCGCAGGCCGCCTACTGGGGTTCCACGAAGGTGTTGTAATAATACTCCAGGCTGTCCATCAGGGCGTCCCAGGACGCTTCGACGATGTCCTCGCTGACCCCGACGGTATCCCAGGAGTTGCCCAGACGGTCGCTGAAGGAGATGAAAACCCGCACCTTCGACGCGGAACCGGCGGCTTCCGGGTTCAGGACCCGGACTTTGTAGTCCGTCAGCGTGATGGCCTTGATGAAGGGGTAGAAAGGAAGAAGGGCGTCCCGGAGGGCCGCATCCAGGGTTTCCACCGGGCCGATTCCCACCGCCGCCCCCAGGACCTCCTTGCCGTTCAGCCGCATGAAGAGGCGGCCCACGTTCTTCGATGGACTGACCCAGGTTTTATAGGATTCCAGGTGATAGTTTCCCAGCTCCGCCAGGGGTTTGTACAGCTTCAGGCATTTGCGGATCAGAAGGTCGAAGGATGCCTCGGCGGCTTCGTACTCGTAGCCCGCCACCTCCTTCTCCTTCAGACTCTTGAAGAGGGTTTCCACTATTTCGGAACTCTTGTCGAAATTGCCGTACCTGGACAGTTTGTCCACGATGGTGGATTTTCCGGCCAGCTCCGACAGCAGGATGCGCCGTTCGTTTCCCACCAGGCGGGAATCGATATGTTCCATCAGGTAATCCGCCTTGGCCAGCACATCCACATGCTGTCCCGCCTTGTGGCTGAAGGCCGCCTCCCCCACATAGGGCTGTCGCTTGTCGGGAATGATGTTCGCCTTCTCCGACACGAAGCGGGACAGGGAGGTGAGTTTTTTGATGTTGCCGTTGGCGGAGGTGTCGTATCCGAGCTTCAGCGCGATATTGGGAATGATCACGCAGAGGTTGGCGTTGCCGCAGCGCTCCCCCCAGCCGTTGATGGTTCCCTGCACCTGCCCGGCTCCCGCCTCCAGGGCGATGATGCTGTTGGCCACGCCGTTGCCGGTATCGTCATGGAAATGAACCCCCAGGGGGGCGAGATCCTCCGCTGGAAGGGAGCGGATGATCCGGTCCACCTCCATCGGAAGGGTCCCTCCGTTGGTGTCACAGAGCACGACCCAGTCCGCTCCCGCCTGGGTCCCGGTTTTCAGCACCTCGAGAGCGTAGGCGGGATCGTCTTTCCAGCCGTCGAAAAAGTGCTCCAGGTCGAAGATCACTTTTCTGCCCTCGGACTTCAGAAAGCTCAAAGAATCGAAGATCATTTCCAGATTCTCCTCATGGGTGGTCCGGAGCACCTTCTCCACATGGGCCTTCCAGGTTTTTCCCACAACGACGACGGTGGATGTCCCCGCTTCCAGAAGCGCCCGGATGTGGGAGTCTTCCCTGGCCTTCCGGCCCGGCTTGCGGGAGGACCCGAAGGAGGCGATTTCCGCGTGCCTGAACTTTTCCTTCTTTGCCTGGGCGAAGAAGGCCGCCTCCTTTTCGTTGGACAGGGGGAAGCCCCCTTCGATGAAATCGATGCCCATTTCATCCAGCTTGTGGGCGATCTGGATTTTATCGCTGAGACTGAAACTCACCTCGATCCCCTGCATGCCGTCCCGCAGGGTGGTGTCGAACAGGCAGATTTTTCTTTTTGTCATATCCTTCTCCCTTCAGGGCCTCGGAGGCTGCCCGGGGCCCGAATAAAAAAAGCGGCCGTCCCCCCCCCTCGGGAAGGACGGCCGCGGTTTTCAAAAACCACCGGGCTAGGCTTCCCGCCGGAATTCCGAGTCGATGCAAATAGCAATGATGATGCCGTTGTCGCCGCCCCAGCCCTTTTTCATGACAGCCTTTTTTTAATCCAATGCAAAAGTTTTGTCAATCGCAAAATTAGGCTATAATACGTGCATGCAGGCAGACACGGTTTTCGACCGCCTGGTCATGGATCTTTCCCGGGAGGACAGACGAAGGATGCTGGAGAAAATCGGGGACCTTTTCTCCGAATCTCTGGAGCCTCTGGCCGACGACGAGACGGACACCCCGATGCTGGATCTGGAGCGGGCGTTTCAGCGGCAGGGGCTGCTGGTGAAGATCCTCATTTTTCTCAAGACCTTTTTTTCCGGCCGGTCTCGGGAGGATGTTCTGATGGAACGCCTCCTGGCTGATGTCGCCCGGGACGTGAACCGCCGGCGCCCGGGACTTCTGGACCCTGCCCGGTCTTTGATCAACTCTCCCTTCGCCGATGAGCTGAAGGCCCTGAAGGGGGCGGTCGCGGTTTTTATTCCCGCCCTCAACAGAATCGCCGCCAATCAGAGGGCCGAGTTCAACGCCTTTCTGGCGGGTCTCGAGATGGAGGAGATCCAGAGCCGGCTGCTGGAGGAGACCGACCCGCGCCGCATCATGGAGAAATTCCGGTCCCAAACGGACTCCGGTTTTCCCGGGGCCGGCAGAAATTCCATGCCCTCCACGACGGAATTGACGGATCTGGAGTTGAAAAGGATGATGGAAAACGGTCTCGAGAACGTGATGCAGTTCCTTCCCGGGGAGGGAAAAGCCGCCATGTACCGGAACATGAAGCTTCTGCACAGTCTTCAGACCCTGGCCACCTACCCCTTCGACAGGGTAATCGGGGCCTTCGGTTCCGAACCGGAGCTTTCCACCAGCGCGGCGCCCATCAAACGCATCACGGATCACGTGATACGTCTGGCGGAGATCATGCACAGCTTGAAGGGCGCCCCTTCCCGGTTTCTCCTCCAGGGGATGTTTCTTTTTCTCAACGAGGAGAAAAGGGGCAGGGCGGGATACGATCCGGCGGAAGAGTTGGACCGTCAGATAAAGGCGACGAACAAGGCCCTGGCAAAAATCAGGAGCCTCAACAAAACCTTTCCCTTCGTGCCTCTGGCACGGTATGTGTCGGGCGACATCAATTACGTCTGCGCCGACACCGGCGGCGGGGAGGACTGGTTTACCCTGCTGCGGCAATTCTGGCGCGGCCGCATCGATCTGCTCCATCAGGCCTTTGCCCGGGAGCGAAAAAGGTCCGAACTGCTGGAGGAAATCCGCCGCGCCCTGGAACCGGCGCCCTTTTCCGATGTCGGCCATTATGCGGTCCCCGACGGCGACGGGCGGAGACCGGGAACCTATCGGCTCACCCTGGGATTTCTGAAGACTTTTTTCACCCTGATATTTCCTCCCGAGTTCAACCGTTACCTGAAAGTCCTTCTCGTCGAGGGGGAGTTCTACAAAGGCGACAACAGGCAGGAGTTCACCGAAGCGTACAGCCTTCTATTGAAGGCGGGAGAAAACCTGGAGCTTTTCGAGAACAGGTTTCAACCCGGAGGCGAATTCCAGAAGACTCTGCAGAGCATCGAGGAAGACCCGCTCTCCGACATCGTCAGAAAACGGAAGATCGAGACGGCGATGGCGGACATGGATCGGGAAGCGGAATCCATGATCCAGGATGTCCGGAAGGGGTTCACGATCTTGAGCAAGATTCTGGGGGGCATCCTGTACGGAGAGATCGGAGGCCGCTACGACACCCTGTCCAATCTCGGCTATCTCGGGGGAAGGGCGAACAGGAGTTTCATGAAAGCTCTGGACAATATATTCAGGCGTTCCAAAACCTTCGGCGCTCTGGTGGAGAAGGCTTTTCTCGTGGAAGGAGAGGGCAGGTAAGGCGCGCTGGACGAAGCCGGGAAAAGCGGGTACATATCCCATAAGGAATCTGCAGAATGAAAAACTATCGACGCTCCTGGAAGGACGCGGTGTTCTCCGCCGTGGAGAGCATGGCAGCGAAAAAAGGCCTTGACACCGGGATCGACCCCGATCTGGTTGTGATGGAAACCCCGCCGCGGCCTGACCTGGGGGACATGGCCGTGCCGCTTTTTCCCTTCGCCAAACTGTTCAAATCCCCGCCGGCGAAAATCGGCGAGGAACTCCGGGCCGAACTGGAGCCCTTCGCCGCCCGGCGGGGCGGGGAACTCGTCCCGGCGGGGCCCTACCTGAATATCCGGCTTCTCCGGCCCGGGGTGGCGGGGGATATCCTGCGGAGCGCCGCCGCGCAGGGAGACTCCTACGGCCGGGGCGACGCGCTGGCAGGGCGGAAAATCATGGTGGAGTTTTCCAGCCCCAACACCAACAAGCCTCTGCATCTGGGGCACCTGCGCAACGATGCCCTGGGGGAAAGCGTGGCTCGGATTCTCCGGGCCGCCGGGGCGGAGGTCCGGACCGTCAACCTGATAAACGACCGGGGTGTCCACATCTGCAAGTCCATGCTGGCCTATCGGGAACTGGGGGGCGGGAGGACTCCGGAGGACGAGAAGCTCAAATCCGACCATTTCGTGGGAAAATACTACGTGCTGTACAACGAAATGGAAAAAAAGGACCCCACGGTGGAGGAGCGGGCCCGGGAACTTCTGCGGCGATGGGAGCTGGGGGACCCGGAGGTGAAGGCCCTGTGGGAAAAGATGAACCGCTGGGCCATCGAGGGTATAAAGGACACCTACGCCAGAACGGGCATCCATTTCGACCGCTTTTACTTCGAAAGTCAGGTCTATCTGAAGGGTCGGGAGGAGGTCCTGGAGGGGCTGGCCCGGGGAATCTTCACCCGGGACGCCGATGGGTCGATCTGGGTTGATCTGACCCATCAGGGGCTGGACCGGAAAGTCCTGCTGCGCAGCGACGGGACCTCCCTCTACCTGACCCAGGACATCGGAACCGCGATCTCCCGGCACGGGGACTGGCCCTTCGACCGGCACCTGTATGTGGTCGCCTCGGAGCAGAACTACCACTTCGCGGTGCTGTTTCACGTCCTCCGCCTCCTGGGACACGAGTGGGCGGCCAACCTGCACCATCTGTCCTATGGAATGGTCAATCTGCCCGAGGGAAAGATGAAGTCCCGGGAGGGCACCGTGGTGGACGCGGACGATCTGCTCCAGGACCTGGCAGAGATGGCGGCGGAGGAGATCCGGACCAAGGAGCGGGAGAGCGAGGTGGGCGACGTGGCCGAGACGGCGGAAAAAATCGCCCTGGGCGCCGTCCATTACTACCTTCTTCAAAGCGCCCCGTCCAAGGACATGGTTTTCAACCCCCGGGAATCCCTTTCCTTCACCGGAAACACCGGACCCTATCTGCAGTACACGGGCGCCAGAATCAGCAGCATGATGCGGAAGCGCGAAGGCATGCCGGAACTCCGGGAAAGGGCTTTTCGCCCCGAGCTTCTCCAGGGTGAGGAGGAGTGGGCCCTGGTCAAGCTCATCGGGGATTTTCCGGAAACGGTGGAGCAGGCCGCCCTGTCCTACAACCCCAGCTTTCTGACCGCCTTTCTCTACGAAACGGCGAAAACATTCAGCCGCTGGTATCACGACAACCCGATCCTGCATAACCGGGATCAGGATCTCAGCGCCGCCCGGGTGGAATTGTCCCGGGGGGTTCTGCAGGTGCTGAAAAACGGGATGGACCTTCTGAACATCCCGTTTCTGGAAAACATGTAGCCCCGGCGGCGGAAGCGGGGACCGGGGAGCGCCCCTGCGCCGGCCCCTGCGCCGGCCCCCGGAAGCGCCGGCCCCCGGAAGCGCCGGCCTCTGCGCCCGCCCCTGCGCCCGCCCGGAAGCGCCCCTGCACCGGCCCGCTGGAGAGCCGGCCCCCGGAAGCGCCCCTGCACCGGCCCGCTGGAGAGCCGGCCCCTGCGCCCGCCCGGAATGCGGGCCCCCGCCCTTGACGCTCCGGGGGAATCATGGTATAGAAAACCTTGCTGTAAACCAAGGCTGGAGTCGCATAACATGTACGCACTGATAGAAATCAAGGGAAAGCAATACAAGGCGGAAAAAGGCGGCCTTCTCAAAGTCGACAGGTTCGTGGAAGCCAAGGGTTCGTCCCTGGAACTGGGAAGCATTCTCCTGGTGGGAGGAACCTCCGGTGTCCGGGTGGGCTCTCCCTACGTGGAAGGGGTCACCGTCAAGGCCACCGTGGAAGACCATATCCGGGGCGACAAGATCATCGGTTTCAAATACAAAAGACGGAAGGGTTACCGCCGCAACTGGGGTCATCGGCAGGATTACACGATCCTGAAAGTCGAGGACATTCCCGGGGCATGAGGTGATGATCCGCGTCTCGATCCGGGTGGACGGGACGGGCTGCCTGCGGCGGCTCGAAGCGGAGGGGCATTCCCTCACCGGGGGGCGGGATTTCAGCCCCTCCTGCGCGGCGGCCTCGGCGCTGCTTCGCACGGCGGCGGAGATCATCTCCGCCGAGGACGGGGTCGAGACCCGGGTATCCCTCCCCGACGAGGGACGGATGCTCCTCGAAACCGGGGCGGTCCCGGCGGAGAGGGTTGACAGGTTTCGGGGTATTACGGATTTCCTCGCCTGCGGCCTTCTGAGGCTGGAAAGGGAGGACCCCGGGAGTCTGCGGGTTGCGATAGTCGAATAGAAAGAAAGGGAGAAATCGGTCATGGCACATAAGAAAGGCGGAGGAAGTTCCAAGAACGGGCGGGATTCCATCGGGCGGCGTCTGGGGGTGAAGCGCTACGGCAACCAGATCGTCAACGCCGGGGAAATTCTCGTTCGGCAGCGGGGAACCCTCTTTCACCCCGGCATCAACGTGGGGAAGGGGAAGGACGATACCCTCTACGCCAAGAAAGAAGGCCGGGTGGTTTTCAAAACCCTTCGCGGGAAAAAGGTAGTCACCATAGACCCTGCGGTGTAACCGGAAATCTCCGTGCGGAGCTTCGTCGACGAAGTCATCCTCCAGGTCGCATCCGGTTCCGGTGGAAGCGGATGCGTTTCTTTTCGGCGGGAGAAGTATGTTCCCCGGGGGGGCCCCGACGGGGGCGACGGCGGCCGGGGAGGGGATGTGGTTTTCGTCGTCCGGCGGAATCTGAAAACCCTCGCCCATCTGCGCCGCCGGAGGCTTCTGAAAGCCAGGAACGGAGCTCCCGGCGAGGGCCGCCAGAAGCAGGGGCGGGACGGGGAAAACCTCGAGATCCCGGTGCCTCCGGGAACGATGGTCCGGGATGCCGAGACGGGGGAACTCCTCCATGACTTCCCCGGGGAGGGGGAGGAATGGGTTTTCCTCCGGGGAGGAGCCGGCGGAAAGGGGAACACCCATTTCAAATCCTCCCGGGTGCAGGCCCCCCGTTTCGCCCAGCCCGGAAAGCCCGGGGCCGAAGCCACCCTTCGGGTGGAAATGAACATCATCGCCGACATCGGTTTCGTCGGTTTTCCCAACGCCGGGAAGTCCAGCCTGCTGCGCGCCCTTTCCAGGGCCCGCCCGGAGGTGGCGGATTACCCCTTCACCACGAAAATCCCCCATCTGGGCGTTCTGCGCCGGGGAGACATGGACCTGGTGCTGGCGGACATCCCGGGCATCATCCAGGGGGCTTCCCGGGGGGCGGGTCTGGGCCACAAGTTTCTCAAACACATTTCCCGGACCACGGGCCTGGCCTTCCTCGTCGATCTGGCGGACGCGACCTGGGAAACCGCCTTTCCGGTCCTATTGGAGGAGTTGCGGCGGTATTCGCCGGAGCTGGCGGACAAACGCCGGATCCTGGTTGCCACCAAACTGGATATGGAGGAGGCGGAACGGAACCTCCCGCGTTTTCTCGGCATGTTCCCGGGAGAAAAGATCTTCGGGGTGTCCGTCTTCAGCCGGAAACGGCTGGAGGAGCTGAAGACCGCGTTCTTCGCCCTTGCCGGGACCCCCTCCGGGGGAGGCCTCCCATGAGGATGGCGCTCCTGGGCGGCACCTTCAACCCCATCCACATGGGGCACCTTTTCATCGCCGAAGTGGTCCTGGTGTCCCTGGGTTACGACCGGATCGTGTTTGTGCCCTCCTTCCGGCCCGCCCACAAGGATGTCCTTCCCGGGGACGATCCGGAGCTGCGGCTGGAGATGGCCCGGATCGCCACCGCGGGACGCCGGGAGTTCATTGTCGAAGACTGCGAGATCCGGCGGCGGGGGACCTCCTACACCATGGACACCATCGAGCACCTGGCCGCCCGGTACCCGGTGGAAGGAAAGATCGGCCTCATCATCGGTGACGATCTGGTGCCCGGTTTTCACACCTGGAAGATGGTGGACAAGCTGCGGGAGGCCTGCCGGGTGCTCATCGCCCGGCGGCAATGGGAACAGGAGCTTCCCTTTTCGGGAGACCACGCGTACATCGACAACACAGTCCTGCGGATATCTTCTTCGGACATCCGCCGCAGGGTTTCCAAAAACGAGGCTTTCCGGTATCTTGTGCCGGAGACGGTGTATGATTTCATCCGAACCAATGGTCTGTACCGGACCGGGGACTGAGGTCCTGAGCGCGCTGGAGGCCTGGATCGGCGGGAAGCTCTCGCCGAAGCGTTTCCGGCACAGCCTCGGGGTCGCCGAACTCTGCGAAAACCTCTGCCGCCGTTTCCGGGTCCATCCGGGCCGGGGCCGCCTGGCGGGGCTGGGACACGACATGGCCCGGGAGTTTCCGCCGGACAGGCTGCGCGAGACGGCTCTGCGGGACGGCGCTCCGGTGGAGGTCTGGGAAGAGGAACACCCGGCGCTCCTCCATGGCAGGGCGGGGGCGGTTCTGCTCCGGGAGCTCTTCGGGGTCCGGGACCAGGAGGCGCTGGAGGCGGTGCGCAGTCACACCCTGGGGGACCGGAAAGCGGGAGCGCTGTCGAAGATCCTCTATGTGGCCGATTACTGCGAACCGTCCCGGGATTTCGTCTCCCCGGCATTCCGGAAGGAGTGTCTGGGTCTGTCCCTGGACGGCATGGTCATCCGGGTCATCGAGGAAAAATGGAGCCACGAAGGCACCTCCGCCGCGGTCCGTCGGGAGGCGACGGCGGATCGGGCCGCCCTCGTGACACGGGACCTGTACCTGCTGCTGAAGGAAAAGCGTGGTGAGGGGTAAAAAAAAGCTCTTCGATAAAAGCAGACTCTTTCTCCTGCTCATTCTTTTGATCCTGGCGGGCAGCGGCCTGTTCTTTTTCTTTCAGGTCAGGACCGACAGGATAACCGCCCTCCTCGCCGGGGGGGAAAGCTTCGCGGTGCATTTCATGATCCGCGACGGGGAAACCCTCCTGTACTCCGAGGTTTTTCTCTACAACCCCCGCACCGGCAAGGGAGCGGTGGTGGACATTCCGGGGAACGTGGGGACCATCATAACCTCGCTGAAACGGGTGGATCGGATCGATGTTCTTTTCGATCCGGACAACCCTGCTCCCTATCGCAAGATGATGGAGAAGTTCCTCGGTCTGGAGATTCCCTTCTTCTGCCTGTTTTCACTGGACGAGCTGGAGCGCTTCGTGGATGTTCTGGGGGGCTTGGAGATCTTCATCGCCAACTCCATCGAGACCGACGGCCGGGGCAACAGGGTTTTTCTCCCCTCGGGCAACGTTCTCCTGGACGGCAGCAAAACCCGGGCCTTTCTGACCTATTACGATCCCGAGGAAACGGAGCTTGATCGGACCGGCAGGGCCCAGAAGTTCCTGCAGGGGATGATGAAAAAATTCGGGGAGGAGGCGCAGTACCTCACCCACGGTGACGTGATGCCCTTTCTCCGGGGCTCGATGGAAACCAATCTCGACGGCCGCGCCCTCTCGGCCCTCATTCGGGAAACGGTCAAACTCGATGTGGACCGCATGGTGTTCCAGCGTGTCCTGGGAACCATGCGGACGGTGGACACCCAGGAACTGCTTTTTCCCCATTTCGAGGGACAGCTTCTGCGGCAGACGGTGCAGCAGATATATGAAGGTCTGGCCAGCACCGATGTCCGGGGGGCCGGGGACATGACGGTAAGCCTGGAAATCCTGAACGGCACCAAGACCACCGGACTGGCCCGCCGGACCCGGGAGATCTTTCAGAGCTTCGGCTTCGATGTGGTGTCCTTCAGCAACGCGGAGGACCAGGATCTGGAGAAGACTGTGGTGCTGGACCGGCGGGGAAACCCGGAAAACGCCGGAAAAGTGGCGCAGGTGATCCGCTGCAACCGGGTGCTCACGGAAATACCGGAAAATGCCGCCCAGGTCCCGGTGGATGTGACGGTCATTTTAGGAAAGGATTTTGATGGAAGATACTGCAAATAGCAGGACCCTCGCGGTGGAGGTGGCGGAATTTCTGGACTCCCACAAAGGCGGGGATACGGTGGCCCTTTTTATCGGAGCCATCTCGTCTTTTACGGATTGTTTCGTCATCACCACGGCGACCAGCGAGGCCCATATGCGGGGGCTGCGCAAGAACCTTCTGGACATGCTGGGGGAGAGGAAAATTGACCTTCCCCATCGGAAAAGAAGCGCCGTCGGCGATGGTTGGATGCTTCTTGACTGCGGCAACCTGGTGATCCATGTGATGACCCAGGAGAAAAGGGCCTTTTACGACCTGGAACGCCTCTGGTTCGAAGGCGAGATCCTGTATCAGTCGTCCTCGAAATCGTCGTAATCCAGATCTTCGTCGTACTCCTCCTCTTCGTACTCTTCTTCTTCTTCTTCTTCGTAATCCTCTTCTTCGAACTCGTCATCTTCCAGATCGTCCTCGATGTCCTCATCCATATCGTCGAAATCATCTTCCTCTTCGTCGTCCTCGTCCTCGTCTTCTTCGAAAAAATCGTCTTCTTCTTCCTCCTCCTCGAAATCGAAGTCGTCCTCGTCGTCGCCATACATGTATGTGATGAGGTATTCTTCCAAAAGTTCTTCCTGTTTCGACATTTTTTCTCCCCCCTTCGTCGAAAAAGATCGGCCCCTGCGATAATCACCTGAAAATCTAAGGGAAGTATATAACTCTGTCAACAGTTTTTTGCAAGCTTCCCCGTCGCGGAGGAGACGGTGTTTCATTGCATTTTCCCGGGATATGCCCTAAGATCCCCGCCATGAAACGGGACGATTTCGACACCCTGCTGGACCTGGCCTTCGAGGAGGATCTGGGCGACCGGGGAGACCTGACCTCCCAGGCGATCTTCGGCGACGAGAGATCCGCGGCGCTTCTTTCGAGCAAGGAT
>Ga0302238_1002137_pt1 | contig 14380 bp, 10 predicted proteins | sample AAG_UR_Asn_MG_FD_193527 | JGI IMG/M metagenome (GOLD analysis project Ga0302238, IMG submission 193527) | Enriched activated sludge microbial communities from anaerobic digester in WTTP, New Holstein, Wisconsin, United States - AAG_UR_Asn | ecosystem: Engineered > Bioreactor > Anaerobic >...
CCGCCTGCTGGGGTGCTCGAACGGGAGGGTCGAGGTCGAGTTCGCCGACCTCCGGCCGGCGTCGGTGGCCTCCCTGGTGGCCGCGGCGAAGGCTGACGTGTTCCCGAAGCGCGATCCTGCGCCCAAACGACGCAACAAGGTCATCACTCGGGCCATGGTGGCCCAAAGGCGTGCCGAGGTCACCGGGTGCGTCGCGGTTCTGGGGAACCCCGTGGACGCGGCGTCCCTTGTGGTGGAGGTGGTCAAAACCTGTTACGCAGAGGTCCTACGATGAGCGAATCCTCCCAACCTGAAACGGCGGTTCACCCGCAGGTCGCCTCCGGGGAGGTCACCCTCCTGAACAAGTGCGCCCGGCTGCGGGTCCCGGACGGCAAGGAGTTCGGCTGCCGGTCCTGCCCGCTGTTCCAGTACGCCAAGTGCTTCACGAAGCAGGACGAGGCACAGTACCAGGCCAGCCTCGACAAGCTGAACCCGTCCTACCTGGAGAAGGCGATCGCCGAGACCGAGAACCGGGTCGAGGTGCTCAAGACCCAGCAGGCGCTCGGCGCCGACAACGCGGGTGTGGTCGGGGACGCCGAGGACGAGCTGGCCAAGCTCCGCGAATCCCTGGAGGCGTCCGAGGAGGAGTGGCCGAAGAAGCAGAACAACCTGTACATGGCGGAATCCCTGGGGCCCATGGATGCCGACGTGCTCGTTGTGTTCGAGGCGCCGTCTGGTCCCGAGGACCGCGCCAAGAAGTCCTTCGAGGGCGGTGCCGCCAAGCTGGTGCGCAAGCGCCTGCGCGAGGCCGGGCTCAACCCAGACCGCATGCGGTTCACCTACCTCGCGCGGTGCCGTCCACCCAAAGAGGTCGACTGGAAGGTCGCCTCTCGGTGCCAGCGGTTCCTGGCCGACGAGGTCCGGAAGGTGCAGCCCAAGATCATCGTGGCGTTCGGCGCCATCGCCACCGGGGTGCTCGTCGGCAAGGATGACGTTTCGATCCAGCACTACGCCACCGTCGCCCAGCGGGCCGTCGTGTGCGGCAGGCCGGTCGACGTGTTCCCCATGCTGTCCCCTGGGTTCATCCTCCGCAACGACTGGATGGCCCCGAAGTACGTCCAGCACTTCGAGGCGCTGGCCAAGTTCATCCGCGGGGAGACCGCGGTGCTGGAGGACAAGAGCACGTACGAGATCGTCACCGATCCGGACCGGGCTATCGAGGTGTGCCTGGAGCTGCTGGAGCAGGTGAAGCTGGGGAAGGTCCTGGATTGCGACATCGAGACCAGCGGCCTCAGCCCGTACAAGCAGGGGATGCGGTTCAGCACCATGAGCCTTTGCGCGCACGTGAGCAAGGGCTACGCGATCATGTTCGACCACGATGAGTGCCCGTGGTCCGACGAGGACCGCCAGCGCGTTATCACCGATGGTTTGAAGCCCCTGCTCACGCACGAGGAGGCCAAGCTCCGGTGGCACAACGGCAAGTTCGACGTCCGGTGGATCAAGCACATGCTCGGGTTCTGGCCCCGTGACCAGTTCGAGGACACGATGCTGGCCCATTACGCGATGGACGAGAACGTCCTCCATGGGCTGAAGGCGCTGGCCCTCATGTACACCGACATGGGCGACTACGACGAGGAGCTCGACCGGTACCTCGCCACCCAGGACGTCCCCGACCGCCCCCGGTACGATCTCGTCCCCCTCAACCTGCTGGGGAAGTACGCGGCGTTCGACACGCTGGCCACTCGGAAGCTCTCCCGTGCGCTCCGCAAGGAGGCCGAGAGGCAGGACGTGCACATCCGGTCCCTGGCCTACAGGGTCATGCCCGCCATCTCCGCCGCGTGTGCCAGGCTCGAGCACACCGGCATGTGCATCGATCTGGACTATGCTCGCACCATCGCCTTGCCGCATCTGAAGCGCGAGGAGGAGAAGTCCCTCGCCGCCGTGATGAAGGATCCCATCGTTCGCCAGTTCATCCGCGACAAAGAGGCCGCGAAGCGGGCGAAGATGAAGAAACCCAAGCCCATCGAGCTGAAGCGCTATTTCGAGTTCTCCCTCGACAGCCCGAAGCAGATGCAGGAGCTCCTGTACGGCGAGCGGTACTACCACCACGAGGTGACCGTGCTGTCCGAGAGCGGGGCACCGAGCACCGACAAGGAGGCGATGACCGAGCTGATCAAGGCGGGGTCGCCCATCGCCAAGGCGCTCCAGGAGTACCGCCTCGACCAGAAGCTCAGGGCCACCTACTGTGAACCGGTGGTTCAGCGTTGCGAGGAGCAGGGGGACAACATCCTGCACGTGAGCATCCTCGCGCACGGTACCGTGACCGGGCGCGCCTCGTGTGTCCACGAGGACACCCGCGTGGTGACCGAGAATGGGATGCGTAGGATCGTGGAGATTGACACCCAATCCGATCCCAATACGAGGGTGCTGACCCACAATGGGCATTGGGCGCGAGTCCTGCGCCGTGTCTACAAGGGGCAGGCGGCCATGTATGCCGTCACCCTCGAAGATGGGCGTCGCATCGTCTGCACGGCGCAGCACGCCGTCTACACCCCGGAAGGCTGGCGCACCGTTGCTGAGTTGGCGTGCGGATGCCGGATTTACGCCACAGCCCATGACGCTCCCGAGGCCTATCGAGGGCTGCTGGACTGCGCTGGACGAGCCGTCGTTCCGGCACCTGTTCGTGGAGCTGGGGCTGTCGAAGGCGGAAGTGGGCCGCCGGTTCAGTGTCAGCAGCAAGACGTTGGCGGTATCCTGTGCGCACTGGGGGCCGAAGTTCGCGGAGGAGCTCCGGAGAGTGCGGAAGGAACGGAGGTCCCGGTCGATGCAGGGCAACTCCCGAGGTTCTGGTCCGCCGTCGGTGGTGCTGGATCCGGGGCGGCTCCGCGAGATGGCGGAGGTGGGGATGTCGGTGCACGCCATGGCCAGGGCCCTGGGTTGCAGCGAGTTCCTGGTGCGCCGGAATCTCACCCATCATCGGGTGGAGGCGACGTCGGGTGCACCCAAGGGGATGACCTACGGGCAGCTGGACGCATTCAGGCAGCTGGAGAAGCTGCACCCCGGGATGCTGGCCGCGTTGGCAGGGTACACGACAAATCCTCAGGGGTACTGGGACACCCTGTATGCGGCGTTCCTGCGGCTGTCGGACCTGCTATGGCTCGTGAAGGATCACGCGGACAAGGCGTGGCACTGGAGAGTCGAGACAGGGCAGGTCGCGAGGTCGCATGTGTGCTGGAGGGTGAACCGCGGGGAGCAGACGCTGGCCCTGGCGCTCATGGATGCTGGAATCCCGCATCAGCGGGAGGTGGAGGTAGCCGAGGGCGTGCGTACCGACTTCTTCTTTCCGACAGCGCTGTTGTGCGTGGAAGTGGATGGGTCAGCTCATGCCCTCCCGAGGTACCTGGCCGCGGAGCGCAGGCAGGCGCGGCTGATCCGGAAACGGGGTTGGACGCTGATGCGGTTCACGGTCGCGGACGTGGTGAAGGATACCGCGCGGGTGGTTTCGACTATCGCGCAGTTCCTGTCGCGAGCATCGTCCCAGTAGGGGTCCACGATGTGTGGGACATCATCGTCGAAGGGGACCAGTCCTATGTGGCGCAGGGGTTCGTGAACCACAACACCCGGGATCCCAACCTCCAGTCCACCCCCAACAAGGGTGCGTCCGTCATCAAGCGCATGTTCGTGTCCCGGTTCGGGGATGACGGGTGCGTCGTCCAGTTCGACTACTCCCAGATCGAGCTGCGCATCCTCGCCGCCGTGTCCGGCGACCCCAAGATGATAGCGGCGTACGAGAACGGCGAGGACCTCCATACCGTTGCCGCCTGCATGATCTTCAGCACCACTGTTGAGCAGCATAAGGCGCTCCCCAAGGACGAGCAGAAGCGCCGCCGCACCGTGGCCAAGCGCATCAACTTCGGCATCGCGTACGGCATCGGCGCCCCCGGCATCCAGCACTCTCTGCAATCTGACGGCGTGCAGGTCACCGTGGAGGAGGCGAAGAAGTTCCTCGACACGTTCTATTCCAAGTTCCCGCGGGTGGGGAAGTGGATCGAGAAGATCGAGGCCAGCACCGAGGACGATTTCTTCTCGCGCAGCCTGTTCGGCCGCCGCCGTCGCCTGGAGCAGGTTCGGTCGTTCGACAAGGACACCAAGTCCCGCGCCAAGCGCCAGGCGGTGAACCACGTCATCCAATCCACCGCCGCGGACTTCACCTGGACCTCGCTCATCCTCATGGACCAGGAGATAGCGCTCAGGTCCGGTCGCAAGCCGTCGATGATCATGCCCACCATAGAGCCCCGCGTGTTCCCGGTGGACAAGCGCTGGAAGGACGTGTCCCTGGTGCTCCAGGTGCACGACTCGATCCTCTGCGATTGCCCGCTGGCGATGGCCGGTGAGGTGGTGGACATGTTCTACCGCACCATGCCGAAGGTGGTGGACCTGGCGCCGCTGGTGTGGGGTCCCGAGATCTCCGAGCTGTTGAAGCCCATGCGCCGGGTGAAGCCCGACGTGGACGGCGAGGTTGGGACGAGTTGGCGCGACGCGTACAAGGTCAAGACGGGTGCCGACGTGCCGCTCGCCATGCACGTGGCCCGCACCAAGCGGGCGAAGCTGGATGCCGATGTCACCTATAAGTGGGGTGATGACGACGACAAAGCCGCCGTCGCGTCGTTCAAGGGGGCCTGATGCTCAGTCCGGAAGCCTATGTGGCTGCACGCCTCGGCGACACCAGGGTGGTCACCATCGTGGACGCCTCCGTCGACTTGGCGGAGGAAGTGTCTATCCCGCACAAGGCCGACATAGAGGACCTCCTCCGCGCACATCCCGTCAAAGTTGCCGTCTGGAAGCGCCTCCGCGCCCGGGCTCTGAAGATCCTCAACCGCCTCCGCGACGAGCTGCGGGAGCTGGAGGGGGTCAAGTACATCCACTACTACAAGGCCCACGAGGAGACCGAGCGCCACGAGTGGGCCTTGTTCCACGGAACCGAGGACGATGCGGAGCGCGACGAGTTCGGCCGCCGCCAGCAGGCGCGGGCCCGCGTGGCCCGGGGGGAGAAGTCCGCCGCGCTGCGCTGGCGCAGGAACTTCTCTGACGATCTGGTCCGTTCGTACGTACATTCCGATGACGAGGTTCTGGAGAAACGCGCCGCCATCCGGAAGGCGCAGAACCACGTCGAGCTCGCCGATGTGCTCTGCGAAGCCATGGAGCACCGGGCTCGGTGTTTGTCCCACCTCGCGGCCCTCCACAGAGACCTTGGCAGGGCTGGGTAGACCCTGCTACGATTCCACCCATCAAGGAGCCAAACCAACATGGCACAGATCAGTCCCGAACGTCGTGAGCGCATGCAGCGCGAGAAGCAGATGAACGCCAGCGGAGGCGGGAACTACTTCTCCTTCAAGAACCTCACCAAGGCGCAGATCCGCCTCGCGCCCCTCCAGCCCGATGAGAACATCGGCACCAAGATCGTCTTCTACTTCATCAACAACAAGTCGTACCTCTGCAACGAGCAGACCAACGGCAAGCCTGGCGTGATCGCTCGCACGATCCGCGCCCTCCAGAAGCTCGATTCCCCCGAGGCGGCGGATCTGGTCGAGGCGTTCACCAAGCAGCGCAAGTCGCGCTTCCTGATGAAGATCATCGACCGCGCCGAGGCCGACAAGGTCATCTGGGCCGAGACCCCCAAGGCCATCTACGACGTCATCTTCAAGGCGTTCGACGAGGACGGCGAAGACCTGGCCCACCCGCGCGAGGGCCGTGACATCCGCATCAGCAAGACCGGCAGCGGTCTGGCCACCGAGTACAGCGCGCGTATTCTGGACCAGTGCCCCCTGGCCGACACCAAGGAGCAGCGCATCGCCCTCAAGCAGCAGGCCGCCGAGCTCTCCGTCGAGGAGGAGACCCGCAGCGACGAGGCGCGCACCCTGGAAGCCATCAAGGGCGTGATCCCCAAGCCCATCTGGGCCAAGATCCATGCCGAGGTGGTCAAGGGCATCCCCGGTCTGGATGACGGGGACGGTGACGCCGCCGGCGGTGATGACGAGGACGAGGCTCCGGCGCCGAAGGCCGGCAAGAAGGCTCCGCCCAAGGCTGATGACGATGACGACGACGAGGACGCGGCGCCCCCGAAGAAGCCCGCTGCCGTGGATGATGACGAGGATGAGACCCCTCCGAAGAAGTCCAAGCCTGCGGCTTCCGATGATGACGACGAGGAGGCCCCGCCCCCGAAGAAGCCGAAGCCCGCTCCGCCGGCCGACGACGAGGACGACGAAGCTCCGCCGGCCGACGACGAGGACGACGAAGCTCCGCCGCCCAAGAAGCCCAAGCCGGCTGCCGACGATGACGAGGATGCTCCCAAGGCTGGCAAGAAGGCCCCCGCTCCTGCCGCCGACGAGGATGACGAGGCCCCGCCCGCCAAGCCTGCTGGCAAGAAGCGCTTCCAGGTTACCGACGACGAGTGAACCGCCGTTTCACGGACAGCCCACGCGAGCCTAGCTCGCGTGGGCCTTTCCGTCAGAGGACACCATGAGCAAGAAACGCTACCGCATCATCGACGAAGTCGACACCAAGCCCGAGCCCGACGACCTGCCCCCGTTCAGCGGTATGGTCGCCGAAGCGCTCAATCCGCAGTTCGCCAAGATCGGCGGCAGCGTTGGGAGGGCCGACGAGCTGGAGTACCTGCACGAGGCCAAGACCTTCGTGAAGACCGGCATCCACGCTTTCGACGAGATCCTGTCCGGCGGTGACGGCCTGCCCTGCGGCCGGTTCGTCGAGATCTTCTCCCCCGAGTCTGTTGGCAAGTCCGCGCTGTGCGAGTTCCTCATCGGGAGGTTCAAATCCATCCGCGGTACCAACCACTACATCGATACCGAACAGACCATCGACTACGAACACCTCAAGTGCTACGGAGTGGGCAAGGGGGACTTCCTCCTCCCCGACCTCCCGGACCTCGAAGCCGTGTGGGATTACGTTGTCGGCGTCGTGAAGACGCTGGAGAAGCGCAACGAGGAGCGCGCCAAGAGGAGGCTCTCCCCGGAGCCCCCGAACCTGATCGTGCTGGACTCCCTCGCCGCCACCGCTGCCCGCGCGGAGATGAACGAGAAGGAGCACGATGACTCCCATGTCGGCGAGCAGGCCCGCGCCAACTCGAAGGGCGTGCGCAAGACGCTGAGGGCGTTCAGCGCCTCAGATGTCGTGTTCCTCTGCGTGAACCAGCTCCGCGACAAGATCGGTGCGCAGGGGTATGGCCCCAAGACCGACACCCCTGGTGGGCGGGCGTTGAAGTACGCCTACTCCATCCGGTTGAAGCTGGCCAAGATCGAGACGCTCAAGAAGGGGGACATCCCCATCGGGCACATCATCGAGGTCACGACCGTCAAGAACAAGCACGCGCCCATGGGGCAGAAGTGCCAGATCGTCCTCTCGTACCTGAGGGGCATCGATGTCAACTGGAGCAACTTCCTCTGGTTCCAGAAGCACCGGTACATCACCCCGAAGGGGAGCGCCGGCTACTGTTTCAAGGGCAGCACCGTCACATTCAAGCGTTCCCAGTTCGCCCAGTTCGTCGACGATCACAAAGAGCTCGTCGTTGCCGCCGTCGAAGCCTGCACCAAGAAGGACCGCGAGACGTTCTCCACCGAGGTGGCGGACTCCGGCTCTGAGGAAGTCGACGATGGTTGAACCGCCGTTTCAGAGTTGCCTCGACCCGGGGCGGTTCTGTAGAATCCAGTCCTAATCAAGAGCCGTGCCACGCACGGACAGTCACATCAATCCCAAGGAGTGCTTGCCATGAGCAAGTCTGATGCTGCCCCCACCACCGCGGTCAAGATCCCGAAGGGTGGTCTGAACCTCCAGAACATCTCGATGGACAAGATCTCCATCAAGAAGGGCTTCAACCCTCGTTCTGATCTCGGCGACCTGTCCGAGCTGAAGCGCTCGCTGAGCGAGCACGGCGTGCAGGTTCCCATCATCGTGTGCCCGACCAAGCCGGACGCCGATACCTACTACGTGATCGCTGGCCACCGCCGCTTCACCGTGTGGCAGGAGATGGGCAAGCCCAACATCCCCGCCAGCGTGCGCGCCGACCTGACCATCTCCAGCCCCGAGGCCCTCGCGCTGTCGGTGACCGAGAACAGCGAGGATGTCCGCACCAGCCTGACCCCGCTGGACCAGGCCAAGGTGTTCTCGTCCCTGCTGGATTCGACCGGCGGCAACCGCGACACCGCCCACCTCAAGCAGGTTGGTGACATGACCGGCTACTCCCGTGTCCACGTGGCGCGGACCGTGAAGCTGCTCCTGGTGCCGAAGGCCATCAAGGAGCGCCTCCAGCGCAACGAGATCTCCGTCCGCGCCGCCGTGGCCGTGATCGATGTGCCCGACGACATCCGCGACCGCGTGGTCTCGAAGGTCGGTGTGGGTACCACCGAGAGCGACGTGGCCCGCATGGTGAACGAGGTCCGCCGCGAGGCTCGTGCCGCCGCTCCCGATGCGGCTGCTGCTCCCGCCGCCGGCCGTGGTCAGGCTACCCCGAGCCGCCACAACACCCCCATCGGCGCCGCCCAGGGCACCTGGGTGAACCCGCGCGGCATGCGCGAGGTGCGCAAGATGATCGAGCACGTGGCCGCCGACGTCCTGAACTGCGACGAGGACATCAAGGAGGACGCCTCCAAGGCCGAGGAGCTCGCTCCCGTCCGTGCCGTCAAGGCGAACCAGCTGGTGGCCCTGCTGTGGCAGGTCGGCGCCCTGGACAAGCTGGATGTCGACACCAAGGACTTCAAGCGGACCCTGGCCGAGATCCGCGGCCGGCTCGAGGAACGCATGAAGAAGGCCGAGCCGCCCGACAAGCCGAAGGCCCCCAAGGCCGCTCCGGCCGCGCCGAAGGCCGATCCCGCCCCGGCGGCCGCCGGTGATGCCGACGAGGATGAGGCGCCCGCCCCCAAGGCGAAGGCTGCCGCCGACGAGGAGTAGCCCACAGTCCGGTCCAGCCCGGCTATCGTGAAACGCCGTTTCATGGTAGCCGGGGTGTCCTCACGCTGGAGCACTCATGCCCGTATGTACTCGTTGTAAGGAGTCCAGGCCCTCCACTAGGTTTGCGTTTCAACGGTATCGCCTTAAAGACGGAACTGTCAGGCAATGTCGTATCGGAGCGTGTATGGAGTGTCAGGCCGCGGATGCCCGGGCTCGCCGGGTTATGGATAAGCTACGCATTCAGTGCAGGGACAACGTTAGCTATGCCTCAGGAAAGAAACGTGAAGGGCATCTCCGGCGCAAGTATGGAATAACCTCTGCGCAGTTTGAGGAGATGACCGCTCGTCAAGGGGGTAGGTGTGCCATTTGCAGGGGGTTCCCTACTCCCGGGAGGTGGTCCAGTGATTACCGGTTACATGTTGATCATGACCATAGCACCGGGGCGATTCGTGGGCTCTTGTGCTATAGGTGCAATGCGGCTATCGGCTTTGTTCGTGACGACCCTAAGATCGCGCGCAATGTCGTAGAGTACCTGGAGAAATACTCATGAAAGTGCTCGTGGTAGACGGGAACAACCTTCTTGCCCGAGGGACCCATGTGCTTCCGACCGCCGTGGACACCCATGGTCGTGCGATAGGGGGTCTGTATATCACCCTTCGCATGATCCGCTCCTTCCTTGGTTCGGAACCCCACGACGCCATCGTCGTGGCCTTGGACTGGGGAGTGCCCTCTTTCCGCAAGGAGGTGTGCCCCGAGTACAAGGGGAAGCGCGACGAGGGTCTCACGCCCGAGGAGGAACACATCCGGAAGCTCTACAAGGAGCAGGTGGCGTATTGCCACGAGCTGTTCCGGCCCTTCGGGATGGTGACGGCCAGGGCCAAGGGGTGGGAGGGCGACGACGTGGTGGCCGCGCTGTGCACCGTGAAGCTCTCCGAGCACGATTGCACCATCATGTCCTCCGACCGCGATTTCACGCAGCTTGTGGACGGCAAGAGGGTCCGTCTGTGGGATGTGGGCAAGGACCGGTGGACCGCGCCTGATGCGCACTTCTGCCTCAAGCGCTGCATGGACCCCAAGGAGTCCGACAACCTCGATGGGGTGCCCGGCATAGGTCCCGCCAAGGCCGACAAGCTGGTGGAGGGCTTCATGGCCGACAAGGACCTCCAGGAGGACGCCCGTCCCGAGGTCGAGAGGTTCATCATCTGGTGCACCGCCACCGCCGGTGCCGCCCCCGGCTCCACCATAGGCAAGCTGTGCCAGAAGGTGTTGGACTCCCAACAGAAGGTGCGCGCCAACTGGAGGTGCACCTACATGCCCGGCATCGTTCAGGATTGCGCGGCTGCGCTCAAGTTCCGCCGTACCGTTCCCGACAAGCAGGCCGCGCGCGATGCGTTGAAGGAGCTCGGCCTCCGCCCGTTCTCAGAGGATTTCGGTTCGCTCTGGCCCCCGTTCGCAGGACTCAAGTGCCCGGTATGATCTATCGCGTTCTGGACCAATCCGGGATCGAGCTGTCGAAGCGCGACACTCCGTACACCGTGCTGGAGCTCATGGCGCTCGGGGCGATGCCCGACGGCGCCAAGTACGTGTCCGAGGAGCCCAGCGGCGCCGACCACACGATCAAGATACGCCGCAACGGGGTGTGGCATGACTGGGAGCCTCCTCTCGGGGAAGCCCAGCAGGCCGCGTACGATTCCGCCATGCGCGGAGAGTCCGTGCTCATCACCGGTCCCGGAGGTTGCGGGAAGTCTGAGGTGGTCCGGCGAATCGTGCGGGATCTGCGGTACGACCGCGGCAGGTCGGTGGCCGTGACTGGGTCCACTGGCGTGGCTGCCGTGAACCTGGGAGGTACTACCATCCACTCCTTCCTGGGCACCGGTGTCTCCAATACGCGGAAGGAAGCGCTCAAGAACATGAAGGCCGATGCCATGGCGCGCGCCAGCGAGCGCATCATGGGCACGGACACGGTCGTGATCGACGAGATCTCGATGCTGCACGGCGATTACATGGACATGGCGTCGTGGTGGATGAACCTGGCGTGTGGGAACGGCCCCGAGGGCGAACCGTTCGCCGGCAAGCAGCTCATCATGGTGGGGGATTTCCTACAGCTCCCGCCCGTCATCATGCCCGGCGACGCGATCGTGAACAAGTACACGTTCGATGCCGAGTCGTGGAAGGCGTTGGATCCCCGGTACCACTCCCTGCTGAAGAACTTCCGGCAGGTGGACGACGCCGCCTTCCGCCGCCACCTCTTGAGAGTGCGCAAGGGATGGGCCCCCGAGGACACCCTCGATTACTTCAACACGCGGCTGAATGCCACGCTCTCTGGTGTCGGTGAGCCGACCCAGCTGTTCCCGACCAACAAGGAGGCCGACCGGGTCAACGACGACAAGCTGTCGCATCTTCGTTCCCCCGAGGTTTACCTTCCCGCCATATACGGTGGTCACCCGAAGTGGCAGGAGGCGTTGAAGCGCAACCTGCCGTGCGATGACCCGCTGGAGCTGAAGCTCGGGGCGGAGGTCATGTGCACCTTCAACAACATGGAAGCCGGGTACGTGAACGGCACCCGCGGGATCGTCAAAGAGTTCTGCCGCGACGGGGTCCTGGTGGAGACGCGGGATGGGGGGACCGTCAAGGTGGTCAAGAACAAGTGGGAGATGCGCAACGCCCAGGACGCAGTTTTGGCGTCGGTGTGCCAGTACCCGCTCAGGTTGGCGTGGGCCATGACCATCCATAAGTCGCAGGGGTCGACGTTGGACGAGATGGTGTTCGACCCGCAGAGGGTGTTCGAGAGGGCCCAGGCATATGTCGCTCTGTCGCGTGTCCGCAGCATCGAGGGGCTGCGTCTGCTGTCCCCGCTGAGGGCCGAGCATGTGCGAGCTTCCGCGAAGGTGGTCGAGTGGTACCGTGCGCAGCGAGACCGCATGGCTGCCCTGGAAGATGCCGCGATGGCTGCGGCAGGAGACCCCGATGGCGCTTCCCGAGGTTAGGCAGCTCGACATCCACATCAGCAACAGGTGCAACCTGAGCTGTCTGCGCTGCAACCGCTTCGCCAAGATCCCCGAGGAGCAGTACCCCACCGACAAGCTGCTGGCCGACATAGCTATTCTCGGGAAGCATCTGCGGGTCAGAGCCATCCACATCGTAGGAGGGGAGCCCACGCTTCACCCCGATCTGCATTACATCATATCTGCCATTCGTGACCAGCGCATGGCGTGGTCTGTCGGGCTGCTGACCAATGGTACCAATGTCAAAGCCTTCACGCCGCCGATCCTCAGGATGTTGGACAATGTCCACCTCTCCGTCTACCCCGGAGCCACTCCTCCGGAGGCTGAGACCATCCTCAGGGCTCGCGCCCGCGAGGTGGGGTGCAATGTCTCTGTTGCCCGCATCACGCAGTTCGCCCAGTTATACGACCCCACGGGGTCCGGTGCCGGTGTTTTCGACAAGTGCTTCATGCGGGACTGCAAGGAGTACCGCGCTGGCGTCCTGAACCGGTGTTCCACGGCGTACCCCATCAGCCGGTTCACCGGCGAGTACAAGGATGCCATCATCGTCGAGGACACCCCGGAGTTCGCTGCGGCGCTCGTCGGGTTCGCTTCCTCGAATGAGCCCCTGGCCGCATGCCGCTTCTGCCGCGGATCCACGCGCGTGGAGGCGTGGCGACAGGTTCCCGACATGGACGAGTGGTTGGCTGCCAACGAGCTTCCCCACAGGTGATGGATGCTGAAGTTCGATTGCCACCACATGGATTTCCACGTCACCAGCCGGTGCAACCTGAGTTGCCTGCGCTGCAATAGGCTGACGCATCTGCCGCAGGAGCAGTATCCCTTCGAGCGTCTGGTGGAGGACGCTGGAATCATGGCGCGGTATATGCAGGTTGGGCGTCTGCTGATGCTGGGAGGGGAGCCGTTGGTGTATCCACGGTTGGGCGACCTTCTGGACGCGTTGCGCTTCGTCGGGTTGGCCAAGGAACTCGTCGTCGTCAGCAACGGTGTGCTCAGCGGTTCCATGCCCGACAGCCTGCTCCGCAAGATGGACACTTACCACATATCGAGGTATCCCAAGGTGCTTCACCAGGGGGCCGTGGACGCCGTGAAGGCGCGTTGCGCGTCCCTCGGGGTGCGGTTCGAGGAGCACCCGGTGCACACATTTTTCGTTACCCATTCTGCTGAGCCCACCGACCCCGTCGCTACCTACGGGGTGTGTCAGATGTGGCACTGCCGTGAGTATCGGGAGGGGTACCTCACCCGGTGCGGGACCGCCGTCGGTATCAACCGGGTTCATGGCGACCAGTGGCGCGACAGCCTCAGGGTGGATCGGTCTCCCGAGTTCGCTGACCAGGTGCAGCGTTTCTTCGAGACCAAGGAGCCGTTGGCCGCGTGCGGTAACTGTTACGGATCCTCTCGCCCGGAGGCGTGGCGCGAGGAGCGGGACCCCGCGAAGTTCAAGGCCCTGAATGAGCTGCCGCCTTGACCGGGTCCCGGGGAACCGAGTAGGATCCACCCTCACCTGAACGAACCCAGGAGCCTCCCGTGTCCGAACCCCATACGCCTCAGATCGAGAACGCGCTCAGCGTTCGCGCTGACATGAACATCACCAAGGATGACCTCGTTGCCATCCGCATCGCCGAGGTGGAGCGCACCCTCCACGACAAGAAGCTCTCACTGATCGAGCGTCGGCGCACCGCTGATGCTGCTCTCAAGGACGCCCAGAAGGCGCTCGACGACATGCAGCCCCGTATCGCCATCGAGACCATCGGTGATGTGTTCGATGAGCTGCTCACCGTGTTGAACAAGCTGCGCGACCGCAAGGACCCCGCCACCGTCTCCTGCTATCTGGAGCAGGACAAGACCGGCAAGTATTACGCCCACGGCTGCGTCGAGGGTGTGGACCGGGTCGCCGTCGAGCGCCCCGTTTCGGCCGCCAACGTGAAGGCCCTCCGGTCTGCGCAGGCCGACGTCAAAGCGCACCAGCAGGCGATCACCGAGTGCGAGCAGGGCATGCTGGAAGTGAAGCGCCAGCTCCAGGACATCCCGATGTTGGAGCGCCAGGCCAAGGCCGCCGTCGCCACCGCCGTGATGCGCAGCTCCACCGACGGTGGGTCGCTGCTCGACATCGTGTCCCGCACCACCCTCCCGGGTCTGCCTGCACCCAAGGGTTGATCCGTGGCCGACATCCCGCCCCCGCTGAGGGATCTGCCCCTCCGCAGCATGTTCCTGCTGCGGAGGCCGACTCCTGCAACCGATTCGTTGAACAACCAGTTCGCTGTCCGAGAGCACTGGGTGCTGTCGGACAAGGCTGCCGATGTGTTCGAGCTCGACCCCGGCGAGTATTTCGAGGTCGAGCTCCCGCTGGTGCCCCTCCGGTTCCGTTACGGTGACAAGCCCGGCACGCAACGCATGGCCGCTCTTGTTGCGCCCTGTTACGAGGCGCTGAAGCA
>Ga0302238_1002140_pt1 | contig 14371 bp, 15 predicted proteins | sample AAG_UR_Asn_MG_FD_193527 | JGI IMG/M metagenome (GOLD analysis project Ga0302238, IMG submission 193527) | Enriched activated sludge microbial communities from anaerobic digester in WTTP, New Holstein, Wisconsin, United States - AAG_UR_Asn | ecosystem: Engineered > Bioreactor > Anaerobic >...
CTCCTGGTACTGGTTCTACTAATACCCTGATAGTAAGGAAACAAGGTTCTATTCCTACTTCTAGAACAGATGGAACAACCATCTATGAAGACAATGGCAATGCCTTCATAGACACAGGGCTTACTGACTCTGCTAATTATTGTTATGCCATATATGCCACAGATGGAGAAGAATACACAGACCCTCTTACTGGTTGCCAATCTACTCAAGGAGGAAATGGTTTAATTTCACATTTAAGATTCAATGAAGGTTCTGGAATAACGGCTTATGATTCAGTAAGCTCTAATACGGGAACTTTAGCTAATAGTCCAACATGGAACAGTTCTGCGAACTGTGTTTCTGGGTCATGTATACAATTTGGAGGAGGAAATTACGTAAGTATTACTGATTTAGAGGGGCTTTCGACAGTTGCAGATAATAGCTTTACTATTGGAGCTTGGTCCAAGATTTTTGATAAGTCAGATTATCATACGATAATAAGGAGGGATAATTATTACAATCAAGGATCAGAAAACAGAAGAGTTATCAATATCGAAACACATAAAACTACTGGGTATGTTGGATTCGGATTATACGACGGTACAGGTTATGGAGTAGTTGGAAACATAGATAGAACCGATAACAAATGGCATCATTTCATGGGTGTTTATGATGCAATTAACAAGAATATGTACCTATACGTTGACGGGGTACTGGAGGGAAGTAGTTTAAACATAGGGGTAACTTCATATAATACCATGAGGTCTCCTTGGACAGTAGGCACTGCTACTCCATATTATCCACATGGAAATATGTCTGGATTAATAGATGATGTCCGTATTTATAACTACGCACTAAGTCCAGCTGAAGTGAATCAAGTATATGACTTAGGAATTAATTCATTAAATGAGATTAACGGACTTTGTGGGTCATCTAACGGATCTAGCTATTATTCAATACCAACAGAAAATCTATGCTCTTTTGGAGCTCCTAGTGTTGTTTCGGGTGTAGGGCCTTGGACATGGACTTGTGCAGGGACCTCGGCTTCAGTGTCTTGTTCTGCGAATAAGTCAGTTGATGGAGAGTGTGGCACAGCCAATAAAGAGTTTTATGCTACGACAACAGGATATGGGTCTAGTACATTTTGTTCAGTTGGTTCTTCGTCTCCTACATCTCCTACTTTCCCGACGTCAGGCAATCCAGTATCTTGGCAATGCAATGGAATCAATGGAGGTAGTATTGTTACATGTAATGCTAGTAAATTATCTTCAGTATGTATCTCAGGAGGTGGGCTGACTTGCTCTGAATCTATTGATGGATTATATACGATAAATAAATATACGTTAGCTGGAACGACTACAGGAACATCGACTTGGACTCCTCCGGCTGAAGTAACTCAAGTAGAGTATCTCGTTGTGGCCGGAGGCGGAGGCGGCGGCGGCGGTCGTGCAGGTGGCGGAGGTGCTGGGGGGTATAGGGCGGGATTAGGCTTTACTCTTAGCGATAATAATCCAGTCACAGTTGTAGTTGGAGCTGGCGGAGCAGGAGGAGAAGTTTCTGGAGGCAGTGGTAAGAATTCTACTTTTTCAACAATAACCTCGATAGGTGGCGGTGGTGGCGGTGGCTTCGGTCGTAATGGTCTAAATGGAGGCTCTGGAGGAGGAGCAGGAGATAATTATCAAACAGTACAACCATTAGGAGGTAATGGGACAAGCGGACAAGGGAATAATGGTGGCAGTTCTTATGGTCCTATCAACATTCCTCGCAATACTGGTGGCGGTGGTGGTGCAGGTGGAAATGGCCTAGGCGGTGCACAAGCTCCTAATGGGGGACCAGGTTTAAGTAGTTCTATTACTGGCACTTCTCATTTCTATGCAGCAGGTGGCGGTGGTGGAGGTGGAGGAGCAGATGCAACTAATTATGGAATCGGGATTGGAGGTTCTTCGATTGGTGGGTCTGGTGGAGATGGAACAATTTTACCAACAAATGGAGCTAATCATACTGGTTCTGGTGGTGGCGGAGGAGGGTATAATTTCAGTATCCCTGCTAATCAGTTCGGAGGGTTTGGTGGTTCAGGTATAGTAATTATTCGTTACCTTACCCCTCAATAGTATTTTGGGTCAGAATAGTATAATAAGATTTAACTTTATGAAATTAGCAGATATATTTGGATTTATTATCGTATTGGTCATGATAATCATTGAGCCATCCTTTATGCTCTTCCTGATATCCTTGTTTTGGCTCGTAGTTTTTATTGGAATAAATACTAATACAGAAAAGTATCAGAACAATCTGCTGATAAGTATGGCGAATATAGTTAAGGATAAGAATCGTCTTCCTATTCTTAGGTTATCTTCCTGGTTACGTAACCCTTCTCTTTTAATATTACTAATTAGTAACCTTACTGCATCTTTCTTTATAGTTAAAGGACAATTCAACCTCTTAGAAGTTTTCAGTGTTTATGTATTACAGGTTTTATTTATTGGGCTATTTTCAGTATTAAATTTTATCTCTTTGAAAAAAGTAGTAGTCAATGGACGGGAGTTATTTGGATTAGATCGGGTATGTGCTAATATTGCTTTTGGTACCATTATTTTAGGTTATTCGCTTGCGGTCGCCTTATGGATATATTTTGTAATGGGTGTTCATTACACAGTTCTTTTATATCCAGGCATTTGTTTCTTTTTAAGTCATCTTTTTTCTTTCCTGATAAGTCGTAAGGCAATATCTGAGATTAGTGCCTCAGAAGTACAGGATAATGCCTTAATGAGGGTTTTATCTATTTATTTAATTATCTTTATTTTCTTAGTTGTTGCATGCTTAAAGACATTTCTTCCATTCTTTTCAATCACGAACGAAGCATTTATTATATTATTCTTATTGGTCAAGATGTTCATCGATCTCAATAGTCATGCAATTAAGCAAGATAATATTTTTCATAAAGAAGTATCAGTATCTGAGAATGGTTCTATATACGTGTCAACCGATTTAATCATGACACCGAAAGGCTTCTAAATGATCGATTTATTGCTACACCGAAAGTGTTTTTTAAATCAATGGATTTGTCTCGACTGACGAGTCCTTTTTTCTTGTCGTAAACCTTTTCTAGTTCCTTAATCTTCTTATCTATCTGCCTCTTTAGCTCTGCTGGATTAAGGGACTCGTATCTGGCTTTCATTTCTTGTTTCTTCTCTATTGGAACTTGGTTAGATTCCATTAACCTAGCATAAGGGGTCTTGGGTTTATCATACGTCTTATGAATCTTTCCATTGATTCGCTCTTTCTTAACTAACTTGATTACTGGTAAGAAGAAGTTCACATATGGTTCCAGGAGATCCTTATACAGACTATCTATTATCTTTAATTCTGATTCAGTGTCATGCCTCAAATACCCTATATTATGCCTTATCCTAGTACGATTCTTTTCCTCTATGAAGCAGTTGTCATTCTTCTTGTAAGCCCTTGACCTTGATAGGACAATACTACGGACAAAAGCATATTCATAGATAATATGATTAAGGATATTAGTTCCGTTATCGGGATGCATCTCGAACGGATTGAAAGGTAATCTACTTAATGATTCATCTATTGCCTTTAAGGCAGTTTCTTGTCCTTTACCCATAACTGCAGCTCCAGTCCACCACCCAGAAGATATATCTACTATTGATAAGGAGTTAACGTATTGTCCGTTTGCAGATAATCCACAATGCTCTACCATGTCGACCTGAAGCACCCCTATTTTATCCCTATCAAGCTCTTCACTGGTTTTGGTAGGGACTTTGTTCTTGAGCATGTGGTTCTGGGTCTTCCGATACTTCCTATTCCTTTTCATAACTTCTTTCTCATGTCTGAGCTTTAGGTCTATAGTAGATGCTACTATTTTCTTCAGTTTCATAGCTATTTCATCAGAACATTTTAGCTCTTTTAATTCCCTCATATGCTCAGTCTCTTCAGTTAGGATTGATTTGAGTCTCATAGAGCAGGGGAAGTCGAATATCCTCCACATTCTCACTAGGGCATTGGTGAAATATTTATCATAATATGTTTTTCTTTTCTTTCTCTTCTCTTTAATCTTTACTTTGTAATTGAATTTCTTGATAGCGTACTTTCTCTCTTCTCCAGTATTATTGCAGTATTCGGTTAAGATGAGCCCTTTTCCTAATCTATCAGCCTGGAGATATCTTTCTCTTAGTGTTGCCATATATTGTGTTTTTGCATTTAAGTCCATGATATTTAATCATCTTAATCCTTAATAATTCAAAGATTATATATCACGGATCTCGGTGTCATGTTATATCGGTTATCCAATAGCTTCTCGGTGTCATTTTACATCGGTCAATGCGCTCTTTTGACAACAAGAATCACAAGTAGTAAAATAATATCAAGACCTATAAGGTATACGATAAATAAACTAATCGCTTGCGATAGTAATTCCGATAAGCTATCAAGTTACACTCATCCGAAAGCACTCAAGTCGAATATCTAAAAATATGAAGCAATCATATTCAAATGCTTTCTCGGACAACACAAGCAACTTTAAAAAATCTAAATATAATCTTAAGGAAATTGAGCTAGTTATATCTTAATGATATCTAGAAATTCTCAAAAGTACCATCCTACTAAGATATTTACAGATTTCACATAATAATCAAAGTATATGACACAAGAAAAAAACAAACTTATAACAATTTTTGAAAATCATCCCATCCGCCGGATTTGGGACGAAAAATCAGAAAAATGGTATTTTTCAATAGTTGATATCATCGGCATCTTAAGTCAAAGTACTAGTCCTAGAACTTATTGGAAAGTGCTTAAAAATCGCTTAGGCAAAGAAGGCAGTGAGGTGGTTACAAAATGTAACCAACTGAAAATGAAAGCTTCTGACAATAAATATTATCTTACCGATGCAGCAGACGTAGAAACGATTTTTCGCTTAGTGTAATCCATACCATCCCCTAAAGCCGAACCATTTAAACTTTGGCTCGCCAAAGTCGGCTACGAAAGAATGCAAGAAACAGTCGATCCAGAACTAGCAATCAATCGTGGAAGAAAGAATTGGCAAACAATGGGTAGAAGCAAAAAATGGATCGAGCAAAGAATGCTTGGCGTGGAAACCAGAAACAAATTAACAGACTATTGGTCCGATCATGGAATAAAGAAAGGTGAAGAATATGCCAAACTTACCAACATCATCCATCAAGAATGGAGTGGGCTATCAGTCAAGGAACATAAAGATTTAAAAAAACTCGACACACAAAATCTCCGCGACCATATGGACGAAGCAGAGCTAATTTTTACAGCCTTAGCAGAACTCTCTACTCGTCAGATTGCCGAAACAATAAAAGCCGATGACTATACATTAAATGAATCTGCTGCTAAAAAAGGTGGAAGAATTTCCGGCAATGCCAGACAACAATCAGAACAACAAACCGGCAAAAAGGTAATTAGCGAAAAGAATTATTTACCCCCAAGGAAAGAGCAAGATAAGATAAGTTAAAACTTATTATCGAGAAGAAAGCCGATTCTTAAATAAAACAAAAGGTCTTTCCTCAAATACAAATCAATCAATAAGATCGTAATACCTACAAAACCTAATTTATTATATAAAACAAGAGTCGCATCTCTTCGACTCTCATTTTAGACATCAAAGCAACAGAATCAATATACTTAAAATCACATTCATAATCTTCTATTCTTCTTTCATTAATTATCATTACTTCTTATGATAATCTTCATATTAATCAAAGTAGAACATTTCTAAATTGCTCGGAGGTATGACATTTCTAAATAGCCTTTACAATAGCTTTACACAAACTTGACAACTCATCATGATTTGATATATTAATATTATCACGACGAAAAAGTTCTCAAGGGGTTAGTCCCGAAGAGGGCTTTTTTATTTTTCCTCTAATTTATTCTTATGACAACTAACAAAATCTAAAACAGTTATTTTTTCATTACATATCTTGTTCAACAAAGAAGAATACTTGAACTGATTTGGAGCTAATATCATTTTTAATTTATCATTCTTAAATAAATGATTTGCTAAGCAATAAAAATCTCCATCCCCGGACACAATAACTGCTTTTTCATAATTACTATACTCAATCATGGCCTGTAAAACCAGTTCCGCATCAACATTCCCTTTAATTCTTCCACCTGATAAATATAAGGTCGGCTTAAAGATACATACGTAGTCAAACTGCTGTAACTTTAAATACAATGACTCATTTCCAGGAACATAACCAATAAAAAGAAAAGCTTTACTTACTAAATACTTCTCCTTCAAATACTTCCTAAATCTTTTGAAATCCAATCTCCACCCATAATATAATAATTGACCATTTTTATCATAAATATCTTTTGAAATTCCTAAATTTAAGTTCTGACTATCTATAAAAGCGAAATTATTCTCCATATTTGTATTAATAAAAAATCCACATATTAATATGCGGACTTCTAAAATCTCTAAACAAATCATAACATAAAATACCAAGCTAAAGCAATTTTCCCGCATTAACCAATAAATACACAACTCATCACCCCCCCCTATTACCCCCTTCTTCTCGAATCAAAGATATTGCCTTAAGTAGGACATTTCTAAATTGCTCGGAGGTAGGACATTATCACGTTACCACGACACATATACTAATCAAAATTTGACTATTTATACTTTCTTTGATATATTTTATGTATCAAAGTCAAAAAGGATCCGAACGGTTAACTACCTAAGGAGCCTTTTTTATTTTAACCCTTATACTCTCTTTATCTAAATAATCAAAATATTCTGAACCCAATTCTTTATACAAAGAAGAAGCCGATTCCTTACTAGGAAATAAAATCTTTTTAAATCTTTCTTTTTTTATTAAAAAATCTACCAATATTTTATAATCTCCATCACCTGCTACGATTATTATTTTATTAAAATCTTCTTTTTCATACATTTTCTCCATCACACTAAAAATAATAGTTGTATCGACACTCCCCTTTCTCTTTCCTTCTACCATAGAATTATGCTCTCTAAGCTTTAAGATAAATCCTGATTCCTGTATTCTATCATAAAGATATTGATATTCTTCATTAAGAAAACCTAAAAAATAATAAGCTTTTTCTACTTTATATTTTTATTGAAAATAATTATTAACAGCATCTTCGAATTGCTCAATAAAAATTTGCTTAAAATAAGAGATATTATTCAATTCATAAAATACAATAATAGCCTTCTTATATTCTTCAATATCTACAATCCTATAAGAAAGAGGGATTGATCTATGTGCAAGCAAAATAGCATTAGATATCATCCTAGAAGATCTCTTATTTCCATCTTCAAAAATTTGTATATAAGCAATCAAGACAGAAATTAAAAATGCTTTCTCAAAAAAATACTCCTTTTTATTAACTAAATCAACCATATTTTGCAAAGCCTCTCTTATTTGTGCTTCATTGTCTAAAGGTCTATATTTTGTACCCGTAATCCCAACCCCCTGTTTTCTTATATTCTTAGTAATTCCTAGCTTTTTTGTTAAAACAGAATGAATATATTCTATATCAGATGACTTTAATTTTAAAAATCTTTCCTTATTTTGTATCGCCTCATTAAAAGCATCCTTATGATTCAAAATCATCTGGGTCTCCTCTGGGGTTTTTCCTTGTCCAATAACATTATTCTTAATTAAAGCTTCAGTTCCTAAAAGAGAATAAGTATTACCTTCAATCGCTGATGATTTCCAAGAAAATTCAATCATTATCCTCTCATATTCTTTGTTTATGATAGTTTGACTATCATATTTAGAAAAATTATCAACAAATCTTTTATGCAAACCTTCCATTTTCACCACCTCTTCTGCAGTAAATAGATCCCCACTTAAAAGATTAAATATTTCAAAATTAAACCTTTCTTTTACTTCTCTTTGAAAATAAGGAGTATCAAAATACTTCTCAATATTAATTTTTTCTAAGATACTATAATTCTCTGACAAAGAATAAACTACAAAAGCACCAGCACCACTCTGCTGCAAAAAACTTTGATTCTTTAAATAAGATAAATCTCTAGTAATGGTTTCTCTAGAATATTTACCATCAAAAAAAGTCACCAAATCCTTATTCTGAAAAGAATGGTTTTTCTTAGCAAATTCTATAATCTGTTCCTGTCTTTTGTTCATAAATATACAATAACATCATTGCGTCATTATTTCAACCCCATTGCGTCATTTTTAGCAAAATTGCGGCAAAAACCTATATTTAGAGCCAATTCATTGCGTCATTATTAGATTATAATTGATTAAAAATCCGTAGGATTACGGACTTCTTGAATCTCTAGATAAACCATAACATAAAATACCAAACTAAAACAAATTCTCTATTTGAATACAAGTCATACCCCCCCCTTACTAAAGGGGCTTGTTTGGCCAGGGAAGTATTATAACAATTTCTGAATCTTTTCTTCCTCTTTTTTCATTAATTCCATCTTTTTCTTCTCTATATCCATAATCTCATAATCTTCGTAACCAGCTTCATCAATTCTGCCTTATTCATCTTCTTCTTCCTCATCAATCTTATTATAATCTTCATATTGATTTAAATAGGACATTTCTAAACTGCTCGGAGATATGACATTTCTAAATAACCTTTACATCATATAATCTTGACTTTTTTTAATTTATAATTCACAATATTTTTGTACTCATGAAGCGAAAGCTTTATTCAGCTAAGGAATTCCATAAGCTGAAAATGAGCACAACAAAAGATCACTATTGTGTGGTTTTTTTGTACCTCTACTTCTTTTTCATAATACTGAAAAATGTAATATTACCAGAACCAATTTTTCTTAAAATCACCGTTATAACTATTTTCTGTTTACCAACTACCTCCCTTAAAGCCCAAAACTCAACAATTTTATTCATTCTCTCTGAATACTCTGGCTGCTTATATTTATAAACCGCTTTTGCATTCTTTATTACAGGTATCGCAAGTGGCAATATCCCAAGTCTGTACATCCTCTCTTTCTTTGACCTAGCCTTACCTACCCCATTGTATTTAATATGATTAAATCCTTTGGAATTAAAAATGATGTCATTATTCAAGCAAGGACAATAGACTTTTCCTATGTTCTCATACCAAACCTTTCTTTTTTCTAATAAATTATCGTATGACTCCATTTACTTATTAATCATCTCATAAGAAATATTATTCTTAACGGCTAGAAAATCATAATCATTAGACAACTTTTCTTATATTTTAATTATTAGTAATTTTCTAATATTTATTATACTTTCTTTTTCATAGTCACAACTTCCATAACTTTTTCCATCATCACTTCTATTATTTTTTAAAACCCCTACAGATAATCACTTCTCTATCTCTATCTCCGATATTTTTCACTACCCCCTCATTAGTAAGTTTTATTCTGACAAACCCTAAATCATTCTTCAGGTTCATATTACAAAAGACCCACATAATAATATGTGGATCTCTTGAATCTCTAGACAAATCATAATATAAAATACCAAACTGAAGCAAATTTCCTGCATTACTCCCTAAATCTTTTCTTCCTCCTTTTTCATTAATTCCATCTTCTTCTTTTCTACCTCCATCATCTCATAATCCTCATATAAATCCAATTTCATCAATTCCCTATTCTCCTCCTTCTCTTCTTTCAATAAAGACATCTGCCCTCTTTCTATTAATTCCCCTGCGTCAATCTTCTCATCCCCATAATAAAAAAATAATCAATAAAAAATACCCCGTTCTCTAACGTACATTAACCAATAAGAATCGTAATTCCTACCAGATTCATATATACCTTAGCATATAAATACGTCAGAGAAAGAAGTATTTAATTTATTTCACACTACACTACGAAAAATCCTTTGTCAATAAAAAACAATATAAATAACAATATAAAATTACCCAAGATTTAATACATTCAGAACCAATCAAAATAGAAAAGTATGACGTTTCTAAATTGCAGATACGACATTTCTAAATAGCCTTTGCACAGGATAATGCTAAATTTGACAAACATCAAATATTACAATATTATATACTTGTCTTTCAGTTCACTGTCATATGAACTGTTAGGGTATTACATCCAAGAAACACCTTCCTACAAGAGGGTGTTTTTATTCTTTAATATATTACCCCAAATATCATCAATTAATAAAATATCGCTATACCCATTCCCCGAAGTCCTTAATTCATTTGAAATATTATTCTTAGAAGAAAATATATACACCCTTTTATTATGGTTTTTTAAATAATTTATCAAAGCTAAAAAGTCTGAATCGCCTGTAAAAAATACTGCTATTTCATAATTATCAATATTATGCATAGCATCAACAACGATTTCTACATCCATATCCCCCTTTTCTTTAACACTTTCACCTAATTCATTCTCTACCTTTATTCTTTTTAAAGGTTTCTTGCGTACAATAAACTTTAACCCCTTCTTTAAAAATGTAAAAAACTTATGTTTCCCGTCTAAGCTATAACCCCTCGTTCCTTCTATTGGATAAGCAGAATAATAAAAGAATTTACATATTTTAGGATTAAAAATTTGAATAATTTTTTTAACAACTTTATCATAATCCAAAAGCTTTCCTTTTGATTTTTGAGCCGCCCATATATTAGAAGCATCTATAAAAACATATACTACCTTCTGTTTTTCGATTGTATTAAACATTTCGTCCATTAATATAACCCCATTAACTATAGCTAATTTATCACCTATATATCTTCCCACAATTTATAGTTCCCATCCCCCTTTCGTCACCACCTCATAATTAGTAATCTATAATAACCAAATTAATAATAAAAAACATTCCCTCGACCGAGAATGCTTAATATTCTCTAAGCCCTGACACTTAGAGTATTCTTAACTAAATTTTATCCTAATTATAAGATATGTCAAATTCAAAGTCCTTAGCGTCATGAAACAAATAGACAAAGAATATTGAAATAGTTTAAGCACATTACAATTAGAGATTCTTCCTATTGCCCTTCACTGCTTTTGTATTTAGGTCACTCAAACACCCCCTCGCCCATCTATAAGACTTAGAACACATATCTTTACTCACACTGATCCACTATTTCATTTGAATAGATTAATACTTCTTATTGCATGATGATCCTAAGTAAATTATAATTATGATACTACAATTAAATAACAAACTCACCCTTAGAATAAATATGCAAAAATCTATCGCTAAATCCTACGATAAAATAGCTGAAGAATATACAAAACAACACGGCTACGATGAACAGCTTTCAATACCCTCATTAAAACAATTTATACAATTCTTGCCACCTCATGCAAAGATTTTAGATGTTGGCTGTGGAGGCGGCCAGGACTCAAAATTTTTATCAGATAACGATTGTTCAGTTCTAGGTATAGACGTATCGAAAGAAATGATCCGCTTGGCTAAAAAATTTGCGATTAAGGCAGATTTTAGAATTATAGACTTGATGGAATTATCCACTTCGACTAAATATGACGGTATTTGGTGTTGTCGTGTTTTTCATCATATTTCAATTGGTGAACAAGACAAATTTCTAGATAATATCAAATCCTTGCTTAAAAAAGACGGTATCATATATATCACTGCATTTGTAAGTGAAAAAAGAAGAGATTATGAAGCATTTGATTCTGGAAATGATGGATTATTAAAAAAACGATTAACCGCTAAATCGTTTAAGAATCTGCTTATTCAACGCAATTTTAAAATTCTCAAGTTTAATTACTGGATCGGTAAAAAAGGAATGGAGATTTTTGCAAAGAAATTATAATCAGGAGCATAATCAATAAGAGGAAACTTCATTGACTAGCTCTCTGTATGACATTTCTAGACTAATCGAGAATATGACATTTCTAAATAGCCTTTATACAGACAACAATCTAGCCTTGACTCAGATGGCATCCAATGATATATTTAACCCATAAACGGCTTAGGCCCGACCTGCATTAATATGCAGGGTTACAAGAATTAGGAAAGAAATTTCCTAATTCTTTCTTTTATTAAAGAAAAATCATCACGAGAAATTATTGAAATTCTATGACTCAATCGTTTAGCATCGATTAATCTCAATTGAGAAATTAAAATAGAGCTTATCCTATCTTTAATAGTAATTTGATAATAAAATTCCGACTTTTTATTACTAGAAGTCAATGGAACACCCCAAAATATCTCTTTATTAAACTTTTTAACCACTAAAACTGGCCTCAAATAACTATCCCCTTTTCCATCTTCTTCAAAACCAATATTCTCCCCGATATAACAATACCAAACCTCTCTTTCAAAATAATACGGCCTCACATCATCATTATTATTCAAATTTTTCTTTATCAAATTCCATTTATCATAATTCTTCATAAAAAACATACTAATTCATAAATAAATTATCCTAATAAAAAATCCACATATTAATATGCGGATCTCTTGAATCTCTAAACAAATCATAATATAAGATACCAAACTGAAGCAAATTCCTTGCATTATCCCCTAAATCTTTTCTTCCTCCTTTTTCATTAATTCCATCTTTTTCTTCTCTATATCCATAATTTCATAATCTTCATAAATATCTAGCTTCATCAATTCTGCCTTATTCATCTTCTTCTTCCTAACCAATCTTATTACAATCTTCATATTGATTTAAAAATTACTCGGATATAGGGCATTTTCATCTTGCCTTGATACTCCAAGCGCTTGCATTTTACTAACTATATGACATATTATAATTGATCAAAAGATCGGTAACTTAATAGCTTAAGGGGCCCTGTAAGGGGTTCCTTTTTGCTTTTATAGAGGCATTATAAGACAATAAAATCAATATAAAATAACCTAAGGTTCAGTATATTCAGAACCAATCAAAATAGAAAAGTATGACATTCCTAAATAGCCTTTACAATTAAATATATTTATTCCCCCATTACTGCCTAATCCAAATACATATTAATAATAACTTGAATAATCTTCAAAATCTCACTTAAATCATATTTCACCAGGTAGATGGCTTAGTAAAAATACCCACAGAATCATTTAACTGATCGCTAAATAATGAATTTTTTAATCGCTTGTCCTGTATCTTCCTAGTAGAAGTAGCTACCGACTTAAAAACATCACTTCTGCTATGTTTATCAGGATTTAAAATATGTATTGGCATCATTAACTCCTTTGCAACTATGGTTATTGGTAACTTTAAATCAGAATCATTAGAAAGGACTATTGCCTCATCGAAATTCTTCGTATAAGCATCTTTTAATAAATAACTTGCTAAATTTACATCCGAACCTTTTTCCTCGCTTTTTAAAACTTCTACAGTCTGTACTTTTCCATTCTTAACTACAACACTACCATTAGATACGATTGGTAATTTTTTTGTTTTTTCCTGATAATAGCCCTTAACTATCTGAATCCCCGGAATAGTTTTTAATGCTCTTAAATATATTTGTTGCCTAATATGCTTATCTGGTTCACTTAATCGTGCTTTAATATCTGCCGTAAAATACTTAATATTCTATATATTATTATTTGGAAAATAAAAAGAGCAAAGCTTTTTAACATCCAACCACCTATAATTAGTACCCTTTAAAGATAAAAAATATAGATTAAAACCATCAATATAAACATTTGTCCTTCTGTTCATACCTGCTCTTTTATTAGTATAATACAAGAGCCGCATTTCTGCGACTCTCAGTTCTGCCGTCGAAACAACAGAATCAATATACCAAAATTATACTCATAATCACTCTCTTGTCAAATTTCGCGCACTAAATCAGCTAAAAATAACACCGAATTAATATCTCCCCCCTGACTAAAACAAGCTCATCTAAAGGCTTGTTTGGTCAGGAAAGTATTATAACAATTTCTGAGTCTTCTCTTCTTCTTTTTTCATCAACTCCATCTTCTTCTTTTCTACCTCCATCATCTCATAATCCTCATATAAGTCCAATTTCATCAATTCCCTATTCTCCTCCCTCTCTTCTTTCAATAAAGACATCTGCCCTCTTTCTATTAATTCCCCTGCGTCAATCTTCTCATCCCCATAATAAAAAATACCCCTTTCTCTAACGTACATTAACCGATAAGAATCGTAATTCCTACCAGATTCATATATGCCTTAGCATATAAATACGTCAGAGAAAGAAGTATTTAATTTATTCCACACTACACTACGAAAAATCCTTTGTCAATAAAAAATAATATAAATAACAATATAAAATTACCCAAGATTTAATACATTCAGAACCAATCAAAATAGAAAAGTATGACATTTCTAAATTGCTCGGAGGTATGACATTTCTAAATAGCCTTTACAATAGCTTTACACAAACTTGACAACTCATCATGATTTGATATATTAATATTATCACGACGAAAAAGTTCTCAAGGGGTTA
>Ga0302238_1002143_pt1 | contig 14350 bp, 15 predicted proteins | sample AAG_UR_Asn_MG_FD_193527 | JGI IMG/M metagenome (GOLD analysis project Ga0302238, IMG submission 193527) | Enriched activated sludge microbial communities from anaerobic digester in WTTP, New Holstein, Wisconsin, United States - AAG_UR_Asn | ecosystem: Engineered > Bioreactor > Anaerobic >...
TAAGGATACAGCTCCCTCTTACGATCGCGATCATCGACGGGTTCATGTTCCGGGTGGGGGAGCTAACCTATGTGGTCCCGCTCGACATGGTGGTCGAGTGCGTGGAATTCGCGCGAGAGGATTTCCAGGGGATGGAAGGCGGCAGTTTCATGAATCTGCGCGGCTCGGTGCTTCCCTTCCTGAGCCTCCGGGATTTTTTCATGGAAGACGGGGAGGAACCGGCGCGCGGAAACGTAATCGTTGTGGAGTACGCCCGCAAGCGGGCCGGGCTCGTGGTGGACAAGCTTGTGGGCAAGTTCCAGACTGTAATAAAGCCCATGGGCAAGGTGTTTGGCGACATGCACTGGCTGAGCGGCTGCACGATAATGGGGACCGGAGAGGTCGCCTACATACTGGACGTTCCGCGCATGATATTGACGATCGAATCGCTCGTCGAGAGGGAAGGCGCGCCCGTGTGAGGTGAGAAATGGATGAAGAAAGAACCGCCGAAGATGCCCGTAAATATCTGTGTTTTCTCATCGGAAGCGAGAAATACGGCATCGACATAGTAAACGTAATGGAGATCATAGAGTACGGCCAGGTAACGAGGGTCCCTCTCGCGCCGCAGGCGGTCCGCGGCGTGCTGAATCTGAGGGGGAGCGTCATTCCGATCGTCGACCTTTCCTCCAGGTTTTACGGCTACAGGAGCGGCATAACAAGGCTCTCGTGCATCGTGGTGGTCGAGATCGAACGGCAGGAGGAGCGAATAACGATGGGATTGCTCATCGACGCCCTGCACGAGGTGGTCGACATCCGGCCCGAAAACACCGAACAGACCCCGGGCTTCGGAGCGAAGATCCGTTCCGAGTTTATACAGGGGATCGGCAAGACCCACGGGCGTTTCGTAATACTGCTCAATCTGGACCGTGTACTCGACATCGAGGAGCTGAAGGCCGGGGGCGCGGCCGCGGCGCGCACACAGGAGCGGGCGTCAAGCGGGTCGACGGCGCCGCGCTGATGGGGGGCGGAATATGAACGGGTTCAATCCTCTTTCGGAGACCTCGGTGACGCGATGGCGGCCGCTAAGCGACGCCGAGTTCGGCCGTTTCAGGGAGATTCTGTACAGGGAGATGGGGATTCATCTTTCCGACGAAAAGAAATCCCTGGTGGCGGGGAGACTTATGAAGCGCCTTCGCCATTACAGGCTGACAAATTATTCGGATTATCTGGAGATAGCGCACGACGCAAGGAACGGCGAGGAGCTGCGCGTTTTACTGAACCTGCTAACCACAAACGAGACGCACTTTTTCAGGGAGGCGGACCACTTCACCTTTCTGTCCGGAATCCTGCGGGCGCGCGCGGATTCCGGCACTTTCAGGGTGTGGAGCGCGGCCTGCTCCACAGGGGAGGAGGCCTACAGCATCGCCATGGTCCTCGACCATTCGTTTTCCGGACACGCCTGGGAGGTCCTTGGATCGGACGCTAATGACGATGTGGTCCGCAGGGCGAAGAGGGGGGTGTATCATATCGAGAGCGTAAAGGACATCCCCGAGCCGTTCCGAAAGAAATATTGCATGCGGGGCGTGCGCTCACAGGAGGGGAGGATGCTCATCGGAGAAAGCCTGAGACGAAGGGTGGACTTCAGAACGATAAAGCTGAACAGGCCTCTTCCGCCAATAGGGACCTTCGACGCTGTTTTCCTTCGCAATGTAATGATCTATTTCAACAACGCGACGAAGCGAGATGTGCTCGACCGAATTTATCCGTTGATCAAACAGGGCGGATATCTTATAATAGGGCATACGGAAAGCCTTGTAGAATTCGGAGGGGCGTACGTCAAAGAGGCGCCGTCGGTTTACCGTAAACCATGAAGCTGCCCCCGGCCCCAGATTATGTGCTGGAGATATTCCTCCAGCCGGGCGAATTCTACTGGAGCGACGCCTTTACCCGGATACGCACGGTCCTGGGTTCATGTGTCGCTTTGTGCGTGTGGCACCCCAAAAAGAACATTGGCGGGATGTGTCATTACATACTGGCCTACAAGCAGGATAACGCCGGCGGGGAGCTCGATCCGAGGTACGGCAGCGACGCGATAAAGATGATCATGAACGAGATACGCCGATCCAATACGGCGCCGGATGAATACCATGTAAAGATGTTCGGAGGGGCGAACATGTTTCCGGATGTCGAGGGTAGGAGGCTCGATATAGGGGCGAAAAACATACTGGCCGGCGAGGAACTGTTACGGGAATACGGTTTCCAGATAAAAAGGGCGCGGATAGGCGGAACACGGCCGCACAATATAATTTTCGATCTATGGAGCGGAAACGTATGGGTAAAAAGGGGGGAATAAAGGTCCATATCGTAGACGATTCCGCGCTTCTCAGGCAGGCGCTTACGGAGATACTGGGCTCTGACCCGGATATCAATGTAATAGGAGCCTCGTCGGACCCGTTGTTCGCTGAAAACCATTTCAACCGGGAGTGGCCCGACGTCATCATCCTCGACGTAGAAATGCCCCGCAAGGATGGAATTACCTTCTTGCAGGAGATAATGGCAAGGCGCCCCACGCCGGTCATCATATTCACGGCGCACGGGAAAATCGCCATGCAGGCGATGGCCGCTGGTGCCGTCGAGGTTCTCTCCAAGCCTTCGCTGGAGCTTAAAAAATTTCTTTACGACTCGGTCGCCATGCTGGTCGACGCGGTTAAATCCGCCGCGCAGGCGAAGGTGGTCAGGATGCCCGAATCCAGGTTTTCGGACATAAAGATACGCCCAAAGCTTACCGCCGACAGCGTTCTTGGGCCATGGGACGGCAGGGCGGTAGCGCGGACGAAGGACCGCGTGGTTGCCATAGGCGCCTCGACCGGAGGGACGCAGGCGATAGAGTACGTGCTGACCGCGCTGCCGAAAGAATCCCCCGGAGTCGTAATCGTTCAGCACATGCCGGAGAAGTTCACACAGGCCTTCGCGGAACGCCTGAACGACATATGCGAGATCGAGGTGAAGGAGGCGTCCCACGGCGATCCGGTACGCTCGGGGCAGGCTCTCATCGCGCCGGGCAACCGCCATCTGCTGCTTAACCGCAGGGGCGACGAGTATTACGTGACCGTAAACGACGGTCCTCTGGTAAGACGACACCGCCCCTCGGTCGATGTGCTGTTTCGCTCCGCCGCGAAAAACGCGGGAGCGAACACTCTCGGCATAATCATGACTGGAATGGGCGACGACGGAGCGGCCGGGATGTTAGAGATGCGAAACGCCGGCGCGAAGACGGTCGCCCAGGACGAAAAAAGCTGCGTGGTCTTCGGCATGCCTAAAGAAGCGATAAAGCGCGGCGGGGCCGAGCGGGTGCTGCCGCTGGAAAAGATTCCCGACGTGATCATGAAGGTATAGAGGGTGGAGACAGTGACCGTCGAACATATGCGGCAGCCCGATACGCTTTCAGTGGAGCCCTCAGTTCGCCCGGGGGCCATAGGAGAGATACGAAGCACCTTCGAGTATCTGCGGGAGAACGTCGGATCGATACTCGGCGATACGCGGGAGTTCCTGATACGCGCGGCGCTGCGCCTCCGGGAATTCGGATCCATGGTTTTCCCGCATATCAAGTATTTTTACGCGATAGAGGGGGAAGGGGAGGATGACTCGTTTCTCAACAGGGTCATCAACGCCGAGAAGCGGGCGATTGAAGCGATAGTCGAGCAGAGCCTGGACGTGCTTCGATCCGATGAAGAGATAACGAGCGATGTTATGTCCGGCATACAGCGCAGTTTCGAGATCCCGCGCAGGGTGGAGGCGATAATCGACATCATCGAGGCCATCGAGATACATTCGGTGAATACCATGATCGTATCGAAGAAGACCGGCATGGAGGGCGAGGCGCTCGCCCGTATATCGTACGAGATGGGCAACCTTTCCAGGGACGCGAATGGGGTTTCGTCGAAGTTCGCCTCCATGATAAAGGACCTCGACGAGGCGTTCGAACGGTTCGGCGAGATGCGCAAGGCCCAGGCGGAGAACTACGAGCGCTACCTTTCACGCTTTAGAAGCGCGGCCGACGATATGTTCCGGGACACCGCTGGCGAGCTTGTAAACGCCGCGGGAGATGTCATACGGATGACGGCGGCAATGGACGGAGTGGACTCGTCCATTCGCGGTGTGATCGACCGCATCAGCATAGAGGACGTTCTAAGGCAGGATATCGAAAAGATCATATTCCTGGCGGAAGAGTTCGACTCGGGGTTTGCGACATATTTCCGCGGCGCGCTCGGCAGGCTGGGGCCGGAACGGTTGACGTTCGCCTCCCTGGTCATGATGCGCATGAAGGTGGGGGCGATAGCGCGGAATCTCGATATGATAATCGAGGAGGCGTCGCGGGGATTTTCCGGGGTGCGCGACACGCTTACGGGCAAGAATTTTGTCGGGGAGGGCGGGCGCTCGTCGATTCAGCAGAGCCTGCGCGGGATGGACGCCATCTACGACAGGATAGAGTCGGTCCGCGAGGGCTTTGGCAGGGCGATAGAAAAGATAATCGGCGGGCGCCGAAAGCTGTATGATACTGCGGGCAGGGTGCTCGGCATTGTGTCCGGGTTTGGCGCGTTTTTTGACCAGATGGGCGCAATCGCGCGCCGTTTCGAAATCATCACGATGATAACGAGGATCGAGCTTGCCAGACACAACGAACTGCGCCTTGCGCTTGAAGGGACGCTCACCGAGGTGAGCTCTCTCCCGGGTGAAATCAAGCGTGTCGTCGACGGCTTAAACGGGCTTTACGGGGAGGTGATGAGCGCGATGCGCTCGGATATGGACCGTTACGACACGAGCTTCAAGTTCGAGGAGCGCCGTCTTCTGAACGGCATCGAGGCCATAGAAAACGTGGCGCGAAGGGTATCCGAGTCGCGCGGAAAGTACAGGCAGGTGCTGGAACAGATCGAGGAAAAGAGCCGGCATCTCCTTGGATTTATCGGCCAGGAGGATGAACGCTTCGGGCGCCTTCGTGAAATCCGGGCCTCGCTCGACTGGCTAAGCGGCGCCCTTGAGACCGCGTCATTTACGGATGGGGGCCTGCCGGATTTCGATATGGAAAACGAGGCGCCGGCGATAAAACAGAGCGTAGCGGACGCGGGGGAGGAGGGCGATTACAGAAGGATGATGCTGCTCTCCCTGCTTGGCGAGGCGCACGGTGGGGCCGGGCAGGAGGAAGGAAGCACCACTTTTTTTTAAGGAGAGGACCCATGGAAACCACCGGAACAAGGGCGCGCGGCGAACGCGCCGAGGAGACGCAGTACATAACCTTTAGCCTCGCCGACGAGATTTACGGCATCGAGGTGTTGAAGGCGCAGGAGATCGTGGGGATGCAGAAGATCGCCCATGTTCCGCATTCCATGAAATTCATGAAGGGGGTTATAAATCTTCGCGGTCTGGTGGTGCCTCTCGTCGACATGCGCCTGAAATTCGGCCTGCCCGAAAAAGCCTACGGTAAAATGAACGTGATCGTGGTGGTGCGGGTAAAGACCAGGTTGATCGGGATCATTGTGGACTCGGTTTCCGACGTTGTGAGCCTTCGCGGCGAGAAGATACAGGACACGGTCCACTTCAGCGTTAACATAGAGACGGACTATATCAGCGGAATAGCCGAGGAACAGGGCAAGTTAATCATCATTCTCGACGTCGACAGGGTGTTTACCGACGACGAGCTTAATCTGCTCGATGTCAAGGGATGAGCGGGGCGGACGCCGGCCTAAACGGCCATGGGTGCGGATGGGTCGGTTCCGAGCGTCCTTGCGAGCGTCTCCCTGAGATCCTCGATTCTGTACGGCTTTGACAGGATGTCGCAAAACCCGTATTGGCGGTAGTTCGCCATGACCGGATCGTTCGAATATCCGCTCGAAACGATGGCCTTCACTCCGGGCTGGATCTCCCGCATGGCGAGGATTGTGCCCTTCCCCCCCAGGCCTCCGCGCACGGTGAGATCCATGATGACCGCGTCGAAAGGACGCCCGTTTTCGAGCGCGTCGGCGAAAATCTCCAGGGCTTCCACGCCGTGCCTTGCGCACGAAACCTTGCAGCCGAGGACCTCCAGCATCCTTCCCGTGACACGGAGTATGCCCTCCTCATCGTCCATAAGCAGGATCGAGTATGCGCCCTTTCGCTCACTCGCCGCAACTTGATCCCGCCGGTCCGCTTTGGGCGCGGCCGGGATGTGTCTGATATTCTCGGTGTTCTTCATCTCAGAGTTTAATACGCGCAGCGGGTTGAACGCGGCATACGCGCCCGCCGCGGGTACCGTACCATTGTATCACCGGCATGAGGCTTTTCCACGCAAAAAGAGGAAGCCGGATGAAAATGAATCAAACGGTGAAAATTCTCGACGCCCACCGGATGGACGACTGAAAAATATGGGGGAATTCGTTCTCGCCCAGGCCAAGCTGTTTATTGAGAAGCCCCAGGGAGTCCCAGTCCCCCCGCTCGTATGACATGGCCGTTTCGAGCGCGGTACGGTAGAGGTTTTCACCGCCCAGGAGCGCCGTTTTGATGTCCTCCGAAAGCGGAAGGTCGCCCAGAATCTCCTCCATGGGCTGGTCTATGAAGGCGTCGATCATGGAGAACATGCCTGTAAGGAACAGGTCGGAGGACCTGTCCTTCATGCCGATTCGCGGCGCGATGAGCTCGCAGAAGCGCGCCCGGCTCATCGAGGTAAGCACGAGCTCCTCGGGTTTGTCGTCGCCCATGCCGCTAAGGGCTATGAGCGACACCCATTTGCGGAATTCCTTGAGCCCCAGAAGCGATATAGCCTGTTTGATCGACTGGATCTTTTTGGCAAAGCCGAAGGCCGCCGAATTGATGAAGCGCAGCAGCTTGTAGGTGATGGAAACGTCGCGCTTGACGATTTCCTCCAGCTCTCCGAAATCGGCGTCCGGCTTGTGGACCTCCCTGAGTATCTGCATGTAGTTGAGCTTGTAGCCGGGAATGTCCCTGCCCGCGACGATTTCCGGCCGGGCGAAGAAATACCCTTGAAAATACGAAAAGCCCATCTCCATGGCCTCGTCGAATTCGCTTCGCGTCTCTATCTTTTCGGCGAGGAAGCGGATGCGATCGTGACCAAGCTGGCCTATAAGCGCCTGCCGTTCCCTGACGCCGGATATGCGAAAGTCGAGCTTGATGATGTCGGCCATGTCCACGAAGCGCTGGAGCTCGGGCTTGAAGATGAAATCGTCGAGCACTATCGTGTAGCCGGCCTTTTTTAGCCTTCCGCACGCGGCGATGACCTCATCGTCCGGATCGATGGTTTCGAGTATCTCCACGGCGAGCTGTTCCCGCGGGAACATCGTCGCGGTCTCCCCGAGGAGGAGTTTCCGGGTAAAATTGATAAAGGCCATCCTGCCGCCTGTGATCGAATCCAGGCCGAACAGGAGAAAGCTGTTCATGATGGTCTTCGCCGAGGCGAGGTCGCCGTCGGCGCAGTCGAAAAAGTCGCTAAACCCCGAGCGAAACAGGAGCTCATAGGCGTAAAGGTCGAGCTTTCTGTCGAAAATTGGCTGGCGGGCCACATAGACCTCGCGCATGCGCTCGACCGGTTTTCCCGGGACTTTTTTATCGGACATCCATCATTTCCTTACATTCCGCTTTTATATAGGGTCCTTTTTACTATATCCCGGTTGCGGCGCGTATTCAAAACTTTTTTGCCGTGCCCGCTCGACGCGAGATGGTGAAAATTTTTATTATTGCTTGACAGTATTTAGTATATATATATTTGTATACTGAGGGCGGATTTGTGCCATACTCTCTCCGCGGTTGCCATTAGTTAAGGGAAGCGATTCCCTCGCACGCTTAAGTACCCTTTCCGCTCTGCGGCCGTGGGTCGCGGGGTGGAAAGGGCGCTTTTTTTCCCATGCTGCTCAACGGGTTCCCTGGCCGGCCCTCTCGATCTTCTCCTTGAGCTCTTTTACGTCCGTGTCGAACATTATGGTCCGCTCGCGCCAGTTGCGGTCGTTCTTGTGGTATTCCATCGATACGGCTATCGCCTCGAGTCGCGGCACGAAGACCACGGCGCCGTCCGGCGTCTTCATCTCCCGTTCTCCGGCGGGAACGCAGTAGAAGAGCGAATTGCCTAGCAGGCGCTCGAAGAGCTCGTCGCCGGCCTTCTCACGGAAGCGGAAAAGCCGCTTCGAGCGGAACTCGATGCTAAAGGATCCGCCGGGACCGGTGAATTCGATGGCGGAGTTTTCGGTGTCGGCAAAATAATTATCGAAACCGCGCAGCACCATCACGTCCCCTTTTTTGATGTAGCTTCTGGCTATAAGCAATATGAGATTGAGTTTGACCGGATGGCGGTACAGGGGCTTTAATATTTCCTCGTCGCGCTCGGCCTTTTCGCGTTCGGCGGGGCTCGATGGGCGCGGGGGGATCGCGTTTTTTCCTTTAAGCACGCGGTCGATGTCGAGGCCCCGGGGGAGCGCCGCCCGTCGGTGTCCGGCCTCGGGCTCGCTATAGTCCGTAAGCGTGCCGAAGCAGGACCCGCGCACCCGGTACCAGTAGCGCAGGCCCGGCAGGGCCCCTGCGTCGAGATACTCCGTACCGGCAGTCTCCGCGATGCGGCCGAATTCGCCGTTTTGCCCCGGCGCGCGGTAGATCAGGTAGCGCTCTCCATCGGCGGGGCGCGCGGAGGACCACGAGAGGCGCACCCCGTCGGCGGACTCTCCGTCGCTCGCCGAGAGCGCGGCGATCCAGTCGAGCGTGCCCGAGAGGTGCAGGAGAAGGCGCCGCGCGAGTATGGCCGCCGCGCTCATTGCGCCCTCCTCGGATTCCGACGGCTCCGCGCTTTCATATTCGAAGAACGCCGAGGCGATGTCCAGCACGCGCGCGGACGCCGTGTACCTGCCGTCGCTCGCTTCGAGTATGAACACCACAGCCTTTGCCGCGCCGCTTTTTCGAAGCAGGGAGCTCAGGCGCGCCGAGGGATCGCGCTCCTCGCGGACCAGGCGCCCGGCCTGGTTTTCGAGCGCCGTGGTGTCGATAAGGGCGAAGCCTTCGGCCGCCGCGAAGACGCCCCGGAAGCCCGCTTCGGCGCGCTCCATCGTTACGGCCTCCACGGCCTTGGAGCGTGACGATACAATGGCAAGGGGGATCTTTTCGCCTGGGTGTACATGGCCGGCCGTTCCGGCGAGGAGGAGCAAAGCGGAAAGGATGGTCGGACGTATTCTCATCGACGGTGTCTCCTGGGGGATGAAAGATTACAAATAAAAGATTTTTCCACTATCAGCTTTAATAGGAATTTAACACCATAAATGCCGAAGGCGCAAGTGTAAAATTGCAGGAGGCGGAGAAGATCTGGATCTGTGGGATTGCCGGCCAGTGTGATCTCCAACCCGGAATCATGAGTTTAAGGTGTCGGCAAGCAAGGGGTTGCAATCCCTTGTTCTGGTGTGAGACGGGACCGATTGTGGGAGTGGTGCACACCAACGGAAAACAAGGGGCTGCAGCCCCTTGTGGTTATATGCTGGTCGCTTGCGGCAATAATTAGTGCTTGAACTGAGGCCGTGCCGGCTGTACGGTGATACACGCATGACGTCGTGCCGCGGAACAGGGTGCCTTATCCGTCCCTTGGCCCGTTCCGCGAAGAACACGCCATGCGGGGAAATCTTTAATCTTTAATCGACAATCGGTAACCATGAATATCGAAAAATCCATCTCCCTCTACAAACGCGCCTGCGAGCTTATGCCCGGCGGCGTGAGCTCGCCCGTGCGAGCCTTCGGGTCGGTGGGCGGGAACCCGCTCTTCATAAAAAAGGGCGCGGGCGCGCATATCTTCGACGAGGACGGAAACGAATATATCGACTACTGCATGTCCTGGGGGCCTCTTATACTCGGCCATGCCGATGAGGAAGTCGTTTCGGCGGTCGTAGAAACCGCCCGCGACGGCACGAGTTTCGGGGCGCCCAACCGCTACGAGGTGGAGCTTGCCCAGATGGTCGTAGAGCGCTTCCCCTCCATGGACAGGGTCCGCTTTGTAAGCTCCGGCACCGAGGCGGTGATGAGCGCGGTGCGACTGGCGCGAGGGTATACGGGGCGCGACATTATCATCAAATGCGACGGCTGCTATCACGGCCATGCCGACCACCTGCTTGTGGCGGGCGGCTCGGGGCTTGCGACCTTCGGCACGCCCGACTCCGCCGGCGTAACAGCCGCCAACGCGCGCGACACGATCGTAGTGCCGTACAACGATGCCGGCCGCCTGGAAGACGCGCTTAAAGCGCACTCCGGCCGGGTGGCGGCCGTGCTTATGGAGCCGGTTCCATGTAACTACGGGCTCATTCCGCCCCTTGGCAGCTATTCGTTTCCGGACTCGCACGGAGCCTCCGGGGACGTCTTGGGGCGGGTGGAACGCTCGCGGAAAAACTACCTGCACGAAGCGCGCGCGCTCTGCGACGCACACGGCGTGCTTTTAATCTTCGACGAGGTAATAACCGGCTTCCGTCTGGCGCGCGGAGGGGCGCAGGAGTACTTCGGCGTAAGCGCCGACATTACCACCCTCGGCAAGATAATCGGCGGGGGGCTTCCCGTTGGGGCCTATGGCGCAACGGGTATAATAATGGCGAAGCTTGCCCCCGAAGGGCCGGTTTATCAGGCGGGGACGTTATCGGGAAACCCTCTGGCCATGCGTGCCGGAATCGAAACGCTCGCCAAACTGGACCGCATCGGAGCGTACGATCTCCTCGATAAAAAGGCCGAAGCCTTCCGTGCACTCCTCGCGCCGCTTGCCGGAAGGTATAAAGGAAAACTACTCGCTCTCCAGATGGGCTCGATCTTCGCGCTCTACTTTTCAGATCAGAAGGCCATAACCACGGTGGACCAGGTGCGCGCCTGCGACATGAAGGCCTTCGGCCGCTTCCACGGCGGGATGCTGGCGGCCGGTGTGTACCTGTCTCCGTCGGGCTATGAGGTGGGCTTTCTCTCCACGGCTCACTCGAACGAGGACCTCCGGCTGACGGCCGCGGCCATGGAGAAGGCGGCGGACGTGGTGGTGCGGTGAATTCGTGTCCCCCCGAAGGCGCGATTGGCCAATCGCGCCTTCGGGGGCGCCAATCGCGCCTTCGGGGGCGCCAATCGCGCCTTCGGGGGAACACGAAATAAAAAAATCTTTTACCATTTCCGCCGTCCCAAACGTATACATTATATGGGCCGGCACCGCAATTCCCAAAAACGAATATACATTCCGGGCGCGACGTATTTCATCACTACGGTGACGTGCGGACGGTATCCGTATTTTGAGGAGGAAATATTCCGGGATCTTTTTGTGCACGAATTGATGTATTGTTCCGAATTGAAATCATTTTCCCTGTACGGTTACGCGGTCATGCCCGACCATGCGCATGTGTTGTTTCGGCCGATGGGGGGATTTACATACTCGCAAATTATGCATTTTATCAAACGGCATTGCACGCGAAACGCGAATTATATTATGGGTTACGAACGCCCCGGCGATAACGATGAATGCGCCCATTTAAATGAATTTTTAATGAAAATCCGCAATTATCGTGAAAAATTCGTCGCGCGGCATGGGGATCGATCTCCATTTCCCCCGTTCAAATGGCAAAAATCATATCACGATCATTTTATCCGCGACATGGACGATTTACGGAACCACCTCGCGTACGTCGCGCGGCAATGTTCGCATCATGGGTGCGGCGGGAGCGTGTGGGTGGATGGGGAGGATGATGAATCGTGATGCGTGTGATGAAATGCGCGGATTCGCCCCCCCGAAAGGAGCGGATTCACCGGTACCGATTCATAAAAACTCGCTTAACACGACTACCTCTATATCTTCTACTTTTTTTATATGTCCGTCGTTGGTGATAAGCAATGTAGCATCGTTTTCAAGCGAAACCGCAATTTGGAGGGCATCGGGTGTTTTAAGCTGATATCGTGCGCGTAATTCGGCTGCACGTTCGGCAACAAGCGTATCGATGGGATACATAATAATATTCTTCGAATCCACTAGGACGGTGCGATACTTCTCTGCAATTTCAGGCCTATTCATACGCAGAGGATGTGTGAGCACTTCCACAAGGGTTATAACCGAAGTCATTAGAACACGCTCTTTGTCGGTTGCGGCTAATATAACGCTTTCCATGAGCGTAGCGTATATCGGATTTTCCTCGATAAAATAAATGATCGGCGCGGTGTGGATCATTATTCGCCGGTGGTTGCGAACGATGGTACTCAGGTCCATGAATCGCGTTCGCTCGAAACATATTCCTGGGCATCCATTCCTTTCCAGATGTCGATTCCAACCCCCTTGATTTCTAAAATAGAATGGGCCCTTTCCGTTTCATCGGAGCGCAAATCGTTTACAAGACGCATAAGCAGGGCTTTTTTGTCCGCGCCGGGGAGTTGCGATATTTCTTTGTAGATTTTCCTGACAGAGTTCATTATAGGTTCTCCTGCTTATAAGGTAATTATGATTTATTTAGAATCAAGAAAAAAACATACGTTGCCATGAAGGCGCGGTTTCGTCCCGGGATTCCCCGGAAGGCGCGATTGGCCAATCGCGCCTTCCGGGGCACGTATATTGGTGCCGGGCGCAATATCATGAGATTCTTTACCGGCAATAGTTACGCGCCCCGGTTTAACAGCGTGCTTGTATTGACGATGACTTCCTTTCTGTGCGACAAGGTACCAGTCGTCCAGCTCGATGAGTCTGATGATATCGCGTACCTTCATTGGATGGGAAATTAACGTATTTGACCGACAATGGCAATAATTATTTTTCGGGCATCCCCCCGAAGGCGCGCCATCGGATGGGCAATAAAATATGTTGACCGGCATTCCAGCATGGGTATATTATAAACACAGGCGGAATTTTTAAGGAGGCGGCGATGGAAGCTGCGCTTTTCAGGATATACGGGAAATTTGAGGACGTTTTCGGCAAGGAGAAGGCGCGCGGCCTTGTCGAGGACCTGGTATTTTTAGTTGAGCAGCGCTCGGAGACGCTATCAACCAGGGAGGATGTGGCCGCCGCCCGCGACGAGATGAAGGCCAATAACAGGGAGACGGAACTTCGGCTTACCAGAGAGATCGAAGGCATCAAAAAAGAGATCGAAGGCATCAAAAAAGAGATCGAAGGCATCAAAAAAGAGATCGAAGGCATCAAAAAAGAGGTTAAAGATTTAGAAATGCGTCTCTCCAGGGAGATCAAAGACCTCGAGGTGCGCCTCGTCAGAGAGATCAACCGCGCAAAGATATGGATGATAACCTCGGTTGGACTTATCATCGCCGCCATTAAGGCGCTCGATTATGTGTTGAAATGATGATTCTCAAAAACGAATATACATTCCGGGCGCGACGTATTTCATCACTACGGTGACGTGCGGACGGTCTCCGTATTTTGAGGAGGAAATATTCCGGGATCTTTTTGTGCACGAATTGATGTATTGTTACGAATTGAAATCGTTTTCCCTGTACGGTTATGCGGTCATGCCCGACCATGCGCATGTGTTGCTTCGGCCGATGGGGGGATTTACATACTCGCAAATTATGCATTTTATCAAACGGCATTGCACGCGAAACGCGAATTTTATAATGGGGTACGCGCGTCCCGGCGATAACGATGAATGCGCGGGGATGCCCGTTTAAATGAATTTTTAATGAAAATCCGCAATTATCGTGAAAAATTCGTCGCGCGGCATGGGGATCGGTCCCCCCACCCGCCGTTTCGATGCCCGAAAGCGGCAATACGCATTGTCGCCGTATCACGACCACATTATCCGCGACATGGACGATTTGCGAAACCACCTCGCGTACATCGCGCGGCAATGTTCGCATCATGGGTGCGGCGGGAGCGTGCGGGTGGACGGGATGGGGGGGGGAATCGTGATGCGGAATTTCGCCCCGGAAGGCGCGATTGGCCAATCGCGCCTTCCGGGGCACGTATATTGGTGACGGGCGCAATATCATGAGATTCTTTACCGGCAATAGTTACGCGCCCCGGTTTAACAGCGTGCTTGTATTGACGATGACTTCCTTTCTGTGCGACAAGGTACCAGTCGTCCAGCTCGATGAGTCTGATGATATCGCGTACCTTCATTGGATGGAAAATTAACGTATTTGACCGGCAATGGCAATAATTATTTTTCGGGCATCCCCCCGAAGGCGCGCCATCTGGCGAGAATAAAATATGTTGACCGGCATTCCAGCATGGGTATATTATAAACACAGGCGGAATTTTTAAGGAGGCGGCGATGGAGGCTGCGCTTTTCAGGATATACGGGAAATTTGAGGACGTTTTCGGCAAGGAGAAGGCGCGTGCCCTTGTCGAGGACCTGGTGTATCTGGTTGAGCGGAGGTCCGAGTCGCTTGCAACCAGGGAGGA
>Ga0302238_1002144_pt1 | contig 14336 bp, 5 predicted proteins | sample AAG_UR_Asn_MG_FD_193527 | JGI IMG/M metagenome (GOLD analysis project Ga0302238, IMG submission 193527) | Enriched activated sludge microbial communities from anaerobic digester in WTTP, New Holstein, Wisconsin, United States - AAG_UR_Asn | ecosystem: Engineered > Bioreactor > Anaerobic >...
TGTGGATATTGCAACAGGAAAATATGCGCCCTGGAAGAGGACTATGAAGGACGCCGCAGGCAATGATGCCCAGGTTCTGGATCTGCTTGTTTCAACTTATAAGGTGAAACAGGATGATTCGACAAAGCCCAAGGGGGCAGGCGGCGAAGGCAAGCCGTTCAAGGTGAATATGACGGCAATAGCCCTGAACAAGGGTCAGCTGGCGGTTTGTTTAAACTGCGAGGATATCCTCAAGGTTGTAGATGCCGAGACTGGAGATGTTAAATCCGAAATCAAGGTGAAGAGCCCTGAGGCCGTGACTGCATTCAATGACGGATGGATAGTCCTGGCCGAAGGGAAGCTTGTGAAGGTCGGGGCCGACGGCAAGATTGCGAATTTCGCAGATGGATCGTTTGCGGACGGGTATGGACTTGCGACTGATTCCAAGGGCAATGTTTATCTTTCCGTTCGCGGAAAGGATCAGAATGTCAAAGTATTTTCACCTGATGGAAAGCTGGTCAGGGAAATCGGAAGGAAGGGCGGTCGTCCGTTGAGCGGTGCGTTCATTGCGGACGCGATGCGCAAGCCCGGGCAGATCGCAATTGACAGCAGGAACCGCCTGTGGGTGACAGAAGAGACTATGAATCCAAAACGTACGAGCATATGGGATGCCGACAGTGGAAAGCTGGTCAAGGATCTTGTTGGTACCGCGACATATTCGGGCACAGGAGCGATCAATCCATTTGACTCGACGATGGCGTTTTCGAATGACACCGTATACCGCATCGATCTTGAGAAGGGGACGTATGAACCTGTATATTCCATGGCTGAGTCTGGGGATCCTGCTGACATCTTCCCTCTGCGCCTCCATGACTATGTTACAAGCAAAATGGTCAAACGCGACGGAAAACTTTATGGATATACAGGCGGTTCGGCTCGTGGAGCATCGGAGATCCAGTGCGTCCTCTGGGATGGCAAGGTGTGGAAATCCGTGGCGCATGTGGGTGTTGTGCCAAAAGTCAACAAGCCGGAAGACCTGGTCGGTGAGTGGACGAAATACAAGAACGAGCTTTTTGCCGGCAAGGGCGGACAGATATACGCCTGGGTCGACAAGAACGGTGACGGCCTGGTACAGAAGGAAGAATTAAATTTCAACATGCCTTCAATAGATGGAAAACCTGTTGGTGTTTCCAGTTTCTACTGGGGCCAGCTGCCGGACAACGACGGGACGCTGACTTATCTTGCAAGGAATGAAAATGCGCTGGTCAAGGTTCCAATAACCGGAATCAACGGCGTAGGAGCTCCGATATATGATGTCAATAAACTGCAGATAGTGAAAGCTGATCAGCCTGTAATTGGAAAAGGCAACGGAGAAGGAATGATCATAGGCGGCGCCAATGGCCGTGTCTATCTCAACCAGGATCCTCTCATTGCAGTTGAAAAGGACGGGCACGTGATTGGCGGATATCCTAACAAGCACACATCAGTCCATGGTTCCCATACCGCAAAGGCTTCAAGGCCGGGTTATCTTATAGGACCTTCATCATATCTTGGAGTTGCCGACATTGGCGGAGACGTGGGAGAGGTCTTTGATCTAAATGGAAATCTCGGAGAGAACTATCTCTTCACAAATGACGGGCTCTGGATACAGGCTTTGTTCAAGGATACGCGCGGTGGGTTTGAGATTCCAAGCCAGGCCGTAAAAGGCATGTCCATGGATGCGATTACTGCAGGCGGGGAGAGCTTCGGCGGTAATTTCATCAAGGGTACTGATGGCAAGATCTATTTGACCATAGGAGGAACAGATGCGCGCGTGATGGAAGTCAAGGGACTTGATACGATCAAGCGGTTCACAGGGAAATTTACTTACACGCCGGAGCAGTATGCGGAAGCACAGAAGCTTCTCCAGGAAAAAACTGCACAGGCCGGACAGGCGAAAGTCTACACGGTTGCGAGGGCGAAGGCTCCTGTCGCAATAGACGGCAAGTCTGAAAAATGGCCTGAACTGATGAACGACTCAAAGTCCCTTGTCGAGATACAGGAGAGCAAACAGAAGAAATACGGGCGCGTGCAGGCCTATTATGATTCTGAGAACCTTTACCTCGCATATCGTGTGTATGCTCCCCGTTCGCAGATGAAGAATGTCGGACAGGACTACAGGTTGCTTTTCAAGAGCGGCGACGTGGTCGACATAATGGTCGGAGCTGAGCCTCAGAAGGCAAAAGGTGAAGGGAACACCAGGATTGTCATGACGTTCAAGGACGGCAAGCCTATTGCAGTTCTCAACCAGAAGTTTGCACCCGGCGCTGCCAAGGGCGAAGGATTCGGATTCGCATCTCCGGCAAGGACTATCCCGTTCGACCGCGTCGTCCAGGTGTCAGATGTAAAGATTGCAAGTTCCGGAATCAACGGTGGATATTTCTTGGAAACGGCTATCCCATGGAAGATTCTTGGCATATCACCCAAGCCTGGCATGAAACTCAAGGCGGACTTCGGTGTCCTTTTTGCGGATGACGGAGGCACGATGACTGTCTCGCGCCAGTATTGGAGCAACAAGGAGACCAACCTTGTGAACGACATTCCCGGTGAGGCCGATCTTACACCGGACAAATGGGGAATGATAACCCTTGAATGATCAAATTTTCCCTACGCGGAAAAATTTATAACTGTTAACTTCATGGAAGGGAAACAATGAAAAAAATGATTCTTGCCAGTTTTGCCATGGCACTGCTCCTCGCATATGGATGCAGTGATTCATCCAAGCCTGCAGCGACGACTAATGTGCCGGTTGCCGCAGATAAGGCAAAGCCCGACAATTCGCCCATCGTCAATTCTGAGGACGACATGATCGTCGTGTCCAGCGCCATTTCTCCAAAAGTCGCATATGCCGTTGCACTCAGGAAGGACTTCCTGAATGTTGCGATTGCAGTCGAACCCTTTGAGAAAACGGCAGCTTCCCAACAGATTGGACTCAGGCTTGGACTTGCAGCGGACAAGGCGGTTGTCCTCACTGAAAAAGATGCGGCTTTGAGGAAGCTTGGAACATTGAACCTTTATGAATACAGGGTGCCGGCTGAAAAAATCGCCTCTTCGAAGGATGCATGGGATAAGTTCAGAATGGGGCTTTCTGTCGAATGGCCCGGTGGACCATTCGGGCAACCGCGACAGAGGGAAAGTTTCCTGCAGAATCAAGCGACAAGGGCCGTGCACGCCGAACTTTCACTTTCTTCAGCGGACTGGCAGATCACAAACCTTGACGAATTTGCAAAGACCATAGCCGACAGGAAGCTAGAGATAGCTTTTGATTTCAAACAGCCTGTCGATGGCAAGGCGACCATAGTAATAGAGGATGAGAAGGGGAATCGTGTGCGCAATCTTGTATCCGGCCAGCCGATGGCGAAGGGCAGCCAGAGGATTGTCTGGGACGCCACCAATGACAAGGGAGAGCTCATGCAACCGGGGAAATACCAGTGGCGTTCAATCTCGCATCCAGGACTTAGTCCTGAATATGTGATGTCGTTCTGTGACGGTCCTGGGTCAAACCATGGAACGCTGCATTCGGCGGCGACCGGCGGAAAATATCTTTTCTTCGGAACCTCGGTTTCAGAAGGCGGCTATGAGCTCATCCAGCTTGAGGCTGATGGAAAATTTGTAAAAGGATACAATTCCCCGATGGGACATGGTCTTGCGAAAGTCGCAATTGCGGCGGACGACAAGTTCCTCTATGCGGCATACGACGGTACCGGCTGGACGGAGCACGTTGATCGCAATAAGCCGGACTGGAAGGCTGAAAACAAGATCACGCTCGTGAAGGTAGATTACAGTTCTGGGAATTTCATTGATTACGGCAAACAGCGTTTTGCGATAATCACATCGTATGTTGTCGGTCCAGGCTCTCCGGAGAAGATGCCGGGCAACCGTACGGCGCTTTCTGGAATTGCCTTCTTGAACGGAAAACTTTATGTCGGCGACAGTGTTAAGAATACGATCCATGAAGTTGATCCTGAAAAGGGAACGGTTATCCGTTCAATCGCACTGGGGAATCCTGTTGCCCTCGCAGCAGGAAATGGAAAGCTTTATGCAGTGACCGATAAGAAACTCGTCGAGATTGATCTTGCCATAGGCAATATCAGAAAAGTCATTTCAGAGAAGCTTGAAGGAAAACCATCAGGGCTGGCTACCGCGCCGGACGGGAAATTCTATATCAGCGATTCCAAGGCGCATGTCGTCCATATCCTCGATGCAAATGGAAAATCTCTGGGCATGATCGGAAAGCCTGGAGGTATCACGTATGGAGCTGCGGAAAGCCGGGCGAAGATGGGCGGGTATGGAGAGGAGTCGCAGGAGGCGATGGTGACGCCAGGTCCGTATGATCCTCTCAGGCTCCATAATCCTTCAGGACTTGTCATGGCTCAGGATGGACATCTCTGGGTAACGGAAAATCTGCGCTGGAAGCCGAAGCGCCTTGCAGCCTATGATCCTGTGAAGTGTACCATGTGGAAGGAATTTTTCGGGCCTACTGCCTATGGTGCCCCAGGCTGCGGATTCGATCCCGAGGATTCCAGCAGATGGTTCGGACAGGATACTCTTTTCAAGATAGATCTGAAGGCGAAGACTTCTGAGCCGATATCAACTCTTGGAGGCGAAGAGGGGAAGCACTACCGCTTCTGGAGGCAGGAAGGAAGGACATTCGTCATAGCCTACGGGAAAATCACATACATTGAAGAACTGATGCCGAACAATGTCCTCAGACCGCTTGCGTTCCTAAGTTCGGGGCACCAGTTCTCATATGCACATTCCTGGAATCCTCCAAAGGAATTCGTCGAGGCCTTCAAGCGCGATTATCCCGATGTGAAATATGAATATGGCAAGAGCGGACAGCCAAACCACGGATATGGGATGATCTGGGCGGACAAGAACGGTGATGGAAAGATGCAGACCGAGGAAATTGAATTTTCAACAGCAGCAGAAAGCTTCGCCGGTTCCGGCTGGGGCCACGACTTCAACGATCTGACGATTCGCGTTCCTGCGAAAGTCGCAGGCAAAAGCGTGATGGTTACCTTGAAGCCGGAAGGCTGGTGGCCGGGCGGTGCGCCGAAATATCCCAAGCTGAATGATGCTGTAAAGTCGGCCATCCCGATCGATGGTCCTGCATGGAGCGGGCTCGAAACCACAGTTGACCGGTTTGGCAACATGATCGTGAACAGTGATCCGGAAATGAAGGCCTTCTCTCCGGAAGGACGTACGCTGTGGAGCTATCCGAACCGCTGGACGAACGTGCATGGATCGCACAATGCTCCTTTACCGAGTGTAGGAGAGCTGCAGGGGGTCCTGTTCTTTACAGGTGTCGCTCCTCTTGATGACAAGGGAGACGTGATGCTGATGAACGGCAACCATGGCCGTGCGTTTGTCATGACAACAGATGGACTTTACGTCGACGAGATGTTCCCGGACTGCAGATTGATGACGAATCCGCAGGCTGGCGGGGTCGGAATACTCGGCGGGGAATGCTTCGGAGGTGCGTTCGGCAAGTCGAAGACGGACGGCAACTATTATTTCCAGGGAGGTGGAATCGAATACCGGATTTATCGCGTTGAAGGGCTGAAGGAGACTGTCCGCGCAAGCGGGAGCCTTCCTGTCACATCCGAACAGATTGTTGCTGCTGAAAGGAACAGGAGCAGGAAGATTGCCGCTGAAGCAAAACCTGCCAGCACCAGAATACCGTATGTGAAAGAGCCTCCAAAGATAGATGGAAAAGGTAGTGGATGGAAAGGTGATCCCGTGGCACAATGGAACAAGGGCAACCAGTTCCCTGTCACGATACGCGCAGCACATGACGGCAAGAACCTGTATCTTTCCTATAATGTAAAGGATGGTTCGCCATGGGTTAATAACGGCAAGGACTGGCAGCTTCTCTTCAAGACCGGGGACAGCGTCGACTTCCAGATCGGTTCGGATCCAAAAGCGAATCCTAAGCGTGGAGGTCCTGTGCCGGGAGACCTGCGACTGCTGGTTGCACCGTTCCAGGGCGGAAACATTGCGGTGCTCTACCGCCACCGCCAGCCTGGAGCGACAGACAATGTCGTTTTCCAGAGCCCATGGAGGAACGAGAAGGTTGATTCCGTGAAAAAACTGGATTCTGCGAAGATCGCAATGAACAAAGCAGGAGACACATATACGGTCGAAGTCGCCGTACCTCTTGCAGATCTCGGTCTGGCATCGGATGCCGGAAAGACTTTGCGTGGCGATTTCGGCGTCATCTACGGTGATGCCGAGGGTACGACCAACATCTTCCGAAACTACTGGGCGAACCAGGCGACAGGACTCATAAACGACGTTCCCGGGGAGATCATGCTGACTCCCAACATGTGGGGCGATATCACCATGGAGGCACAACCATGAAAACAACCAGCAAGTTCCTTCTGTTTGCCCTAATATCATCTACACTCTCAATCCATTCCATGGCAGGAACGATCGTCTGCGATGGAGTCCTCGGGAATTCTGGGGAACAGGGGAATTCCCTTGTAAAGTATGAAGGAGGAACTACCAGCGGGATCGGAGTTGTGTGTGACCGTTACGGCACACTCTGGGATCGTGGAGGTACCGCGCTTAACAGGTACGCTGTCGATGGAAGACTGCTTGCCTCATACAGGCTGCCGAAGGTGAATGCTGATCGTAATTCCGATGCGATTGCACTCTCAGGCGACACATTGATCCTGCGTCTCGGCAAGAGCCTGTATTCACTTTCAATAGATGCGCCTGCAGGTACTGAAGTTAAGGACATGAAGATAGATGCCGAAAAGATGTCATTATCGTCGAAGGACGGCTGGGTCATTGCTTCGAAGGGGCCTGATGTTTTCCTTGTGAACGCGACTGGTGAAAAGAAGCCTGTGGTGACTCTGGAAAAGAACCCGGAGAATTTGGAGTTCGGATCGGACGGAGCCGTTTGTGTCACGCAGGGGTGGAAGGTCTACAAGGTTATTCCAGGGGGAGCGAACAAGCTTGAACTGGTCGCAGGTGCGCCTGGTGAACGTCCAATCTGTATTGATGGCAACTGGTATGGGAGTGCATGGCACAGCACTTTGCGAAAGTTTGACGGGAAACTGCAGCCAGCTCCTGGAGTGGTTCTGGGAGGAAATTCCGGATCCTTCATCGGCCATGTCGCCGAACAGTCAGAGGTTGTGAATGGAAGAGGGCTAGCAAAGATAAATGACAACCTTTTTGCGATCTCAGGCCTTTTCGGCGTTATCCATCTCCTTGAATGGAAGGGTGAGGACAAGAGGTTCGAACCTGTTCGCAGGATCGGAGCACTGCGTGACTGCAATGCGATCGGGCTGGACCGCGATGGCCATGTATGGTGCGTGTCCGGGAACTGGGACTGGAGCGACGGCCCTTCCACCCCGCAGCATTGGGGTGTTCCTGCTCCAGAGAAAGTGTTCGGGATCACGACAATGGATTCCGGATCACTGTGCGGCTATGGCATCATGTGGGGGAAACCGATGGTGATGTTCGGCAAGATGGACAAGGAGATCAGGCTTGGACGTATTGAACAGCAGACTTCACTTCCAAAGGAGGCTGTTGCTGTCGCAGTAAGTGAGTTGAACAAGAAACGCGTTCTGCTGATCCTTGATGCAAAAGGCAAGGTCTCTGCAGCCAATATAAATGCGGATGGATCATACAACAGCGATGGCGGAGATGTCCAGCTGACCACTGCGGAACCTGTGAAGGCATGGACATCACTTGCATCCCCCTCAAATGATATGCTGGTCTGTGCGGGCGACGGATTTGTGATTGAATTTGCGAGGGACGGTTCCGGGTGGAAAGAAAAACGCAGATGGAATTCTTTCGGACAGGATGCAGCCGACAAGTTCGGCCCGCAGATATGGCTCGCCGAGGATTCCGGCAGACTCTGGGTTTCGGACAGCAAGAGGAACCGTGTCCTCTGCTTTGATCAGGCTTCAGGTAAGCTTATCGCCTCTTATGGCACTGCAGATTCCGCCGGTACTGAAATCTCCAAGCTAGACGCACCTGAAGTCATTGCGGCAAGTGGCAATCGAGCTACCGTATATGACAGCGGGAATCAGAGAATATTGAAACTGGAGATTCAGGAGAAATGAAAATGCAGACTTGCCTTTTGCTTGCAGCAACAGCCTTTTCAGCTGGAAGCATGTCTGAGGATAAAAATGCAGTCCCGGACGGATATAATCTCCTCTGGGCCGATGAGTTCGACAAGGATGGCGCACCTGATCCGAAAAACTGGAAGTTTGAAAATGGTTTTGTGAGGAACAGGGAGGCGCAATGGTACCAAGGAGATAATGCTTTCTGCAAGGACGGAAAGCTTATCATTGAGGGGCGGCGCGAGAAAAAGCCGAACCCGAATTTCAATGAGGGGAGCAAGGACTGGAAGGAGAACAGAAAGTTCATCGAATATACCGCCGCTAGCCTGAAGACTGCTGGACTTCACAGCTGGCAATATGGTCGTTTTGAAGTAAAGGCGAAAATTTCCGCCAAACAGGGATTGTGGCCGGCAATATGGTTTCTGGGAGTCGAAGGCGAATGGCCAAGCTGCGGTGAAATTGATCTGATGGAATATTACAAGGGAGACATCCTCGCCAACGCCTGCTGGGGAACGGAAAAGAGATTCCAGGCGAAATGGTCGACAACCAAGAAGCCTGTCAAGTCGTTCAACGATCCTGACTGGGACCAGAAGTTCCATGTCTGGCGCATGGACTGGGACAAGGACTCGATCAAGTTGTATGTCGATGACATCCTCCTCAATAATGTCGATCTTAACAAGACCGTCAATCCTACCGACAAGGGCCCGAAGAATCCTTTCCGTCAGCCGCACTATATACTTTTGAACCTTGCGATAGGCGGTGACAACGGTGGCGATCCTACAAACACGGCTTTCCCGACACGGTATGAGATAGATTATGTCCGTGTATACCAGAAGGTTGATTCTTCAACTGCAGTCACAGGGAAGAAATAAAGACAGTTTCCGTTATTCTTTTGCTTCGTTAAATTTATATATTCCAGCTTGACAATTATACTAATATAAATAAATTATAAATATATAACAAGTGGAGGAGGGGTATGAAACGTAGCAAGACGAACTATTCCGTGCCGGCGGTCGACCGCATGCTTGACATAATAGAGTTCCTGTCGTCAAACCGGAAGTCATGCGGCATAACAGAGCTTTCAAAGGCGCTGAAGATAAATACTAACTCGATCTTCAGGATCATGAAAAGGCTCGTGGAGCGCGGATATGTCGAAGTTGATTCAAATTCCGGGAAATACCAGCTCAGCACGAAGTTCTTCACCATAGGGATGAGCCTTTATACGAGGTTCGAACTCAGGCAATGCGCCAGGAAGCATCTCGAATGGCTGAGCAACGAGACAGGAGAGACGACGCAGATCCATATTCCCAGTGGGGAACAGATGCTGGTTCTTGACACCGTTGTCCCGCAGGCAAGCTATTTCCTCCAAGTCATTCCGGGATCCCGCGTATATTACCACAGCAATGCTTTCGGAAAGGCGGTTCTGGCGTTCATGGATGAGAAGGAGATCAGGGCGATACTTCCGAAGAATCTTCCTTCTCTGACAAAAAATACAATTACGGATTTAAATGTCCTGATATCCCAGATGGCAAATGTCAGAAGGACTGGAATCGCCTTTGACGCTGAAGAATACAACTATGGTGTTTTCTGCATCGGCTCTCCAGTCTTTGACATTGATGGGAAGGCCGTCGCAGGTCTCGGTATAACCGGGCTGACCGGCAGATATCACAGTTCAGACAGCAAGAAGATCATCAATGCCGTGCTCGAGGCCGCTCGCAGGGTTTCGGCGGAAACAGGATATGAGGGCGATTATTTCAAGAAACTTCTCTCAAAATAATTATTTTGGAGTTCATATATGAAACTTGAAGTTCTCAAGGAGATAGGGGAATGGGCAGCCGTCGGCTTTTACGAGGCGATTGAAAAGGATCTCCCATGGCCCTTGAACTATGGTCTGGCATACAGGCGAATGTATGAGAACATGGATGTCGATATTCCCGATGACAAGTATCTGATCCCGTCTGAACCGTTCTACCATTCGAAGACAATGGAATCCGACAAGCTCTGGACCGCTGCAGGATTTATCCTCGACCACAATCACCACTCCGGTCTGGAACTCAATCCGCTATTTGTGGAAAAGAAGAAGAAGGATTTCCCTAAACACGCCGCATTCATAGATCAGCTAAATGCCGATCTGCAGAAGAGGCTGGTCCATTTCGGAGGATATACGCATTCGAATCCTGATATCCGCCGTGTCGTCAACGAGGGATTCCTTTCGATGGAGAAGGAACTGGACGAACAGCTGGCTGCCGTAAAAGCACAGGGAGGAAAGGCTGACAAGAATGAACTGAACCTTCTCCTAACGCTGAAGGAATACACCTCCGGCGTGAAGGCATACTATTCAAAGGCCAACGCAGCAATTGGAAAGGCGGCAGAAAGGGCTGTTGGAGAGAGGAAGAAGAAACTCTCGGCTGTCAGCAATGCGTTTTCAGACTGCTTCATGGTCCCATCAAAATCCTTCCTAAGCGGTTTGCTTGCCGTGAATTTAACATGGATGCTTGATGGCTGCGACAGCATAGGAAGGTTCGATCAGGCACTCGGAATGCTTTTCGAGAAGGATATTTCATCAGGGAAGCTCGATCTGCAGTTCGCCAGGGACCTTCTTGATGAGCTTTGGGGCAATTTCGAACGCATGAACGCATGGAATCTCCAGATTGGAGGATGGACGCCTGAAGGGAATGACGGTTGTAATGAACTTACGAAGGAATGTATCATTGCGTGCGAGCGCAACAAGTTCCGCAGGCCTAACGTCGCTCTAAGGATAACAAGTGAAACACCTGACAATTTCATTGTTGACGCGCTGAAAGCGATCTCGAAGGGCAGTGGCAGGCCAGCCCTGTACAACGATGACCTATATGTGAAGACGCTCAAGTCGATGGATCTCGGACTAAGCGATGAAGATTCGAGGGAGATAGGATTTGGCGGCTGTACCGAGACAATGATTGCCGGACTCTCGAATGTCGGTAGTCTGGAAGGTTCCTTGAATCTCGCGAAAGCGATGGAACTTGCCATCTTCGACGGATTCGATCCTGTAGCCAAGATCCAGTCGGGGCCTCATACTGGAAGCTTCGAGGATTTCAAGACGTTTGACGAATTCTTAAGCGCATTGAAGAGACAGATCCAGTTCCAGACTGATTCGTTCATCGCATTGGATCATGCTGAACTTCGCAAACGCTTCACCTCCGGAGATCCGAAGCCCTACAGGACTTTCTTCACGAGGGATTGCGTCAAGAGAAGGAAGTCTTTCGAGGCGGGTGGTGCGAGATATAACTGGGCAGTGGTTTCCTATCAGGGCATTGCGAACACCATCGACGGCGCTGCGGCAATAAGGAAAACTGTATTCGATGAAAAGAGCATCAAAGCCGTGGACCTTGTGAATGCCTTGAAATCAGATTATACGGGGCACGAGAAAATCCGGAGGAAACTTATTGCAGCACCTAAGTTTGGGAATGATGATTCATATGTCGACGAGATCGGCAGGGACATAGTTGAGTATGCCTGGAATGAGCTCTACAGCCACCAGACGCCAAGAGGAGGTCGCTATATCCCGTCATGCATACTCTTCGTGACGTATCTCTGGGCTGGACGCACTGTTGGTGCAACCCCTGACGGGCGCAAGGCGTTTGAGGTTCTGACTGATTCCGTCGGTGCGGCACAGGGATGCGATGAGAAGGGGCCGACTGCGCTCCTCAAGTCCGTGTCAAAGCTACCTCTCTGGCTCGCGGCAGGAACGCCAGTCCTGAATCTCAGGTTCCAGAAATCGCTTTTCACGAGTGATGAGACGATTGCGAAACTCGCAAAACTTATACGCACTTTCTTCCGCCGGGGCGGCATGCAGATTCAGATTTCTGTTCTGGACTCAAAGGAATTGCGAGATGCGCAGAAGGAACCGGATAAGCATAAGGATCTTATCGTGAGGATCGGCGGCTACAGCGAATACTTCAACCTGTTAGACAAGGATCTGCAGGAAAGCGTCATTGAAAGGACGGAGCATGGACTTTGAATAAATTCCAAGCTCCAGAATCCAAGTTCCAAACAATATAAAAACAATGAATATAGAAAGCAAAAGAACAGCTCTTACGAGCTTAACTACAAACAAAATAAAAGATGAGTAAACCTGTTCTTGATTCGTTAGTAGTTAATGCCGTAAGGCATGTTCTTGGATTATTTATCTTTGTTTGGATATTGAAGACTGGAACTTGTTTGAGTTTTGGAATTTGGAACTTGAATGGAAAATTATAATTTATGAGTATATCAAAAACAATGCCTGAGATCTCTAAAAGGATATCAATCCTGCGGAAGAGGTGTCTGGACAGGAAGGCGGCACGACTGAACGTTCCCAATTGGAAGGCCGTCGTAGACGCAAGGTCGTTGAAATGCAGTGAAAGAACAAACTCTTGGCAGCTCAGGATGGGGCAAAGGACCAGTGACAGGCTTGGAAGCATAAGGTTCGAAATGGACGACCTCGACCTGATGGCTGGACGGATTTCACATTTGGATTATGGATTTTCAAAGGAGGAGATCGCCGAAGCGGAAAAATATCTTTCAGTCTACAAATGGCCTTCCGGGCAGACCGGTCACTGTGCCGTGGACATGTCGAGGATATTCAAGGTCGGGATATCCGGACTGTTCTCCGAGCTTGAGGACAAGCTTAACACAGTTTCCGGCGATTGCAGTTCAAGCAAGGTCTGCACAGTAAGCACTAAACTCAGGAATCCACAGCAGTATTCTGATGCGTTAAATGCGGTTCGCGACCGTCATGACTGCGAATGCATGTGCTCTGGCGGAAAATCAAAAAAATCCCGCGACATAGGACAGAAACGTGACACATACAAGTCGTTCATGTTATCTCTACTGGGACTTTCCCAGATGATTGAAAATGCCCAGTCGGCTGTCCGCAGGGCGGCTGAAGACGCACCAGAATGGCGCAAGGAGGAACTGGAGAGGATCATCGCATCATGCAAGCAGATCAAGACCGGGCTGCCGAAGAGCTTCCGCGATGCAATTCAGCTGATGTGGTTTGTCATTTTCGGGGTTTCCCTTTCGGACAATGCTGTGCTGGTGGTTCCAGGTCACCTCGACCGAGAGCTCATAACCTTCTACGAGAACGACATCAAAGATGGCATCATCTCAAGGGAAGAGGCTCTTAACCTGATTGAAAGCCTTTATCTTCTCATCAACGACTATGTCCCAGACGGCGGCGCAGTTTCTGTGATGGTTGGCGGTAGGGATGAGCACGGAAATGATGTGACAAACGATCTTTCCTTCCTCTCTCTCGAGGCGCTTAGACGGACCAAGCTCGTATATCCGACGGTGGGGATCTGCTGGCACGAGGGAACACCGAAGGATCTTTCGATGCTCGCGTGCGAGCTTATCTCGAAAGGCTATTCGACACCGGCATTCTTCGGTGACGAGACAATACAGGAAGGATTGAAGTCCTACGGGCTCGATGCAGCTCATTCGTGCAACTACATCAACTCGACATGCGTTGAAATAACTCCTGTCGGTTGCAGCAACGTCTGGGTTGCCTCTCCATATTTCAGCCTCTGCAAGATCCTGCTTGACGAGATCGATGCGCAGGCGAAATCTGCGAAATCCGCAAAAAGCTTTGATGCGTTTATGAAGTCATATTTCCAGCGCCTGGGAAAGGCGATCAGGCACGCCGTTGGCGAACAGCGGAAACTCCGTGAAGGCAGAAGGAAGTACGGAGGTAAACCTCTGCAGAGTGTGTTCACCAAAGGATGCATTGAATCCGGACGTGATATCGACAATGGCGGAGCCGAAGTAAACTGGATCGAATGTTCCTTTGTCGGAATTGCGAATCTCGCAGATTCGCTGAACGTAATCCGTGGAGAATTGTTCCAGAAGAAAGCCTTGGACTTCAAGAATCTTAAGGAAATATTGGATTCGGATTATGAAGGATATGAGACACTACGTCTTCGTTTTCTTGAAGGATACAGCAAATACGGGAACAGTTGTCAGGAAGTCGATGAACTCGTTGGCAGGACTGCCGATTTCGTAAGGAAAGAATGCGCAAAGCACAAGGTTGAACCAAACAAAAGCCATTTCATTCCTGGTGCCTTCTGCTGGATCATGCATCAGCGTCTCGGTTCGGAATGCGGAGCCACTCCTGACGGGAGGCGGAAGGGGCTGCCATTTGCCGATGGCGGCGGACCTGCGCAGGGGCGCGAGAAGAATGGTCCGACATCATCGATACTATCGACTACTTCCTGGGATCACTCG
>Ga0302238_1002147_pt1 | contig 14315 bp, 14 predicted proteins | sample AAG_UR_Asn_MG_FD_193527 | JGI IMG/M metagenome (GOLD analysis project Ga0302238, IMG submission 193527) | Enriched activated sludge microbial communities from anaerobic digester in WTTP, New Holstein, Wisconsin, United States - AAG_UR_Asn | ecosystem: Engineered > Bioreactor > Anaerobic >...
TGCCATTTATGAAAGGTGCAGGAGATGCCAAAAGCATGTTCTTTATGCCAGAAACATGCAGTTCATGCCGGTTTTCTGTTGTTTGTGCAAAATACATGTCGTTCATTCCGAGGGGAGTATTGACATGCACAATTTAAAGGATTAATTTTGATGATACATCTGACTTTTAATGTCGAACTTAAATAGAAGGGTACATCAGAGACTTTAAAATAGAAACAGAACTGCTCCATACTATTCCCTGAATAGGGGAAGAAAGAGCTATAGGTAATGTGGCAGAAATAGGCGTTGATATGGATGTTTTTCCCGGTGAGCATAATTTGGCATTACACTCAGGCATGTGTCCCGGTAATAATGTGAGCGTTGGCAAAGAAGAGTTCAAGAACACGGCAAGGGAAGAAACATTTAAAAGCAACACTTGGCGAAATGGCATTGGGAACTACAGGTACCAAAAATTCTATTATAAGGCAAAATACGAAAGCATGGTGGGCAGACGTGGCAAGAAAAGAGAACTAATAGCGATAGGCCGCAAGATTCTTTGTGTTTCTTACCACACAATAAAAAACAAAGAAGCATTTAAAGAGCTTGGCTATGAATACCTGTCCGAACCGAAAAAGAAAAATAAGAGGGACTTCGTCATTTCGTAAGTCTGATTGTTTATATTTGGTTTTCGATCTGTTTTAGCTGTAAATGTATTATTTTAAGCATGAAACCCACATATATCAAATACATATGCACGTATTAATGTAATTGTCAATCATGTGTGGTTCCATCCGACCTTTAAATAATTATATAATAGGCAATTATCGAAATACAATCAGGTTATAAATGAGGTTCAGGATAACATTCAATCGTGACGGGAGGCAACGAATGCTCCCTATGGATTATCAGTATTACCTGAGTGCCTGGATATATAAAGTAATAGGAAAGGCAGACAGGGAATTCTCCCGTTTTTTGCATTCTGAAGGATATACTGATGGAAACAAACGGTTCAAGCTATTCTGTTATTCTCCGCTTTCTTTCGAAAAACATGTTTTATGGAAGGAGAGAGCATTGTTTGAGATCAGATCAGACAGTCTTTCAATGATGATCTCGTTCTTTATACCTGAAGCTGCCGGGCACTTTATCGAGGGTCTTTTCGTTGATCAGGAAGTATATATCGGTGACAAGTTCAATGGTCTCGATCTTGCAGTTACCCGGGTTGAGCGTTTGCATGAAGGAAATCATAAAGGCATTGTAAAGTACAAAGCTCTTTCTCCAATAGTCATAAGTTATCATTACAAAGAAGGCAAGTATTCCCGGTATCTTTCACCTGATGACGAAGGTTATTTTGAGATGGTAAAAAACAACCTGGTTCAGAAAGTGAAAGTCACGCACGGATTGAATGAATTATCAGAAAATATTGGTTTTATTCCTGAACCGGGTAAGACTCCGAAATCGAAACTTGTTACAATAAAACCGTTTACAAGGGAGGAAAGCAGGGTAAGAGGCTTTTTATACGAGTTCTCTCTTAACGCCCCTGCTGAAATTCATCATTTGATCCAATCAGCCGGATTCGGTGAAAAGAATTCGATGGGGTTCGGGTGGGTGGAGGTATAGGTTAATATGAGAATATTAAGATAATAGTAATAAAAGAGAATATGAGTAGTTTGAATTTATCCATTCTTGAAAAAATTCCTGAACGTAATATTAATGTTGTTTTGGAAATTGAACCTCTAGCTCCTCTTTCTATGGTAAGTGAGTTACCTGGTTCTTATTATAAAACGTTGAAAAGTCCAGATAAAAAAATGCTGTGTGGTCTTTTTGAAAACATTTTGGGTTGGCATTTTGATTTAGCTGACCGAAAAGTAATAATCGGAGAACTTGCTGAATTGAGAAGAAAGCAGGCAAAGAAAAACCCTCAATTAAAGTTTATAGATCGCACAAAGGGTTCAACTTATGTTCCATTACTAATGGAATATTTTGAAATTGGGCTCCAGTTAACTCCTATTACAAATTTTTATGACGATTTATGGAGTAAAGCTTATAGAAGATCTGATGCAGTGTCCCATCCCAAAGGAACATTCAATATTAGCTGTAATCTAATCCCGCTAAAAAGAGAACTGAAACGAAGTAAAAAAAATCCCAGACAAGTAGATGATAAAGCTTTGGAAACATTTTTTAAAGAACATATTGAAGAGTTTCCACAGTATTATTCTACACCAACGAAACGGGAATATCTTTTTGCAAAGGGTAACTATGAAATTCAGATAAAAATAGATCAAAACTTATATAAGATTTTGAATGAACGACTAATGACTGATAATCTGGGGTATTTGGGGAATAGCGAAGGGTGGGTTAACTTAAATTTTAAAGAACTATGATAGCTGTTCATCCTTATATTAGATACGCTCAGGCATTGATTATGTATGAAAATGATTTGAATGATTGTGACAAAATCACATCTGCACAAATTATTACAGAAATTGAAAAGGGACTTAATTCATTCCGACTTCAACCAGTGCAGGCAATTGATGGGAAAGATAAAGTAAAGTTTGATTTCGTTCGAATTGAAAAAGGAAACCCCAAAAAAGGTTTGTTTCTTGCCCCCAATGTGATGTCTACAGATAAATCTTCTAGATATATCTGGAAAGAAGGAAATGCCCTATTGTCAGAGTTGGCAAAAGATTCTGTCAACAAATTAGATGATATATCAATGTCTGTAGCTCCTGTCGCTGGTGAATATCTTAGTTTCTCTATTAAAGGGAATATTGGAAGAGGTAATCCAAAGGTTTCAATATTAGAGCAGGGATTAAGTGCTGTAACAACATTAACTCCAAGCAAACCGTGTCTTCAATATCGAATTGATAAGAAAAAAGGAATGCCAGAAATGTTTAATGTATGTATAATTCCTGATTTACCGATTGATAAATTGAAAAATTTCGTGCGTATTTTTAAATGGATGCTAAAATCTGAAACTGCCAATGATTTAATGTATGGTAATATTAGTGCGACTACATCTGGAAAAGGAAGCGATGAAAAAATCACATATGAGGCAAAAAGACCATTAATTTTTAAAGGGAACTTTCCAAATCCGCCCAAAAGTAGTGCATTAGGTAGCGTTGCTCTTCTGGGAACAATTGGAGAATTTGCCAAACAATCTCAATATTCTGAACAAGCAAAATCCGTACTAGAAAGTTTAAAGGATACAACAATGTATCTTATCAAATATGGGGGAGCAACAACCTTTACTTTCAATCATTATGTTATTGATTTGGCAAAAGAAGGCAAACTTCGGTCAATTATTGACAGTCTCTATTATTCTAAACTTTATAATCAGGATAAAAGAACAAACACTAATAGTGAATATCAAAAATTTGATTTATTCACAAGCCGTTTTCTTCAATTATTTAATCATGCAGCATTTAAGGATTTTCTGGCTTTTCGGGCAGAATACCCAAACGGGGTAACAATATTGTTTAACACATACTTTATTAAAATGGAAAAAATCGATCCAAAAATCGTATCGTCAGCCAGGGCATTAGGGAAATGGCTCAACAAGGTTGCCTATTTCACTGCCAAATCTGAAATAAAAGAAGGCGCCTCTAATTATTGGGAGGAACTACGAAGAGTAAAATCAAAAGTTCTAATTGAACTGGAAAGTTCAACATTTTCAGCAAAGTCTGGTGATGCTCTGATTGCTCAGGCCGTTACAAGGGCTGGACGGTTATCCGGTCTTGATGCTCCTGAGTCAGCTGCTCTTTTTATGGAAAAAACAGCAAGTGGCGAATTACCTCTTGAAAACGCAAAGAATCTATTAATCGCTTTTTCTCGTTTAATAAATAAAGCAGAAAAGAAAGACACTCCAGATGAACTAAAAAGTGATGAAGATACTGAAGAAAATTCTGAATCAGTTGATTACAGTGAAGAATAATAAAAATAAATTAAAGTGAATAAAATGAAAATTAAAGGAATTTTAGTAACAGCGTTGGCTCCGTTCGAAAATCATATTGCAAACGGAGGCGAAAAATTGTTAGGTAATGCATCTTCAATTAAGAGAAGGCCTGACGGAAGAGTTTATATATCCGGCCAAATGCAGCGTCATGTTCTTTTTTCAGCAATGGATCGGCTAAATATGACTGATCCCGCAAAAGGAGAAACCTTTGTTTCAAACGGTGACGGTATCAGTAATTTGATTGAAAAAGATTTACGTGCTGATATGGGTGGTTTCATGCACCCGTCGAAAGGAGATTATTCAGGCAGAAGAACTGCCCCATTATCTGTAACACCTGCTGTCGCAATAAATGAAAGTGAAGTCGGACGTGATTTGTTGGTACGCATCCGGTTTGATGAATCAGATGATGCAAAAGACCAAGCATTAGCTACCAAGGAATTTAGTCAACATGACCTGATGCATATGAATTTCTTTCTTGATATAAGTGCATTAAGCATTTCCAAAGCATTTATATATGAAAAAAGTTTCAATATTGGCACCAAATATTTCAAACATGCTGATGATGCTGAAAGGAAACGTCGTGCACGGCTTTATCTGGAAGCAACCAGATCGATGAATGATTATGCCAGTCAGGCAAGAAATGCAGTGAGTGGTGAGCCACAGAAAGTGTTGATTATATTCGACACTATTTTAAGCCGTAAGGCAAGTCGGTATTATGTTGCTAGTGAACAGGAACAAAAAAATATATTAGCAGAACTCGAAACTCGCGGGGCGAAATACTTTATAGGTGATGATACTACCGAACGAAGTGTTAATAAAGCGTATAAAGAAGCTTTAGCATTTTTAGCTTCAAATGAACTTTATGATCCTGCAGAAGGTAATGAAGTTGTAACATTCGAACAGGCTTTCGGTAGTGAGTAACTACAAATATCCCATATTGGCAAAACCTTCCGGCATTACACTTGAACAACATACCAAAGATGTAATGTTGGAAGGGAAGCTTTTACTCGGACATGCTCCTTTCATCGTTCAAAAATATACAGAACGAGTCGGAAAAGATTTACTTATCCGATTAGAGCGAGTGTGTCAATATCATGATTTAGGTAAAGGATCTCTGCAATGGCAGTTGGCTTGCCAAAAAGATTATGAAGCATTCTTAAAGTGGCAGTCACAAAATGACGGAACATTTAAAGAATATTCAAAGAAGGAGTACTCTGGAGTAAATATTAGAATGGCTGGTGTCAGACATGAATTTGAATCATTGCGATTAATAAAAAATACGAAATTACCATTACCTCAACAAGTGGCTATTGCTGCACATCATGGTAAATTGGGATTGAATTTTGAAGATCGTTGGATTAATGAAAAGATGACCGATTTTTGGACTGCATTTCGGAGTGAAAGTAACCGAATCATTGAGCAAAATTCATTAGAAATAATAGCGAACAAACATTACGAATTTGCTGGTCCAAGAGGATTATTACAATTAGCAGATCATAGGGCAAGTGCGAAAGAGGATGGAGATTTCGTCCCCGATTTTTCTTCATTCCATTATCAATTTCCACATAAAGAAAAGAGGGGAATTCAAAAGCTAGTTGAAAATCATTGGAAAGATGATTTGTTATTGGTTCGTGCTCCAACTGGAGCAGGAAAGACAGATGCCTCGTTATTATGGGCTCAATTACAAATTGAAAACAAACGAGCAGATAGATTAGTGATAGCTATGCCAACTCGTTTTACATCAAGCGCTTTGGCTATTAATGTTGCCGAAAATTTGTCTGACACAGGATTATATCATTCGAGTGCATGGGTTGTCAAATTTCAGGAACAAGTTGAAGCTGGTGTGATAGAAAAACAGAAAGCGGAAAAAATCCACGAGTTTGCCCGATTACTGCAAACACCAATCACGGTCTGTACGATTGATCATTTACTGATGGCATTAACTTTAACAAGGGAAGATCATCATTTAATTTCATTTAATCTGGCAAATTCTTGTTTGGTAATTGACGAAGCAGATTTTTATGATGATTTTACCCAAGCAAATATTATGGTGCTCCTTGAAATATTAAAATACTGGAGTGTGCCAGTGCTTTTAATGAGTGCATCTTTACCCGAGTCTGTTTTACCATCCTATAAAAAAATGGGTTATCATATTAATAAGATTGTTGAAGACACTTCTGATAATTTGAGGAATCGGTTTGAAATACAGTCAATTCAATATTACTCTGAAGTTTCAGAAATTGAGGACCTATTAAAACAATGCATTGAAAAAGAAACGGCAATTATTTATACAAATACAGTTGATAAAGCTGTTTTATTTTATGATTGGTTCGCAAAAAGAAACGCAAATCCTATTCTTTATCATAGCCGGTTTACCGAACCAGATAAAAAGGATAGAGAACAGGAATTGATAGATGCGCTGGGGAAAAAGGCTTGGGATAACAATCGGGCTAAAGGAATTGCCATTTTAACACAAATTGGAGAAATGAGCATCAATATAAGTGCTGATTTCATGATTTCAGAGCTTTGTCCTATTGATAGATTAACACAACGAGCTGGTAGGCTATGCCGTTTTGACAAATCTAAAATCGGAACATTATTTGTGTTGGTTCCTCAAAAAAATGATTTGGTTTATCCTGCTCCCTATGGCGAATATGACAAAAGAAAAAAAACATGGATACCGTGTGATGCATTCTCTAAAACAGAAAAAGTTCTTGAAACAACGTTTTATAATGCCGAAAAACTTGTGTTTTTGCTAAATCAAGTTTATTCGTCAGAGACATCTTTTTCATCAAAAGCTATTTCTAATGCCAAAGAGTTAAAAGAGTATTTTAGTTATAATTGGCTGATTAATCCAATGCAGATTACTTCTGCTGACGATACAGATACAAACTTTTGGCGTAGTCGAAATATTGCGCCACAAGATACAGTGTTTGTTAAGCTGCCTGAATCAGAATATTTCTATAATTATTTAGATTTCCAAAGTTGGAAATTGAAGAATTCTTTGGAGTTGCCAGTTTATCTGATTGAAAAAGGCAAAAAGTTGAATATGGTTGATATTCAAAGAGTCTTTATCAAAGACGAAGAAGAAGTAATTCATGTTATACGAAAAGGATTTTATAATAAGGAAATAGGAGTGAGATTTATGGAGGAAGACCAATACTTATAAATGATTCCTTTAATCCTGATTAGGATCAAACAATAATGTAAAATATCATAAATATTGGCGTCATGAATATTGAAGACTTGTTAGTAAAACTGAGAAATTTTAAGACGTTAAATAGAAAATTGCATTCAGTTATATCACTTTTAACTAATTTTTCTGACTCTTTCAATAAAGAGCAAATAAGAAAAAATGAAACAGGCGTGGAGTAACGGTATACAAGCTCATCTGCGAGAAGATGGTTTCTCTGATATTATCTGGGAAATTAATGATCTGGATATATTTTTCCGTAAAATGAATTGGCATCAAACGCTTTTATCACATTATGGCAATGCTATATGCTTAAAAGATTTTTGAATATGCAAAACAAAAGAAGAGTTGATTGATTGTTTGACTGGACTCTTTAAAAAAAATTTTCAGGAATAATAAATGCGAATTACAGGTACCCATTTCAACTATTATCTCATCTGTCAATGCAAGCTATGGCTATTCGCGAAAGGGATTACTATGGAAAACACTTCCGACCTGGTTTACGAGGGGAAACTGATCCATGAAGACTCCTATCCCCGTCGTGGTGAAAAATTCAGGGAAATTGAAATTGACGGGATTAAAATAGATTACTATGATTCCAGAAATAAAGTGGTTCATGAAATAAAGAAGTCGGACAAACACGAGGAAGCTCATGAATGGCAACTAAAGTACTATCTCTATGTCCTTGAACAAAACGGTTTGAAAGAAATCACTGGTGTTCTTGAATATCCAAGGTTGCATAGGACCCAGGAGGTTTTCCTTACCACACCCGACAGGGAAGCCATAAGCGAAATGATAATTGAAATTGAAAAAATAATTCAGAATGAAAAATGTCCGGAAAGAATACGAAAATCACGGTGCAAAAACTGCAGTTATTTCGATTTCTGCTGGAGCGGGGAGGACATGGTTTAATGTTATCTATGCCCTTCGGTGAATATTATGAATGTCAGTTTGCAGTGTTTATGATTGTCAAAGCTTGGTAGAGTAACATTCAGAATTATAAAGTTGTCAGAATGGAATTAAATGAAAAAAACTTACTATCTGTTTAATCCGGGAAGGCTTCAGCGCAGAGATAATACATTGAAGTTCACTCCATATAATGATGAAGGAGAGGAATTAGAACCACGTTTTCTCCCGGTTGAGAATGTCGAGGAATTATACTGTTTTGGGTCTCTTGAAGCCAATTCGGCTCTTTATAATTTTCTTGGGCAGGAACAGATTCCAGTGCATTTCTTTGATTATTATGAAAATTATACCGGGTCATTCATGCCCCGCGAATACCTGCTTTCGGGAAAGATGCTTATTGCCCAGGTCAGATTTTATCAGAATCCCGGTAAACGTTTGAAGATAGCCCGGCTTATCCTTGAAGGTGCTTCTTATAATATGATAAAGAACCTTAAATACTACAATAAAAGGGGAAGAGACCTTGATGTCCTTATTGAAGTTATGGAAGATCTGGTTATAAAGATACCGGGCACACGTGCTATTGATGAACTGATGGGCATTGAAGGTAATATCCGCAAAAACTACTACGCTGCCTTCGACCTTATAATAAATGATTTCAGCATGGGAGGACGAAGCTATAAGCCACCGCTTAACGAGGTTAATGCTTTGATATCATTTGGTAACATGATGTGTTATAGTCAGTGTCTTAGAGCTATTCATCAGACACAGTTGAATCCGACCATCAGTTTTTTGCATGAACCGGGTGAACGGAGGTTTTCCCTTTCTCTTGATTTGGCGGAAATATTCAAGCCCTTGTTGGTAGACAGGGTCATCTTTAAGGTGACCAACAAAAAGATGATACAATCGTTGCATTTTGAGGAAAGCCTTAACAGGGTGATCTTAAAAGCGAATGGCAAGAGGATTTTTGTTCAGGCTTTTGAAGACAGGTTGAGAGAGACTATAGCTCACAGGACATTAAATAGGTCGGTCAGTTACAAACACCTGATCAAGCTGGAATGTTATAAGCTTCAGAAGCATTTACTCGAGATTGAGGAGTATAAACCTTTTAAAATGTGGTGGTGATGTATGTGATTGCAATGTATGATGTAGGGGAGAAAAGAGTTGGAAAGATGCTGAAGTTGCTAAGAAGGTATCTTAACTGGATTCAGAATTCTGTTTTTGAAGGGGAGATAACAGAAGTCAAACTGAATGAATTAAAGATTAAAGCAAGGAAACTTATGGATGAAAAGATTGACAGTCTGATAATCTTTAAGACACGGCAGGAAAAATGGCTTGAAAAGGAGATTGTTGGCCATGAACTTCAGAAATTGGATACGTTTCTGTGATAGTTTAATTGTCGATACATTTTAAAACTTGATAAAACTGCTTCAAACAAGAAGAGAATTTATCAGGAAGGTTCTTTGACATGTTGAAAATATATAGGTTATAATATATTGTCGAACACCCGTGGAAAAAACTTTTAGGGTGTTCGACAACTTTTTTACAGAAAAATAATTATTTTGCTATTTTGATATAGTTGAATATCAATTTATTGTTTTATGTCGTCGAACGGCTTTTAATCGTACCTATGAGGAATTGAAATCTGACAATGATTACCATATCCAGGCTGCTCTTTACTTTTAATCGTACCTATGAGGAATTGAAATAGTAGACGCAGAGGCACGTGCCGTCTGCCGTCCGCTTTTAATCGTACCTATGAGGAATTGAAATAGTAGACGCAGAGGCACGTGCCGTCTGCCGTCCGTGCTTTTAATCGTACCTATGAGGAATTGAAATGGTAGAACAGCGCGGGAATAAGAAACCAATGCTTTCTTTTAATCGTACCTATGAGGAATTGAAATGATTCAAAAGAGAAAGAACCTATTTCTGTTGAGTCTTTTAATCGTACCTATGAGGAATTGAAATGACGGCTATCCCTGCTGGTGAATACGAACTGAAGCTTTTAATCGTACCTATGAGGAATTGAAATCTGCACCGAGCGATTACGCAACATTTGCATCTACCTTCTTTTAATCGTACCTATGAGGAATTGAAATTATTGAGTATAGTATATAAATGATTAACTTTGCAGTCTTTTAATCGTACCTATGAGGAATTGAAATTGCCTAAGTAGATAGTGTACTTGAAACCGTCCGCTTCTTTTAATCGTACCTATGAGGAATTGAAATGAGGTTCTTTGCCTGAGACATATAATCCTGCGGGCTTTTAATCGTACCTATGAGGAATTGAAATAGTGGCTGCAGCAAGCAGCAGACTATTCAAAACTCTTTTAATCGTACCTATGAGGAATTGAAATTCTTGTTTAGGTGCTGTTAGTGGCTGCCGTATTCCTTTTAATCGTACCTATGAGGAATTGAAATTTAGCGATTACACTGCGCCGCACACTTGGTCAAATACTTTTAATCGTACCTATGAGGAATTGAAATTTAACACTATTCTTGTTTCGCTCAGTTTTAACAAGCTTTTAATCGTACCTATGAGGAATTGAAATTTTGTTTATCATCAGTGGCATGACCGGCCTTATGCTTTTAATCGTACCTATGAGGAATTGAAATGTGTCAAGAAACACCGCACCCCGGCCCTTTCTTATCTTTTAATCGTACCTATGAGGAATTGAAATTTAAAAATACAACCGACACAACCGTTAGTCGCATCTTTTAATCGTACCTATGAGGAATTGAAATTGTTTATTGACGGCAAGTTCTCGGCATTTGAAACATCTCTTTTAATCGTACCTATGAGGAATTGAAATATGAAAAAGGAACAGGTTTTAAACGCAATAGTAGCTTTTAATCGTACCTATGAGGAATTGAAATCGCCCAGAAGATAGCCGATAAGATGGTGGAGGAGATCTTTTAATCGTACCTATGAGGAATTGAAATCGGATCCAAGCACATCGGTAAAATTACCGAACTTACTTTTAATCGTACCTATGAGGAATTGAAATGTTCCTTCGCAATGTCCTTGTATTTCATCCCCTCTTCTTTTAATCGTACCTATGAGGAATTGAAATGGTTGTGGCCTGAATATTTGCCGATGCCTGGCAATGCTTTTAATCGTACCTATGAGGAATTGAAATAATTAAAAGGAACGCAAGTATTTCTCCATGTCTTCTTTTAATCGTACCTATGAGGAATTGAAATTCTGTACCTGTAAGGCTCAATGAAAAGAAAAATATCTTTTAATCGTACCTATGAGGAATTGAAATGAGTTACATATACAGAATATTGTTTAAAATTCATTACGACTTTTAATCGTACCTATGAGGAATTGAAATCTGCGAGCAATGATAAGATCACGTATTTCAACGCTTTTAATCGTACCTATGAGGAATTGAAATGAGCAGGCGCGGACGCTGATTGCACAAAGCGCGCACTTTTAATCGTACCTATGAGGAATTGAAATTTTCTACTTTTCAGCATCACGCCCTGCCGGTTTCTTTTAATCGTACCTATGAGGAATTGAAATGGTATTACAGAATGGACTACATACAGGGCTCAATGCTTTTAATCGTACCTATGAGGAATTGAAATTTGTAAGTTCTACGCCATCCTCTCTCTACCTGCTCTTTTAATCGTACCTATGAGGAATTGAAATTGCTGTTATGAATGTATTGGAGCCAATCTGGATGCTTTTAATCGTACCTATGAGGAATTGAAATGGTCTTTGCTGAGCCTGCTGACGGTGCGGCCTCTCTTTTAATCGTACCTATGAGGAATTGAAATGACCAAAACGTTGCGCATCTCTTCATAGTTTGAGGCCTTTTAATCGTACCTATGAGGAATTGAAATAAGAGCCTTTGAAAAATATAAAACAGGCTCTTGGCTTTTAATCGTACCTATGAGGAATTGAAATTCTTTATTTTCTTTTTGGCGTGACAATGCTTCGGCCTTTTAATCGTACCTATGAGGAATTGAAATGACGTTAAATTTTTACATCACTGCCTGAAATACAGCTTTTAATCGTACCTATGAGGAATTGAAATGAGCAGCGGTTGAGAACAATGAGACAAGTGATATTGCTTTTAATCGTACCTATGAGGAATTGAAATTTCCGAAAGTATAAGATCATCCAGCTAAAAGATGCTTTTAATCGTACCTATGAGGAATTGAAATATAGCTTCTACTGTCGTGGTTGTATCCGAAGCAGCTTTTAATCGTACCTATGAGGAATTGAAATAATTAACTCCCACATTATTTTCCTTCTGGAGAGACTTTTAATCGTACCTATGAGGAATTGAAATAGAATATACGGCAACATCTTTTTGATCTTTGAGCCTTTTAATCGTACCTATGAGGAATTGAAATCCGGAAAAAGAGTTTTCATAAATCTCAAAACCTGCTTTTAATCGTACCTATGAGGAATTGAAATTTTATTGATTTTCGCATTCTTAACGGGGCTTGGTGTCTTTTAATCGTACCTATGAGGAATTGAAACTTTTATGATACTAAAATAACAGGAGAGGCTGATGCCATAAAGCTACGTGAGACAGATGCCTATAAACGTCAGAGGCAACAGATACAGGATGTGGCTGATATAATGGGCATCAAGATCAAGGATGTTGCCGAGAATATTGGTGGCTTTAAAAATAACCAGAGGGATAAAATCACAGAAATATCCGATACTGTTATTATAGATGGCACTATAGAGCAGGCCGAAGACTTCGCCGCTGTTATGGGAGTATTGTCTTACGAAGTTCAGGAATCTACTATAGCCAAAGAGTATATAAACAGTGAGTCTGAGACAGGATTTGATGAGCTGGCCTTCAAGATAGATGATGTAGACAAAACTATTAAAGCTTTACAGGGGGTGGGTCTTGATGAATATGCCATAAATCAGACTACCAGAGAGGTACAGATAATAAATTTTTCGCAAAACGAGCAGAATAATTTGAAATTTGAAGACAAAATTGCTAATTTTGTAAGAGCATTAAACAAAGAAGGAATACAATATGGACAAGCCACAAAACGAAGGATTGACTCAAGATAAATTGACTCATGACCCCGGGCTGAAATTCTTAGAAGAGTTGGAGCGAATGCCTTATACCAACGACAGGGTGGGGCAGGTTTCCGTGTCCTCATGGAAAGGGCGGCCTTTCGGGAAAAAGAGTTCAACATCAAAACCCGTGCAAGAAAAGCAAGTGACAGACAAAACGAGAGAAGAGATACTGCAGGCTCCATCAGAGACATTATCAGACCTGGAGCACCTCCTCAAAGTGTTGATGGCAGACTTAGATATGACCCTGGAAGAGGCGATAGACGCATTAGACGAGCTACCGTAAAGGAGTTTGGTTTTTCCGAAAGAGATTTAGATGAAATAGCGCAGGCGGGGAAGTATCAGATAATAGATGATAGTGTAGTTGAGATAAATGATCCCGCCCTTTTTGCTGAACTAATTTCTGCTTCCAAAATTAATAACAAGTGGAGTGCCTCAGTATATGTATATGAGGCTGATGAATATGCTAATATGAGGCTATTCACCACTAAGGATGGTTTAGCAGGGATAGCTCTGAAGCCTGACGGGGAGATTGTTTCTCTGTATTCATATGGTGCTGGTTAAAACCGGGCAATGCAGTTAATGCAGGTTGCTATTAATGAAGGCGGACTCAGATGTGATTGTTTTAATACGATTCTGCCTATAGCTTATAGCAAAATGAGATTTAAACCAATTGCCAGGACTAAATGGAATAATGAATATGCTCCGCAGGATTGGGATAAAGAGACTTATAATAAGTATCAGGAAGGAGAACCCGATGTTGTCTTTATGGCTTATACAGGGGAAAGAATCTCTCCTGAAGATGTAAAGCGATCCATAAAAGCTATTCCATATTCAGACACGTATAATAAGGCAGCAGCTATACAAAATTTTAATCGTACCTGTGAGGAATTGAACCTCTTATGCTACATGCAATGACTTTTCTATTTTTATAGATTCGTTAGAAATAAAAGCAAATGTATGATATTGATTGAAATCAACTTAAAAGTGGAATACGTGGGTATTAAATATGGCAGCCCAGTGCAGTTTGAGAAGCACCGACAACAGGTGGTTTACTAATAAAACCGGCGCGGATAGCTGCCCGCAACACTATTGAGATAGTCTTTCAAAGCCCGGCCCGGGGTGTTAAATCAGCCTGAACCGTAACAGTGATCCGAAATCTTGCCGTTGCAGCCTCTCATACCGGGGTGTTTAATCAACCTGAATCGTAATAGTGTCATTTGTTTTATT
>Ga0302238_1002152_pt1 | contig 14305 bp, 14 predicted proteins | sample AAG_UR_Asn_MG_FD_193527 | JGI IMG/M metagenome (GOLD analysis project Ga0302238, IMG submission 193527) | Enriched activated sludge microbial communities from anaerobic digester in WTTP, New Holstein, Wisconsin, United States - AAG_UR_Asn | ecosystem: Engineered > Bioreactor > Anaerobic >...
TTTAATGAAGAGCTTTGGCTTCTTGGCGTCGCCGATTGCCTTCTTCAGATCGGCTATGAGATCCTTGCGCTCCCTTATTTCGGGCATCATCTTCTTCGCATCCTTGCTGATCACATCGTTTACCTGCTCTGAAAGCTTGGTAGCAAGGGCGTCAAGGGCATCCAGTCCATCAACGCTTTTCCCGATGACTCGGCTGGTCTCAGTACTGATAACCTTCGCCACTAGGAATGTCTTGTCCTTCACCTTGAAGACTGAGCCTGTAACGAGAAGCTTTGCACCGCTCAACTGGCCGATCTGGATTGCCTGATTGGGATTGACAGCGCCGGAAATGTTCAATTCGGCCTCTTTAAGTATCTTGTCGAGATCCGTCCTTTCGACCATCCACACATTCGGATTCGCCGACATCTCTGCGAAGAGGATATTTGCTGCCTGTTCTCCGAGTCCCGCAACTCCTCCTCCGGATTCAGTAAAAGGCAGTACTGCGACAGTGTAGACTTCAGTGTTCACCGCCTCCTGCTTCTTGGCTTCCTCATTCTGGGCGACCGCTGAAATTCCAAGAACCAGCGACATCATCAGCATCATCAGCTTTTTCATGTTATCCTCCATAATATTATTTATGCAACAAACTTTCAGGGCAATACTGTCATTCCTGGTTCACTGTTTTCTTAGGTTCCTTCTCGGTTTCATTTGTTTTCCGTTTTTCCGATTCAGACATCAATTTATCAAGGAGATAGATCGGGGTAGGGGACTTATCAGTTCTGAGGAAAATACCCCAGCTGCAGATGACAAGTTCGCCTTTGCCGATCTTTGCAGAGATGAAGGTGAACCCGTTCCTGTTTGACACAACCTCTATTCCTGCTCCGTTGTCAACAGCAACAAGGTTGAAGCTCTTCTCATTAGGTGGAGAATCACCCCATTTGTCGACATCGAATTTCTTGTCAAAGTCCATGATTTTATCGTTTCTCGAGAAAATCATGTTTTTCATGGATTCAGTTTTTAAAGGGAAAACCCCTCTTGAAGGATTGATTATAAATACAGTTGAGCCGGCAGAGCAAATATTGTTAAAATCCTTTTCAAGTCCAGAGAAGTTACCGAAGTCGATGCCGGAGACTATCAGGCACTTATCCTTGAAATCCGCGAAGTTCGCAACATCTGCGGTTACAACCCCCAGGGATTCGAATATCTTCTTTGCCGTATCATCTCCGGAAGGGGCCCATAGGCCTATTTTCATTTTCTCCACGTTTTTTTTCTTGAATGAGAAAGGATTTGTTGAGAAGAAGACAATGTTCTTAGTCAGTTTCCTGTCGGCAGCAAGGCAGGTCAGCTCCGCGGTGGCAGTAACTCCATCCTTTATCTCTGGAAACGTGAATTTTAGTTCAACGATGCCGGTCTCAGGGATTACGAGTTCCGCAGCTGCAATAGACAAACCGGAATATTTGACGTTCCAGGAAAGATTCCTGCCGGACAGACCATCAGTCTTTATATTTATAGTTGTCTCCCTGCCGGCATAGAATGTCTGCGGAGAATCGTATTTGATGTCGGCAGCATGAAGAAATATTGAAATAAACAGCAGTGCAAAGAAAACTAGGAATTTCATATACAAACCTTTCATGTTGGTAGAATTACAGTTATATCCTGTTCACTGTCTGATATACGATGTATTCGGAATTCGAATTCTTGATTGTCTTGAGCATGACTGGGGTTTCAGTGTCCTGTCCACAGGAATAGTCGAGGTTTATTGTTTCGCCGTCGACCTTGATGTCCATCTGCCCCTCGAGGGCAATCACATTATCTCCGGCCTGGTGTGTCCAGAGATAACCGTCCTTGCTGTCATCCTTGAAGACGACTTGCTGGTCTGTGGTCGTAATGATATCGGCAATATGTACTTTCTCCCAGCCCTTGGCTGTCTTCCTGAATACGGTCTGCCTTACGAGTATCCTGGATTTTGAAGATGATCCGTTGGGAGATTCCGATGGCTTAATCTCCATCTTGTCCCCGGATCTTATGATCCAGTCGACCTTGTCGTTGAACAGACTGCAGACTTCGTTGGCGATCTTCTTGACATCCGACATCTCTTCTTTTGAAATCAATGCAAGCATGGCGGGGGTCATGGCACCGTGGCCAGATTTTGAGGATTTGAAATTAAGGATGAATACACCAATGGCGATTATGAAGACGGCTGCTGCTGCGGCAAGGTTATAGACAAGAGTTTTTCTTATGAAGAAATAATCGTTTTCCGGCGAAATGGTTTTCCTTCCTGTCCTGATGTCGGACAGTATCTTTTTCTTCAATGCGGAGGCATCTTGAAATTCAGGCTTGAGATTTTTGTCCCAGTCCTTGAGGATATTGTCTAATTGGTTTTTATTCATATGACACCTCGATTTTCGTTTCTTTTCATCTAATCAGTTCTCCTAGATCCTTCGCCAATAGCTTTCTGGCCTTGTGGATGCGCCAATAAAGTGTGGCCTTGGGGCATCCAAGTATGTAAGCCGCCTCATCCGGATCCTTCTCATCTATGGCGATCAGTGTAATGGCCGCCCTGAGATGCTCCGGGAGCGCGGAGATTGCCGTCATCACCTGTCCATGCGTCTCATTGCCGATCATCGGTCTGTCCGGCGTGTGGGAAGTGCTTGCATCCTTCATTTCCGGACAGTCCTCGCCGTCGGTCACTATCGTCCTTCTGCCTTTTCTCAATATGGAGAAACTCCTGTTCGCGGCGATCCTGCAGAGCCAAGTCGAGAACTTTGAATTGCCTTTGAATGAATCGGCGCTGGTATATGCCGCGAGCAGGGACTCCTGTACAATGTCATCAGTGTCATGTTCGTTTAGGACAATCCTGTAGACGAAGCTCCTCAGCATACCGATGTGTTCGTCTATCACCGGAGAAAAGGCCTCGGGTGTTCTTTCCTTTAAAAATGTTTCAACAGTTGCTGATTCCTGCATGAGATTCCCCGGTGTATTTGGTAATTAGATGTAGTATCCCCCGAAAATCTTTGCGAAAATATAAAAAAACAGGCAAGATGCCTGTTATACATTGTTAGCCAAAGAGATCTGGCGTATCTGAAGCCTTAGTTGAAGATTTCTTAGGTTGAGTTGCCGAAGTTCCCACCGTCTTCAGCCATTCATCAAGTGTTAGGATCTTCACACCATGACTTTTCGCCTTGTCGAGTTTGCTGCTGCCGGATGAAAGATCGGCGCAGACAAGCAGGGAGAGCTCCTTCGTCACCGAATCAACTGGTTCGAATCCCGCCTGACGCGCAAGGTTTTCGTAATATGAACGCTGTTCAGGCATCTTGCCTGTAAAGCAGATGGCCGGCAATGTTTTCTTGATGCCACCTTTGGTGGTGATGAGTTCAACGGAATTCAGAAGCTCGTCAAGGTATCCTGCCTGGTTGCGAAGTTCGCAGAAGATGGCTTCCGAACGTTCAGGACCGATGCCATCAATGTTAGAGAGCTGTTCTGAGTTGAGCTTGCGAAGTTCGGCAAGACTATAATTTTCGAGGATCTTTTTTGCCGTATTTTTGCCTATGCCTGGAATATTAAGCGATGCAAGAAGGGAGAAGTCCTCGACACGGCGCGCTGATTGGATTTCACGGAGCAGGTTTCCAGCCGACTTATCCTTGAATCCCTCAAGTTTGAGTATGTCATCGATCTTGAGTTCAAAAACATCACGGAGTGTTTTCACCCCGAGAGTGTTCATCATCTTGCGGATATTCGGTTCGCCGAGGCGTTCAATGCCGATGTTCCTGACAGCGGCGAGGATACGCTGGACCTTTGTCTCAAAACATTCAGGATTCGTGCAGCGGAGTTCAGGGCCGTCAGTTATCAGCTTGCTATGGCAGCATGGGCATTTGTCAATTATAGCCGAACGGCGGTGATTGCCTTCCTCGCGGGAGACAATATATGGAATCACATCTCCAGCACGTTCGACGGTGACGGTGTCTCCGATCATGATGTCCTTGTCAATGAGATTCTTGACATTGTGAAGTGTCGCCTGTTTTATCGTGATACCACCGATATCGACAGGTTCGAGCTGTGCAACAGGTGTAAGACAATTTTTCCCGAAGCTCCAGATGACATCCAGGAGTTTTGTGTTTTTTCTGACGCCGCTGAACTTGAAGGCGATCTGTCCTCGTGGATGATGAGCAGTATTTCCAAGTGAATCGGCATATTCCTCGTCGTCAAGTTTGATGACAACGCCGTCCATGGGGTAGGGGAGCCCTTCTATCTCCTTGAGTATAATCGGCCATTTTTCTGCGAATTCCGCAAGAGTTACGTTATATGAGACATAATCGTAATCGACGAGGGTAAGTTTCGCCCCTTGTGCGAGCATGTCGCCTATTTCCTTAAGCCCCATGATCCCAGCGACGGCATTCCTGGAATTCTTATATGTCTTGCCGTCCTTTTTCTTTATATGTGAATAACGAGTTTTGAAATCATCATCACGTATGACGATCTCGCCACGTACGGGACGGTCGAGTTTTCCCTTGTGCCCTTTGGTTTCGAGTTCGATGAGGGGAATCTTGTCGGTGATGTTTTCACCATCAATGCCGTCACCGCGTGTTGAGAGTGTCTTGTTTGCGAAATTCGCTGAAATACCGTCATATTTCGGCTGGACGAGGAACTTTTCCTTGTCTGAACGGGCATACTTCTTCGCCCATTCGATCACGTCTTCCAGGGAATAAGCCTTGTCGAGGGAGAGCATCGGTCTGGCATGGTGGACCTTTCCCGCGCTTGCGACCGCCGGCGCCTGGACCTGTTGCAGGATCGGATGATCAGGATTTATGGATTCGAGCCTGCGGATCAGCTCATCGTATTGCTCATCGCTGATCTCCGGTTCGCCCTGTTCCCAGTACCTTTTATTGTGGTACTCGATCGCTGCTGCGAGTTCGGCTTCTGTGTTGGGTATTTTAAACATTTTCAATTTTTAATTGATGAATTTCGATTTAACAAAAATGACCAAGAGGACACACGGGGAGAATTCAGCATCGCCGATACTTCCATTCGTCGGTTCTCCGGTCCGTCTTCCATCAGCTCATATTCTTAACTTTTTCGAGGATTGCCGGTCTTGCTTCTGCCATTATGTCCTTGACATCTTCGTAACGGTATGTCCTTTCTTCGAAGGAACGTTTCTGGAGGCCTTCCAGGAAACGGGCCTTGAACTCGTTGAAATATGATCCGTAGATATGATAGCTGTCGGCAATATGGACGTACCTTCCGAGTTTCACCTTCTTGCCGGTAAACTCAGCAATCTTGTCGGCGATCTTCTTCTGAAGCTGGACGAGTGCGAACATGTTCATGAACGCCGCCTTGTAGGCGTCGTTTGAGCGGAAACGGATATTGGTACTCATCACGAATCCCTTCTTCTCCTCAGTCAGACGGCACCAGATGCTCTGGAGGCAGGCAGGATCGTAGCATGAGTTGTCCTCCCATACCTTCCATGTGATCGCCTGGGCGCGTCGTGAGTAGGGGGTGTCAGCGAGTTTCCTGGCGATGGTCTCGATCTGATCATAGACATCATCAAGTCCCGGAACCTTGTATGCAAAGAGACGTTCGTTGTAGGTATATTCCCAGCGAGTGTCGTTCGGATCGTTTGGATCCCGGACGAGGTGGTTCTTGATGCCTTCTACCACTTCCATCACATATTCCTGGAGATCTTCGATGCCGCCAGGGAAATCTTTGTGGATCATCGGTTCGGCGAGGGGGTTTTGGATGGTGATCATCATGGTGGCGTCCTTGCTTGGAGGATCATCCGGCTTGTCGTACATGGTCTTGATATCGCATCCCTTATTGTTGAGGACGATGAGTGAATTCTCCCATGCTTCAGCGATGCCTTTGCCTTTTGCGGTGAGAACAGGAATCCCCTTCATTTGCAATTACCCTCCAGTTGATATTTTAAAGTCAATATTGTCGATGAGCCTTGTCTTTCCAAAGAATGATGCGACGGCTATCAGGATGTTGCCGGACAGCTTTGCAAGTGGTTCAAGTGTCGAGGAGTCCACGATTTCCACATAATCCACCCTGCCACCGGCAGAAGATATTTCATCTCTTATCATTTTTCCAATACAGCCGATTTTTTTTCTGCCACTGAGGATTGCGGATTTCGCAGAAATGAGCGAACGCCTGATGGCAAGGGCGTTTTTCCGTTCTTCAGGAGAGAGATATGTGTTCCTTGAACTCATGGCGAGTCCGTCCTTCTCCCTCACAGTTTCATGCAGGATGATTCTTATTGGGAAATTCAGGTCGCGCACCATCCTGCATATTACACGCGCCTGCTGGAAATCCTTCTTGCCGAAGACAGCGATGTCGGGAAGTGCTGCATTGAAAAGCTTTGTCACGACCGTGGTGACACCCTTGAAATGACCAGGCCTGGATCTTCCACAAAGACCTCTTGTGAGCATGAGTTCCTCAACCCAGGTCGAGGAATCCTTCGGATACATTTCTTTCGCCTCAGGAAGGAACACGGCGTCGGCGCCGTGTTTCCGGCACTGTGCAATATCCCTTTCAATTGGTCGTGGATATTTACTGAAGTCCTCCTTCGGGCCGAACTGTGTGGGATTGACGAAAATGCTGACGACCGTGAGGTCTGCACATTTTTTTGCTTTGTCGATCAGGCTAAGGTGTCCTTTGTGCAGGCATCCCATCGTAGGTACCAAGGCGACTGTTTTTCCCTTCCTTCTGGCGGAGGCTGAGAATTTTTGCATCTCTGAAATCTTGTGAATTATTTTCATGGTTTTATGTTCTTTCCTATTACGTGCAGGCTTCCAAGTTCGGTGTTCAGGAGATTTGCGATCACCTGGCATTTAGCCTTGAAGAGGAAAAAGATCGGCCTATCCGTCTCCATCATGGTTTCGAAGTTGCCCTGTCCCTTTGATAATATAAGGTCCGCTTCGGCAAAATGCCGCTGAAACTCGCTGCTACAGTTCTCAATTATGACTCCAGGAACGGCGTCGCCGGTATCTATTATATCGACGATCTTGTCGAGGCCTGACAGGATCGCCTCGCGTCTGGTGGCGTCGTTGAGGATTGGTTTTCCCCGGACAGCCAAGGTAATCTTCTTCCTGTTGGGTTCGATGAGGAGCCGATCGAAGACGATTTCGCCGCAGTTGTCGGCTATGTAAAGAATTTTGCCGGCAGAGGCGATCTTCCTTTCAAGAAGTCCTATCGACTCCAGATCGATATGCTGCTTCAGAGAATCGGCAATTATCTGGTGGACACTGTCGAGCTTGAAATCGTGGTCTGTGCCGAAGTCGATTATGTTCCCAGCGATGACCAGACGCACGGCAGTTTCGAAAGGATGTTCGGACTTTTCAACCTCGTGGCGAAGGAAGGGCAGCATTTCAAGAGCAAAAGCCGTGGATTCATCCTTTATCCTGACATATGAATCCTCAATTCCTGTTATCTGTCGTATCAGGGCATGGATCTTCTTGGCCATTGCAGGAGGAGCCTCATTGAAATCAAGGTCGGTGGCAAGTGAAAGGGTTTTCCTGAGGATCTCGCGATGGTGCTCAGGATTGGATGATGTCATTTTAGCTACGTTGAGAGAGTGGGAAATGAAGCAGGGGATGCAGTCGGTCGTGGTTTTCATCTGACCGCCCTATTTTTTGAGGATCAGCTTCTTCGGTGCGGCTGCGGTGAACTTCAGTTGTGTCTTCTGCTGGGTTTGCGGCTTAGTGAACTGGGGTTTCTGTGGAGTTGAGGATTTGCCTTCGAGTATTGAGTTGACGGCCTTGATAAAGGCATCCCATGAGGCGAAACGTTCTTCAGGATCCTTTGCGGTCATAGTCCTTATCAGATTCACAGACTCCTTGGAAAGGTTTGGTGGGAAGATGATCTTGTCAGAGATGTGCTTGTTTATGAGACTCTGTTCGTCCTGTGCGGTGAACGGTATCCGGCCTGTCAGCATTTCATACAGTATTATTCCGAGTGAATACAGGTCGCTGCGCCAGTCAGCCTTGTGATCGAGCGCCTGTTCGGGCGCCATGTATATCGGGCTGGCGAAGACGTAGGTGCGCTTATGCTGGTAGTAGCGTGCGGTCCATGAGCTGAGGCCGATTCCGGAGATCACGGGCTCCTCGCTGTCGGCGAAGAGTATGTTTTCCGGCTTGAGGTTGAGGTGTATGAGCAGATGCTCCGTCATGGCATAATTGAGTCCTGATGCGATCTTCTTTATCATCACCAGTGATTCACGTTCGTTGAACGGTGCGTAGCGGGAGAGTTTTTCTTCAAGGCTTCCTTCTGACATGTATGCCAGTACGATGTAGCAGAAGTCATCATATGTTCCACAGTCGAAGTGGTGTATGATGTTGGAATGGTTGAGACGTCCAACCTTCTGTATAAGCTCCCTGAACGAAAGCTTTGCCTCGAAATCGGACTTAAGCGAGAATATCTTCAGTGCGACAGTCCTCTTTACCGACTCCTGGAATGCGAGATAGACGGTGGCCTTGTCGCTTGTCGATATGGTTCTGACGATCTTGTAGTTGTTTATCTCCATCCCGGGCGTGAGGGACGAGGATGATTCAAGTTTCGAAGCAAGGGAGATGACAGGTCCATCGGATGACTCTGGGATCTCGAGGCGTTTGAACTTCACGGTGTCGTGTGTCTGACTGATGCTGTTTTCCTCAACCTCCTGGCCCTGCTTGATCTTGCCGAACTTGATTATGGAGGTGCTAGTGGTCTGGAATCTTTCAGGATTCTCGACGCAGAAGATGAATTCTGCATTGCCAACCTTGATCCTGTCGCCATCGGATAGGAAGGCCTCCTCACCGGAAAGGGTTTCATCATTGATGACTGTACCATTGCTTGAGTTAAGGTCGCGCAGGATGAATTTGTTCTCGTCAGGATGCAGATATATCATGCAATGCTTCCTGCTGACGAGGGGATCGTCGAGGATCGTAACGTCATTGTCGTTAGTTCTTCCGAGATGAAACTCGGCATTTTCAGAAACTGGGATTGTTTCTTTCCCTTCCTGGTCCTGGAAAACTAAGTAGGCCATATCCATGAAATCATTTGAATTTATTGTATTCTTCAAGAATCTTTTTCTTCTTCTCCTCTTCTTCGAGCTGCTTCTTCTTGTCGATATCCTCCTGTATCCTCCCCTTCAGGTTGAGTTCTTCTTTCGTGAGCGTGAATTCGGCGTATGCTGTCTTTTCCGTGTTGAGCTTTATATAGAGCAGGCCTTTGTTCTTTGCAGGTTTGCCATCGATCTTGATGTCATCCCTCCCGGTCCATGTGTATGTCTGTTCAGCAGGGACTTCAAGTTCGGCCTGGGTCCAGCCGCACTTATCGCATACGCCATCCTTGTTAAATGCATGTTCGCCTTCACAGGGCTCCTTCCTGTTCGCCTTTGCGGGATCTGCGGCTTCGGCCTTTTCCTCGTCGGTCATTCCATACTTCTCCCTGATCTTTTGACCGAGGTTGATAAGAGCTTCCCTTGGTATGTCTGCAACCCTGAAAGAATATACAACCTTGTAGAACCGGTTGCCGAAGAAATGGAATTCCAGCTTCTGCACAGGCCCTTTGTCGAAGGTTACCGACTCAACATCTCCGGAACTGCCGGACTTGGCATATTGAGGATAAAGAATTGCAAAGTCCTCCTTGGGCATGTCCCAATAGGCCAGTTCATATCCCTGGTCGGAGTCTATGCCTGCGTATTTGGTGCTGTTTTCAATCTGTCTTTCCCTTGCCTTCTTCTCAATTGCCTCCCTCTTCTTTGCGACAGAACCGGCTGTTGTCGGGGTTGTAGGAGTTGTCGGGGTTGCTACAGGAGTAGTCGGAGTTGTGGGGGTAGTCGGAGTTGTAGGAGTTGTCGGTACCGGTGTGGGCCTTGCATCCTCGATAGACTGTATCTCCTTACAGAGGATGAGAGCGACTTCCTTGGGGTTGCGCCATTCATTATTTAGGAATATGTATCCGTTGTCCTCGTTCTCCTTAATGATGGCATCCTTTATCTCATTGTAAACTGAGACAGAATATGCATTCTTCCTGGTATAGTAGTCGCGGATCTTGTTTTGGACGAAGGAGTCCTTCTTCTGGTTCCTATAGCCCTCGTCGAATTTCACCCTGTCATCAGGGACCAGATCGAAAATTGCGATATTGTTCCCTCCGACATTTATGCTGTGGCCGGTGCTGCCGTAACTGAAGAAATATCCTTCGGATTCAAAAGATTTTTCGCCTTTGACATAATGGACTGTCACATAGTCAAGGATCTTTGCCATCTGGAATACCTTTTCCGCTTCAGTTTCTGCTTTCTTCTTAAGATCCTCGTAGCTGTCGGGGAATTTTATGGTGACCTTCTCCCTGACCATCTTTCCAATTTCCTGGGTGGTCTTGGCATTCTTCTTTGCTTCGGGTTCAAGGCGGTATTTTCTTGCGACATCGTTCAGGATTGTCTTCTGGACATCGGAATCAGCGAGGTTTTCCCCCGCTTCCTTGTAATTTGAAATTATCTTTGAAATTATCTGGATCCTCATTGCGGAGATAGGAGGTGTCTGTGCTGAATAGGCAGTATGTGGCAATATGATGGCGCAGATGACAGCCAGGGACCATAAGCATCTATTAAATGTCATTTTTCAACTCCTAAAAGGCAGAATTGGCAAAATCAACAAATCAGGATAACGTTTTGAAAGCAAAATTTATACCAGAGTACATTGATTTTCAATAGAATACTTGCTTAAGTATAATGTTTTTTTTAAAATAGTCATATCCTAATAAATAGGAACCGAATAATCATCATGGATGACAAGTTGATAGAGAAGACTACTTCCTATGTCTGCGAAACCTCGCCGGAAAAGACTGAAAGGCTGAAAGCGTACCTTGAGGAGTCTGGCTGGAAGCTCGAACCTTTCCCGCCATACGCCAGGTGGAAGGGGGCGAAGGACAAGATGACGATCGTCTCATACAACAGCGGAAAGCTGACTGTACAGGGCAGGGGTACTGGCGATTTCGTGACATTCTTCCTTGAACCTGAAATATTGCAGGAGGCCCGCCTGGGATATGAGAAGATCCTTGATGGCACTGCCGACTCGGTTGAGGATGAGGAGAAGTTTACGCCCCATGCGGGTGTTGATGAGAGCGGGAAGGGTGATTTCTTCGGACCGCTTGTCATATCCGCGGTCTTCGTGGATGAATCCACCCGTGAAAAACTCGTGAAGATGGGGGTCAAGGATTCGAAGAAGATAAAGAGCGATGTCAGGATTTCCAAGCTCGCATTCCAGATACGCAAGACCGTTTCCGGTAAATTTGCGACTGTCTCCATAGGTCCTGAGTCCTACAACAGGCTCTATTCCAAGATCGGCAACCTCAACAAGCTTCTTGCATGGGGGCATGCCAGGGCAATAGAGAACCTGCTTGAACGTGAAGCCTCCTGCAAATGGGCCCTCTCCGATAAGTTCGGCAATGAGCGGCTGATAAAGGAAGCCCTCCTTGAAAAAGGTAGGAAGATAGAACTGCGACAGAAGACAAAGGCGGAAAGCGATATCGCTGTTGCAGCAGCCTCAATACTGGCGCGCGATGAGTTCGTGAGAAAGCTGGCAGAGATGGGAAGGACGCTCGGAATACCACTTCCGAAGGGTGCGGGGGCAAATGTCGATGAGTCTGCCAGGAAGATTGTTGACAAACTTGGCAAGGAGAAGCTCCCGTCAATCGCAAAAATGCATTTCAAGACAGCCGCTAAGGCGCTCGGACTTCCACTTCTCGAGAGCTGACCCAATACGTTCGTATTGACCATTTTTTCAGTAAAGATTGACTTTCCTGTTTGAATGTTTCGCCTTTTATAGCTAATTTATGCGCTCTTTTTCTAACTTTGTGTAATAAATAAATCATAGGAATAATAATATATAATAGGAGAGAAGAGAAATGAGTAAGATCCATGCCGAACATGTATTCACGTCAGAATCCGTTTCCGAGGGGCATCCCGACAAGGTCTGCGACCAGATTTCGGATGCCGTGCTTGACGCATGTCTCAACCAGGATTCGGAAAGCCGAGTAGCCTGCGAGACACTTGTGACGACAGACCTCGTAGTCATATCAGGTGAAATCACGACAAAAGCGAAGATCAACTGGGAGGCTCTTGCACGAAGGGTAGTCAGGGAATCGGATATACAGGCAAGGACGTAGGTTTTTCAGATTCGGAATGCAAGGTCTTTACATGCATCCATAGCCAGTCTCCCGACATTTCACAAGGGGTGACTGCCGGTGAGGGGCTCCACAAGGAACAGGGTGCGGGCGACCAGGGGATGATGTTCGGATATGCCTCGAATGAGACGAAGGAATTGATGCCTGCCCCGATCCTCTATTCACACAGGATCGTCGAGGAGCTTGCCAGGTTGCGCAAGGCTGATCCGAAGAAATACCGCTTCCTCCGTCCTGATGCGAAAAGCCAGGTCTCCTTTAAATACAAGGCTGGAAAGCCTGTCAATGTCGAGACGATCGTCGTCTCCCATCAGCACACTTCCGACATGAGCAGGAAATGGCTTGAGAATCTTGTCAAGGAGGTCGCAAAGAAAGTTATTCCCTCCAAGTTCATGAAGGGTTCCATCAAATACCATATTAATCCTACAGGCAAGTTCGTCGTAGGCGGGCCCAACGGAGACACCGGACTTACCGGACGCAAGATAATCGTCGACACTTATGGCGGAGTCGGCTCACATGGAGGTGGCGCGTTCTCCGGCAAGGATCCGAGCAAGGTCGATCGTTCGGCCGCATACATGTGCCGATACATTGCCAAGAACATCGTCGCATCAGGTCTTGCGGAGAAATGTGAAGTCCAGGTCGCATACGCGATCGGCGTCGCTGAACCGCTGAGCATCAATGTGGATACATACAGTACGGGAGCAATTGACGATGATGCCAAGCTCGAGAAGATCATCCGTGATACTTTCGATCTCAGGCCAGCAGGTATAATCAGGACACTCGGTCTTAAGAACCCCGGAAAGAACGGTTGGTCATACCAGAAAGCGGCAGCCTACGGACATTTCGGAAGAAATCTCTTCCCGTGGGAGAAGACCGACAAAGTCGCGGCCCTTAAGAAATCCGCCGCAAAATATGTCAAGTGCTGCTGCGGCAGCTGCTGATGTTGATTTGACATCAAACTGCAAACTGCCTCCAGGCGGTTTGCAGTTTTTTATTAGGAGGCTGAAATGAATAAGACTAAGGTTCTCGGTGTAGGTTCGCCGATCCTGGACATCCTCGTGAACGTCGATGATTCCTTCCTTAAATCAATAAAGGCCCCGAAGGGTGGGATGGAACTCACTGATTCGATGTCGATGGAAAAGGTTCTCTCATCAATCAAAGGTAAAGCTTCCGAGGCTCCCGGAGGTTCATCTGCAAATACCATCTTCGGTCTCCAGCAGCTTGGAACAGCAACTGCATTCCTTGGCAAGGCAGGTGCCGACAGGCAGTCTGAGCTTTACAAGAATGCTTACGCAAAAATGGGAGGAGACCTTTCGAGGTTCAAGACAAACAAGTCCGTTCCCACCGGTCGCTGTCTTAGCATGATTACTCCTGATTCGGAAAGGACGATGAGGACCGATCTCGGTGCAGCTGCCACTTTGACCCCGGAAGATATTTCAGAATCTGACTTCATGGGAATAACCCATGTGCATGCAGAAGGATACCTGCTGTTCAATGAGAAGCTGACAAGATCCATTCTTGAACATTCCAAGAGGAACAAGTGCACGGTCAGCCTTGATCTCTCATCATTCGGGGTGGTCAACGCATGCAAGCCGATTCTTGCTGAACTGCTTGAAAAATATGTGGATATAGTGTTTGCCAACGAGGATGAGGCGAAGGCGTTCTGCGGTGAAGATGATCCCGCGAAGGCGCTTGAGGTTCTTTCCAAACTCTGTGAGACCGTTGCCGTGAAACTTGGAAAGAAAGGGGCGATTCTCCGGAGCCGCGGAAACACCGCGAGTGTAAAGGCTGAACTCGTCAAGGCTGTTGATACGACCGGGGCTGGAGACCTCTGGCAGGCCGGTTTCCTCTATGCCTTCCTGAACGGCATGCAGCTGGAAGACTGTGGAAGATTCGGCTCGATCCTCGGTGCCGAAGTAGTCCAGGTAGTCGGTGCTGTTATTCCTCTGGAACGCTGGGAGGTCATCAGGAAGCGGATACTGAACGCCTAAAAAGGTTTATTTTATCTTCTTGGGTTTGCAAAGATGCTTTTTCTTCCTTGAAACGGCGCCGCATTTTTTGCATTTGTAATTCCCCTTCAGGGCTTTGTCCTCTGATTTTCCATGCAGGCACATTTTTGATTTTCTCCTTTATATTTTTATAAGATAATATAACTTATAGGCCAGTTGCCATC
>Ga0302238_1002160_pt1 | contig 14268 bp, 4 predicted proteins | sample AAG_UR_Asn_MG_FD_193527 | JGI IMG/M metagenome (GOLD analysis project Ga0302238, IMG submission 193527) | Enriched activated sludge microbial communities from anaerobic digester in WTTP, New Holstein, Wisconsin, United States - AAG_UR_Asn | ecosystem: Engineered > Bioreactor > Anaerobic >...
CACGCTCCATCAGCGACGTGCTGGCAGACTCCGCTACCATCGCATGTATCCAGGGTACCCGGGTCTCCGTCGTCGGCACAGGGCAGACCAGCCCCAGCCATGGTCCAGCTCTCAAGGTCAACCAGAGGCATGCAGACCTGGCAGCCGTTTTCCGTGTCAGGCTGACCGGCAGTGACGCATTTGCCGTCAATGAGGCAAGCCCCGAACACCTCGTGAAGGCAAACGCCCTCTTTGCATATATCGGCGCTGCACCAGAGACCGTCGTCGGCACAAGATGAGCCGTCTCTCCGGGGAGAGAAACTGCTTGTGGAGAGAGCCGGGTTGCACTCCATACAATAATTGTTCGGGTCCACGGTCCCCTCGGCCACGCAGCCGCCGTCGATCAGGCATCCCTGGAACAACACGTGGAGGCAGACTCCGGCCCCATCACACACATCCTGCGTGCACTCAAGTCCATCGGGTGCGCAGGAGACGTCTGCCCCAAGGTTTGTCCAAGCCGCAGCGTTCACCGCAGCGTCGCAAGCCTGGCAACTGTTGTCGGGATTAATCCCTCCGGCCTCAACCACAATGCCGCCGATACTGCATGAGCCGTTGGCAGGATGGGTGCATACCCCCATGCCGTCACAGACGTCAACCGTGGTAGGCAACCCATCGTCGGCACAAGCGGCACCAGCGCTCTTCGCAACAAAACCGTAGCCATCCAACGCCGGGTCACAAACCAGGCAGTCGCTCTGCACCGACGGCTCGCCCTCACCAACGCAGTTGCCATCCACAAGGCAGCCCGTGAAAAGCCTGTGCTCGCAGGTTCCGGCCCCGTCGCACACGTCCGAAGTGCACTCCAGTTCATCGCTTGAGCAGGGGAATCCATCGGCCCTGAAGCTCCAGGCATCCTGGGCCAGTTCGGCATCGCACCACTGGCAGCCGTTCTCGGGGTTGGCACTGCCGCCTTCGAAGGTAACCCCGTCAATGACGCAGTTGCCCGTGTTGGTGTGGCTGCAGAGCCCCGCATCGCACAGGTCAAGTGTCCACGGAATTCCGTCGTCGGAGCACTCGACTCCGTCGGCCTTGTTCGTGAAGAAGTCTCGGGATGCTGCCGGATTGCACATGGCGCACTGGTTCTCCGGATCCTCACTTCCCTCGGCAACACAGGCTCCGTCGATGACACAACCCGTGGTAATGGTGTGCAGGCATGCCCCCACTCCATCGCACAAGTCCTCGGTACAATCAAGGCCGTCGGAGAGGCAGCCGGCCCCCTGAGCAAGGTTGGTCCAGGACTCGGTGCTCACGGCCGTATCGCACACCTGGCAACCGTTGGCAGGGTTCACGAATCCGGGAATCTGAACTTCTCCGTCAATGGTGCAGAGCTTTGTACACGCACCACCGGCAGGCGGGCAGTCCCAGCCGTACTGAACCTGCGTGCAGTCGCTGTTGCAACCATCGGCGCCACTCTCGTTGCCGTCATCGCAAGCCTCGCCTTCAACAACCATGCCATCGCCACAAACCGGGCTGCAAGTGGCCGACCCCACCGATGAGGCAAAGCCATCTTGGCAACCCAGACACATGGCGCTTCCAGACTCCGGAGCAAACGTATCGTCTGGACACAAAGTACACAAAGTGGCGGCCTCAACCGCGGCGAAGGATCCCGGGCTGCACAGAATGCACTGCGCCATCCCCGTAACGTTGGCGTAACTGCCCGGCAGGCAATCCTCACAGGCAGCGCTGCCAGGTGATGCCGCATGCTGACCCTCAGCACAGGCAGCACATGAGACGCTGCCCTGGTTCTCGGCGAAGAAGCCGGGCAGGCACTGGTTACACATGCTGGCCCCGGGGTTCATGCTGTAGGTGCCGGGCCCACACAGAGCGCAGGCGGTTGAACCCGTCGCCGAGGCGTAGCTTCCAGCCTCGCACTGCTCACACTGCGTTGTTCCCATAGAGTCACTGAAGGTACCAGTGGAGCACTCCTCACAGAACGCTAATCCCTGGGAATCCGCAAACGTGCCTGGAGGGCACAACATGCACCCGGTTCTCCCAACCTCCGGGTTAAAAGAGCCAGCCTGGCAATCCGTGCACTCGACAGCCCCAAAGGCATCGCTGTATGTACCGGGAGCACAAAGCTGACACAACTCTGCACCCGCTTGAGGGCTGAATTGGCCGGGAGCACACTCATCGCACTGCACCGCTCCAGACGCAGATGCAAATCTACCAGGCAAACATGGAAGGCACTCAATGGACCCCATGTCAGCAGAAAAACTGCCGGGGTCGCAGGGGGCACACTCGGTCAAACCGAACGCATCGTTGAAGAAGCCTTCGGGACACAGGTTGCACAACTCCGCACCAACCTCGGCCGCAAAACTGCCGGGTTCGCAGTTGACACACACATCCGTGCCCGGTGACGGCGCAGCGGATCCGACGGGACACAGAACACACGCATCAGCCGACACGGCACCACTAATGGCGCTGGCCGAGCCAGGAGCACACAGACGGCAATCCGTGGGCGCACCAGACCCCTCGTCGGGGTTGTAGCTGCCTGCGGGACATAGCTGGCAATCCGATTTGGTCGAAGACCCGGTCTTGGGATTGAATGTGCCTGCCAGGCACAGACTGCAAGCGCTGGACCCGGACAAGTCAGCATAACTTCCGGGCAGACAGGCAGCGCACGCTCCGGCCGCAGTGGCCCCAGTCGACGGATTGGCCGTGCCCGCAGCACAGGCGATGCAAGACTCTGCCCCAACATTGGGCCCGTAGGTCCCCGGCGCACACGGGGTGCAACCCGTGGAGCCCAAAGAACCGGCGAAGGTACCCGCCGAACATGGCTGGCACGAAGCACTTCCGGTGACGTTGGAGAAGAACCCCTTGGCGCAAAGCAGACACGCCTCGGCAGAACTGGCACCGGAGAGTGGGTTGTAGGAACCGGCCGGGCACAGCGTGCACGCCGTCGCCCCACTCACCGTAGAGTAGCTGCCTGGCGCACAAGCCGTGCAAGAGGCTGAGCCCGATGATGCGGCGTATGTGCCGGCAGAACAGTTGGTGCAGGAGGAGGCCCCGGCAGAGCTGTAGGTGCCCGCCGCGCAGGCGGAACAGGACGATGCGGCAGCGGTACTGAAGTAGCCGGCCAGACACTGGCTGCAACTGGTTGCCCCGGTGCTGCCTGCGTAGCTTCCCGCTGCACAAGCCGAACATGCCGAAGATGCGGAGGAGGGGGCGTAGTAGCCGACAGCGCAGGCTACGCAGGCAGCAGATGTGGTCTGCCCCGCCAGGGGATTGGCCGTCCCCGGTGCACAAGCGGTGCAGGCGGTGCCAGAGCCCCAATACCCGGCGTTGCAAGCGCAGGTGAAGCTTCCTGGAGTGTTAGTGCAGGTAGCATGTGCATTACAATTATTCGTTCCATTGGTGCATTCATTAATATCGACGCACACGGTGGGAGATTGGGCATTGCAACTCCACCCCGACTCTACGGTGCATGTCGCAGAGCAGCCATCGCTACCGCTGGTATCGCCATCGTCGCAAGCCTCTCCTGGCTCAATGGCACCGTTTCCGCACACCGAAGCAGATAGAACGTTGATAGTGTAGTCCTCAGCCTCGCCGTCGCCGATGCTGCCCGAGTTGGGAGGCTGCCCGCCCTGCTTCAAGACTACCCTGAGCCTGGCATTCCCAAGCGGTGCCGTTGCGGGTACCACAAAAGAGGCCGAGTAGCTGCCTACCCCCCCACCGTTCTGGACCTGTACCATCTCGCCGCTATCGTCGAAATCCTTGTCATGGTTCCAGTCGATGTAGGCACGGCTATAATATGGGGCAAACGGTTCATTCGATGCGCTTGTTATATAAATAGTATATGATTGACCGCGAGTCAGTGAGGTAGACGTTGTGGAGAAATCGCTATATCCCCCTGCCGCTGCGCCTGTAGTACTATTTATCGTATTAAGAACCACAGCGCTGATAAAGTCAAACTGTGTACTTCCACTTATTGCAGGATAATCGGTCACTATTATCGTGAATGCTTTAGAAAAATTGAACGTTCCATCAAATGTGTTAATTCTGACGGAGTAGTTGCCGGCTGTCAGTGATGCGTTAATCCGTAGCTGGTTTCCATTTATATTGAACTTAGCGTTATCGGTGCTCCCGGTGCCGGAAACCAGACTATATGCAAAAGTGTCTGCCGTATTAGCATCTGTCGTTGTAAGGTTGCCAACCACGTAGTTAGCTCCAGCCGAGCTCGGGATTTGATTATTACTTAGCGTGATATCCGTTGGCGCCACAGCTGCCAGCGTCCCCCGAATAAATATTTCATCTATAGACGCGTTACTATTTGTATTAATAGTTCCCGACACAATCGACGTCGTGTTTGTGGGCATCCAACGCAGTTTGACGCTGGCTCGGTTGGCGCAAGCAGCGGGAAGGGCGTGGTTGGTTATCTGGCCTCGATAGTTGTATCCATCGATGTTCGTGGCCACAGCGACGGTGGCGCCGCTGTCAACCCAGCCCGAGCCACAATCGTACTGCATCTTCCAGTTCCGGGGCGACCTCTCGCCCGTGCTGGCATCATAATACCCAATATGCAAAGAACTTACGGTAATAGATGAATACCCGGTGGTAACCACATCTACCCACCAATTGTCCGATGTACTGTCCCAACCATCGTTGGACATGGCCTGTTGGCCGTTGGGCAGCCCGATGCCAGACCAGAAATGAGTCGACGCGCCAGAAACGTTGAGGGCCTTTCCAACATTGGCACTGCTGCCTCCAGCACTGTTGGTGTTGTTCCAGAAAGCAACGTCGTCAGCAAAACCCGGGCCGGCCACAGCCACCCCCATAATCACCACCAAAACGCTCAAAATCTTTCGCATATGGCACCCCTCTCAGATTGCTGAAAACCAGACTGTCTCAAGAAACGCAGCGAAGACGATACACTCCCCAAACACGCTGCGCAAGCCCTGACTCGTCAGTTTCGAATACTCTTTCATCCCTGAACCATAAATTCGCCCCTGGCCTTCTCCTCTCCGTTGACCTGAAGCAATACGGCCCAGTTGCCGGGCCGGTCAACTCTCGTTGTCACAGGCCGAAAGCTGATCCTCTTCGAGCCTCTCCAGACCTCTCCCTCCTTAAGCCCGACGTTCGACCACTTCACCACACGTCGCCCCATGCGGCCGTCGGCTCGGGGATAGAGCAGCACAAGATCCACCACCGCATCGTGGCTGCTTTCAGCTGCCAGAGCCGCCGTTACAACCGTATCGGAACCCAACTCAACCCGCTCCGGAGATACCGAAAACTCCAGCACCTCGACCCCGCCGGGCCGAAAACCCAGAACATCCAGAGCGCCAGCATGGCCCTTCTTGACCAGATGACGTAGAGCATGGCGAACGGTGGCATCGCTGGCCCCAGCCTCCAACCACCCCCTGGCTACCTTCACCGCCAATTCCGGATGGTCCTTGGCAATGTCCGCAAGATGATTGGCCACGGACCGACGAACGTACTCCGAAGAATCCCCGTTTAGCTTCTGAAGGATGGGCAGCGTCAACTCCGGCCTGCTCACGATGGCAGGAATCCGCTGGCCCCATGGCAGACGTGGCCGGCTTCCCTCACTGACCCACCGCCTGACATGCTGATCCTCGTCCTCCGCCCACTCCAGCAACTTCGCCAAAGTGCCCTCAGTATCTTGGATAATGTACGGACGCACCGCGAACTCGGCGGAAAAGCGCCTGGTCATCTCCCGCAACGCCACCAGCGACTCCCGGGGATGCTCCAATCCGTAAAGCTCGACAAAGGTCAGCACCGGCCACAACCCGAACATCCCCTCAATAGCCACCTTCTCCCCGAGAGGTTCAGGAAGTGCCTCCACAAGCGGCCCAAGAGCCTCAAGATAATCCGACGGCAGGTGGGCCCGAAGCGCAGCGGCCACGTGGGCAACCCTCGCCTTCAACTCCAACTCCCCCAGCCCTCGCATCGACTCTCTCTGGAACCCCTCCACGTCGAATCCCGGCAAAACCCCAGCGACCCTCCGGCCCAGCCACCCCACGCTCCTCTCCCCAATGAACTCCTTGAACGCTTCACCCATCGCTGACCTCAGATTTCGATTCGCTAACCTTGCGAACCCTCGGTCCATTGTCAACACCCGCAGCAAGAAAGCCTCCTCCACCCGCCAACCCGGTCTCCATTAACGGGATTGACTGGTCCGTCCGTTTCGGTTATGGTGGCGAAGGATGGAGGTGGACCATGGCGGTTTCCAGAAAGAATCTGACGTCGGCCGGGCATGACAGTGGCGCTGAGCGAACCCCTTCGCTTCGCCCCCTCGATATTCTCAAAGTACAACGAACCTGCGTTCACGACGGGCCCGGGATTCGCACGACCATCTTCTTTCAAGGATGCAATCTCTCCTGCGCCTGGTGCCAGAACCCCGAGTCTCGCCCCCCGTCGCCCCCCAAAGAGAGCAGCGCCGCCAGCAACCAGATGGTCATCGACGAAATCCTGAAAGCCGTGGCCCTTGACTCCGACTACTACAAATCCACGGGGGGTGGAGTTACGCTCAGCGGCGGCGAACCGCTGTTGCAGCCCGCCGGCGCCCTGGTCGACCTCCTCACCAGGCTCAAGAGCGCCGGCCTCCACGTGGCCCTGGAGACCAGCCTCCACGCACCTCGCACCACCCTGCTGAAGGTCGCTCCCCTCGTGGACCTTTTCATCGTCGACCTGAAGCACGCCGGAACCGACGCCGACCACATCAGATGCACCCAGCGCGACTCCACCCTGATCCGACGCAACCTGGAGCAGATCTGGGCCAGCAATCTTCCCCGCCGCTTCCGCATGGTTGTGGTGCCGGGCTTCAACGACGACGAAAACAACCTCTCCGCCGTTGCCAACCTGCTGAAATCCCACGGCGATTCAGAAATCGAACTGCTCAAGTTCCACTCGATGTACGAATCAAAGGCGGCCCAACTGGGGCTCAACGTACCCTCTCTGGGAATTGGCGATAAGGCAGCGGGGGAGGCCCTTGAGAAGGCAGGGGCGACGCTGACGGCGCAAGGAATGACTGTCCAATGCCAGAACCTCGCCCCCACCACGGCACGCCAGACTCCCTTTCCCCAAAGGGTGCACGACATCCAGAAGGCTATCCGAACCAGCGACCACGCCCTGAGCTTCGAGGTCTCGAAGCTCAAAACCCGCTTCTACAAGAGCAACGGATTCAAAGACCCGGCCCCCATTCATCGGGCAAAACGCCTGGCCTACGTGCTGGAGCACAAACAAATCATCGTCTGGCCCAAAGAACTCATCGTCGGCAACTTCACCGAAAAACGCCGGGCTGGACAGGTGTGGGAAGAGCACAGTGGAGCTCTTCTGGCCTCGATACTCCACCAGATTCACCGGCAGAAACCCGTCTCCTTCCAGTGCTCATGGAACGACCGCATCGATTTCTACCTTCGCACCTTCCCCTTCTGGGCCAAACACGGACTTGCCTTCAAGGCCTATCGCCGAAAGAAGAACTTCATTCTGAACCTGGCTCGCTGCTCAGATTCCAGCACCGGCTTCAACAACAACCTGGCCTCCATCGCCCACTTCATCGTCAACTACCAACGCATCCTGTCCAAAGGTACCACCGGGTTGCTCCAAGAGGTGGAGCAGGCATCCCGCACTAACCCCGGACACGAGGCCTTCTACCAAGGCGTCGCTATCTCCCTGCGAGCCCTGGAAACCTTCGCCGACCGCCACGCACAAGAACTGTACCGCCTTGCAAGTACGGAACCCGTGGCATCACGCAAGGCCGAACTGGAGGAGATGGCAGCGGTCTGCACCAGGGTCCCAAAGAATCCCGCAGGCACCTTCCACGAGGCGCTCCAGAGCATGATGTTCCTACATGTCGCCCTTTGCATCGAGTCCTTCGAAAACGCCGTCTCCCCCGGCAGAATCGACCAGATTCTCTTCCCATACTATGCCGCAGACCTCGCCGCGAAACGCATAACCTACCAGAGAGCCCGAGAACTGCTGGCCCTCTTCGTCCTCAAGCTGGATGAGGCTATACTGGTCAACGACGGCAATAGCTACCTGAGCATCAGCCGCCTCTTCGAAACCATGTCCACAGACCAGACCATCACCCTGGGAGGCACCACCCCCGACGGCCACGACGCCACCAACGACCTCACCTACGCCCTCCTCGATGTGTGCGAGCTGCAGCCCTACGCTGCCAACATGACCGCCAGAATTCACCCAGGATCCCCACCCGAATACCTGGAACGAATCGCCGAAGTCTACCTCAGCGGCGCCCCCATGCCCGCACTCTACAACGATGATGTCTATGTCAAATCACTGACCGCACACTATGAAGTCTCGACGGAGCAGGCCAGAAACTACGCCATAGTTGGATGCGTCGAGCCCAACGCCTCCGATGACCACTACGGCAACACCGACTGCGCAAACATGAACGTGGTGCTCCCCTTCTTGCAAGCCCTCACCGGTGACACATCGGACCTCTGGAACCTCGACCCATGGTCCCAAATCGAAAAACTGGCCGGGAGATTCGTGGAGTACCACTTCCCCCCTCAACGCCGAGGCGCCAGCACCGCCCAAGCACTTCACCAACTGCTCAAACGCATCAGACCTTCAGCTCTCAACGGCCCCACAGACCTGCCAGCTACCATGGAACAGCTCCTCAACAGATTCCAGGACCGGCTCAACGCGCTCGCCGCCGCCGTCCTCGATGACCACCAGAGCATCGAAGAGGTCATTGCCGAGGAGTTCCCCACCCCCCTCGCCTCGGCCCTCTTCCCCGGTGCTATTGCCAAGGGGCTAGACGTTAACCAGGGCGGCGCCTCCCTAAACAGCAGCGGCATCCAGGCCGTAGGTGTTACCGACGTCGCCGACTCGCTCCACGCCATTGACCAACTGGTCTTCAAAGAAGGCAGATTCTCCCTGGCCCAAATCGTCGAAGCCATGAGCCACAACTTCCAAAGCGATGAATACCAGGAAATTCACAGGGCCCTCAAAGCCGTGCCGAAGTTCGGGGACGACGCCTCGGCCGAAGCAGCTCACTGGGTGAACCGCACCCTCGAGATCTTCGTCAAGGCCCTCGCCAATGTCCCCAATCCACCAAGAGGTGGTATCTACGCCGCTGGATACTACGCCCTCAACGTCAACGACATGTACGGCAAGAAAACACCCGCACTCCCATCGGGCCGCCTCGCCGGTACCCCCCTGGCCAACAGCGTTACCCCACACTACGGCATGGCCTCGGGAGACCTCCTCTCCGCTCTCAACTCCGTAGCATCCGTCGACTTCGCCACCTACGCACCCAACGGCACAACCGTCACCTTCACCATCGACTCCGCACTCTTCCCTGGTAGCGAAGGCCGAAAAAACCTCGCCGCACTCTTCAAAACATTCTTCCAGAAGGGTGGAATGCAGTTCCAACCCAACGTCCTCAACAGACAAATCCTGCTTGATGCCTACCAGAACCCCGAGAAATACCCACACCTGCTGGTAAGAGTCGCCGGCTACTGCGCCTACTTCAACCACCTCTCCGATGACCTGAAGAAAATCATCATCAACCGCACCTGCTACGGCCCAAACGCCCAGCCATAACCCCTAACCACCAACGCCACCACAAACACAGGTCGCCCCCGCCGATGCCCCCCTCCTACTCAGCTCGCCTGAAGACAGGTATCTTGCCAAGCGGCGCCGGCCACTGCTCCAACACTTTGGGACCATCCACCGGCTCCCCGGGACTACCAGAAGGCATCTCCACGGGAATCCATCGGCCCGGCGGAAGGTACACATCCCTCGCTACCGCCCCCTGCGTCAACACCGGAGCCACAAGGTAGAGCTCCCCAAACATGAACTGATCACCAACAGCGTAACTCTTCTCATCCTCCGGAAAACTGAAGAACAGCGGCCTCACCATGGGCATCTGCCCCGATGCTGCCTCATCCGCCAACGCCAAAATGTAGTCGTTGAGCGTGGCCCGGAAATCCATGTAGGCCTTGGTCGTCTCGTTCACAACCTCGCCGTAACCATCCCGCCACGGAAGCAGACTGAACTGAACCATGGGAAGCCACGTGTTCAACTCCACCCACCTCAAGAACAGCTCCTCGTCCGCCTTGAACTCATACTCGTTGCCCCCAACCATGTCCGGCAAAATGAAAGGATACCCGATAAGCCCCATTGCCAACGCCTGCGTCAACACCGACGCCAAACCGTTATCCAACCCCCAACTGCTCTCCTTGTCGAACTGCCGAAACGCAATGGGCACATCCTGCGCAAACCAACCGGCCCGAACCTCCACCCCGTGATTCTCAACTGCCCACCGGGCATAGTAGTCCGGATAGCTGTTCTCAGGTACCGGCGATGCAAACAGCGCATCCTTCGGCAAGAACTGCGTCTCACCGGCATCGTACTTGAACCCGTCAACACCGTATGTATCTACTATTTTATTTACCTCTCCCGACCACCAGTTCCAACCCGCCTGACCAGTGAAATCAATTATCCCTGCTATAGGCAACCCCGCCGACGTCCACCAACCTATCTTCGGAGGATACTCAACCTCCTCGTCCTTGCTTCCTACAAACGCCTTAGCTTTTCTTCCGTTATTGAATGCTGATGTGTCGAAATTTACAAACGGTGGAATCCATAAAGACACTTTGTATCCCATTGCCTTTATTTTGCCCACCAATCCAGCTGCATCTGGAAACTTTTTCTCGTCAAAGGAGAGCATCCCGTATTTTGGTGTCCACATGTCGTCTATTTCTATATATGAAGCCTCGTATCCTCTATCATGAATCTGCTTCGCAAATTCATACACTTTCTCTTCATCTATCTTTGCCTTATATGCTGCCCAGGTCGTCCAGATGGGCCTCGTGAAAAGCTCGTCGGAAGGCCGCTTGCCCACCGGCAACAGCGGCCTACGCGCAAATCCATGGCCCACCCACGCCCTGTAAGCCTCCACCGTGCTATCCAAGGCGAAGAGATAAACATCCAGCTCGGTCTCTCCCTCCCTGGGGATCAGATGCATCTTGAATATTCCGTTAGCATCCCTATTAAAGCTAATATTCATATAGCTAAAGGCATCTACAAACACTGCCACGCCAGACTGAGTCAACCACAAAGGCGATACAACGTTTGTTCCTTCGTCCGCCGTCAACACCGGCCGCTCATAGCTCCCGCTGTCCAACGGAAAATGCTGCGACGTCTCGTGGAACTGCTTCTCCCTCCCGTTCCGCTCCCTGGTCAGCTGCCCCTGCCCATACCAATGCCCCGCCGAGGCCAATGAGAAGCTAAACCCGTAGCTTACAAAGATAGGTGCATAAGGCACCAGGGTCACCCGAAAGGCATCCGCCGAGGCCCCACGAACCTGCAAGGTGCCCAAACCCGCCCCCATCTGCGAAATTGAGAGCGCAAAGGCGTATCCTCCCCCCTCCAGCTCCTCCCCAGGTCCAACGTAACCTACGCTCTGGATTGCATCTGCTTCCGCAAAAGCCATCGAAGCAAACTCTCCGTCACCAAGCGCCGACCTCAGCACCACCTCGCCGCCACGCTTCAGCGACAAAACACCGCTGGAACGGTCTACCAGCAGTTCGAGCTCACCCATTACCACCCGGTGCTCTACTTCCGTCGAGGTGAGCTCCAGTGCCGGAATTGCCGACACATCCTCGACCTCAACCTCCAAGTTACTATCCGCCACCCCGTCCGACCTCCCCACGGTGTCATGCGCCACATCCACGCCTCCAGAATTCCCCCCGGAACACGACATGGCACAAAGCAGCACGGTGGAGAGCGCAACAGCAGACAAAAGCCTCACGTCGAAGGTCATCTTGAATACCTCAATTTGGGGCAGCGTAGTTGATTATGGCGAATCCCCATTGGACGGCGCATCAGAATCAAGGACATGCTTTGGGATTGTGGCCAGATGGATCTGAACCAGAGTATCCACAGTTGTAGTACTTCTGTGCTGAGTCCCATCCACAACCCATTGAACCGCACTCTTCAATAACTAACTTATTACTCTCACAGTATTTCAGCACATTGGCCTGGCAGCAACCAACATAATTTATTGAGCCGCACTCAAGCCCCTGCACGCACTGTCCCTCGACGCAAGTCTCGCTGGTGTAGCACGACCCGCAACTGCCGCCGCAACCGTCGGATCCACACTCCCTCCCGGCACAGTCGGGCGTGCACGAACAGAATCCCTGAATGCACTGGCTGCCCATCGGGCAACTCCCACACGAGCCCCCGCAACCATCGTCGCCACACTCAACAAAGAAACACACAGGAGTACACGTAGAGACGCACTTACCCTCCGAACACGACGGCTTGTCCGCAGGACACGTGCCGCAACTGCCGCCACAACCGTCGGGGCCGCACACCTTACCGGCGCACGTCGGCGTGCAGTTGCTCTTGCACTTCCCCGTCGCATCGCAGGTGGGCTTGCTCAAAGGACACGTGCCACATAGACCGCCACAACCATCTGGGCCACACTCTCTCTCATTACACTCAGGGACACACTCTTCGTAGCACCGTCCAGCCTGACACGACGGCTCGTCGGCGGGGCATACCCCACAGACACCGCCGCACCCGTCAGGACCGCACTCCTTGCCAAGACAATCAGGCTTGCACTGGCACTGCCCGGCAACACACACCTTGCCCCCGCCGCACTGCCCACACTGGCCACCGCATCCATCATCACCGCACTGCTTCCCCGCACAATCAGGGGTGCAGGTCAGCTGGCACAACGCCCCATCGCAATGGGGCGCAGCAAGGGGACACTTGCCACAATCACCACCGCACCCATCGTCCCCACACTCCTTACCGGCACAATCCGGCTCACACTCGGCCTCGCATCGCCCTTCCAAACAGTACGGGGCCAACTCGCCGCAGAAACCACACTCCCCACCACACCCGTCGGAACCACACTCCAGCCCCTGACACAGAGGAACGCACAAGCAGTGCCCCTGCAAACACTCCTCCTGAAACCCAGTGCACAAACCACACTCCCCACCACAACCATCGTCGCCACACTGCCGCCCGTCACACTGAGGCACACACTCGATTGAACAAAGCCAGTTCACACAGTAGGGCGCAGCGTTGGGGCACCGACCGCACTGCCCCCCACAACCATCATCCCCACACTCCCTCCCCTCACAATCAGGCTGGCATACAACTTCGGCCAAGTCGCCAAAGGTCTCCCCAACGCTGCTGTCCGGTTCCGTCAGAACATCCCCCGACCGACCATCCTCCACGCCACTTACATCCTCAGAATATTGCACATCTTCCACAAAACTTGGTCCCTTCGTCGAACTCGAACAACCGACAAGACCAAGTCCCGACAGCAAGAACACAAGTACTACGGCACGATCTCCATGGGTCATGACTCAACCCCTTCCATTGGCGGTGGCGAACCGCCCGAAAGCTACCCAAGATAGCCCGCAATGTCCAGAACCATAGGATGCCCCGGGTTTAGGAAACGCATGGCCCCTTTGGGGTACACTGAGACCTGTTCTTTATGGTCGCTGCTTTGCGGGTCGAAGCCTCCACCGCCGCTATCATCGCAATGGGCAGGCCTCGGGCCTCAAGCTCCGTTATTCCGTCGATGGTGCAACCGCCAGGGGTGGTCACGTCATCCTTTAGCTCAGCCGGATGCTTCCCCGACGTAAGAACCAGCCGCGCTGCACCCAACAGAACACTGGCGGCCATCGTCCGCGCAACATCCCGGGGAAGACCCATCTTCACACCGCCCGTCGCAAGGCTCTCGATAACCTTAAAAGCAAAGGCCGGCCCGCAACCCCCAAGCCCCGTGCAGGCGTCCATCAGCCGTTCGTCTACCGTCACCGTCGTACCAACCGAATCGAATATTGCCCTGACCCACAAAACCTGATCATCGGGAACCCCTTGGCCCAAACTCACCGATGTCGTAGAGGCGCCAACCACCGCAGCTATGTTCGGCATCGCCCGAACAACGTTGACCCCGGCGCCCACAGCATCACGAAGTTCATCAATAGAAACCCCCGTTACTATGGAGATGAGCAGCGCCCCGGGCCGAAAAGAAGCTCTGTGGGTCCGGCACAGGTTCAGAGCCTGGTCAGGATGCACAGCCAACACCACAGTGTCGGCCCCAGCTATGGCCCCAGCGTTATCCAAAGACGTCGCCACACCCAGATGCTCCACGTTGGACAACGTCTTCTCATGCCTCGCCGTCACCACCATATCGCCTGGTTGCAGCAACGAGCGCTCCAGAATGCCTGCCACAATGGCACGACCTATGGTACCAGCCCCACCGAGAACACATAGTTTTGC
>Ga0302238_1002163_pt1 | contig 14260 bp, 9 predicted proteins | sample AAG_UR_Asn_MG_FD_193527 | JGI IMG/M metagenome (GOLD analysis project Ga0302238, IMG submission 193527) | Enriched activated sludge microbial communities from anaerobic digester in WTTP, New Holstein, Wisconsin, United States - AAG_UR_Asn | ecosystem: Engineered > Bioreactor > Anaerobic >...
GGGGGGGGCGATCGTGAGGTGGGGGGCAGGGATTTGTCGGGCTCCGAGATTGTGGACAACCAAGAGTTGGACGTGGAGTGGTTGGAGGTCGGGTTGTTGGACGTCGACTTGTTGGATAGCGATGTTTTGGACCGGGAAGAGTGGGATACTGGGCCCTGGGACGTGGATTTGCAGGATGTAGAGATTCTTGATACAGCGGACTGGGGGACGGGTGAGTTAGATTCCTGGTCATGGGATGGGGATGGCTTGGATGGGGATGGCTTGGATGCCGGTGAGTGGGATGAGTGGGCTGCGGAGGATACTGGTGCCGATGTATGTGTAGCGTCGTGTGATGGGAAGCAGTGTGGGGACGACGGGTGTGGGGGCAGTTGTGGGGGGTGTTTGGAGTATGAGGAGGAGTGCAGCGGCGGGCAGTGTGTGGCTTTGCCGGATCTGGGTGTGGACTTGGGGGCTGGGGTAACTTCGTGGCCGACGAAGCTTCAGGCCGGGGGCAAGATCGTAATTCGATATACGGGTTTCTTGAAATCCAACAACAATCTAAATATTCACTATGGATATAATGGCTGGAATTACCAGTCTGGTGAGAGTTTCTCTGATGAGGATGATGGCTCCACTAATATGAATTATTTCGTACAGACTCCAATGGTTCAGCTTCCTGGTGGTGTGGGTTGGGAGGTAACTCTGGATTTACCAGTGGAGGCCAGGGCCATTCATTTTGTATTTTTCACTAACGAGAATGGTGGTAAGGTATGGGACAATAACGGGTATCGGGATTGGGGTAGAGGGGTGGTTTTCCCATTGGTGGGGCCCTATCTGATGTGGAATTCGGCGGTTGAGGAGGGTTCTTCGGGGGTAGTGGTGTCGTTTGTGACGGGGCATTCTTGCCGTGGGGTGGTTGAGTACGGGTTGACGCCGGGGTTGGGAGCTTTGCAGGAGGAGGAGCAGGATGCGGTAGTGCACAGGCTTTTGTTGGAGGAGTTGGAGGTGGGGGTTGGGATGTACTATCGGGTTCGTTGCGGGGCGTCGGTGTCGCCGGTTTATGAGATGAGTGGGGTTGGGTCGGGGTGTGTTGGGGGTTCGAATGAGTTCTCGTTCCTGGTATTTGGTGATGCACAAGAGACGGGGGAGCATGGGAGGTGGTCTGCCACTGCGGCCACGATGCTGGAGGAGCATTGGGACGTGGATTTCCTTGTGTGTGTAGGCGACATGACTTGGAACGACCGTCCTGGTCTCTGGTGGACCTACTTTGATTCGGCGAGGGAGTTGTTGGCTTCGAAGGTTGTGATGCCGGTGCCTGGCAACCATGACACGCCGGGGTCGGGCAGCGATTCGGACACAACGAGTTTCGAAGAGTATTTCGGATTGGAGTTTTCATCGGGATCATCGACCTACTACTCGTATGAGTATTGTGGCAGCAGATTTATAGCGATGAATTCAGAGTGGCCAGATGGTTTTGCGAAGGTGTTTGGGCAGCAGTACCAATGGCTGGGGTCGGTGCTGGATAGTAATACTGAGGCCACGTGGTCTTTCGCATATTGGCATATACCGCCCTACAACGCTGGGGGGCGACACTATGGATCCCAGGGGCCGTTCCGGGATATGACGGAGCTATTCGATGGGCGGGTGGACTGGTTTTTCGGTGGGCATGAGCATTTGTATCAGCGTATGAAGCCTATGGGCTACAATGCGCAGATACTTACGGGCGGTTATGGAACGGGGGTTGGCGATGGGGTTGGGTATGTGGTGGTACCGCCGGCTGGGGCGTGGTCTGAGGGCAAGTTGGTCTCTCTGAGTGATCCCAAGGCCTATTATCGTGACCGGCTGGCCTATCCGGTGCCGCCGGAAAGCGGTGATGCTGTGCCATCGGAGCGGGGGTTCTTACGGGTGGACATTGGTGGCAATGGGATGGTGATGACGGTGTACGGTTTAGGTACGGCGTTGGCTCCGGTGGCATCTCATGTTGTTGACGTGGTGCAGTACAGCAAGCCGTGAGGGGCCGGGGCTTGGTTGGCGGTGGGGGCGAATAAGGCTTCCCGGCGTTGGATTATTGTGGCAGAGTGTGACGGTTACACAACCAGAGATGGGCTTGGCGGATAGGTAGTGATCACCGGCGGGCTCAAGAGCGATTTCACGTCTGGATACTGTGCCCCCGGTTTGGAGGAATCATGGCGAATCAAGAGGATCTGTCACAGGGTTCGGGAGACGGTGTATCCATGGTTGCACCGGCTGCGATTGTTGGTATTGGTGCTTCTGCGGGTGGTTTGGAGGCGATTCAGGCCTTTTTCCAGGCTATGCCGGCGGATTCGGGGATGGCCTTCGTGGTGGTTCAGCATCTATCGCCGGACTACAAGAGTCTGATGGTAGAGTTGCTTTCTCGGAAGACGGAGATGCCTGTTCACCGGGTGGATGAGGGGGTGTTGGTTCTTCCCAACAACGTCTATCTGATTCCGCCGCGTATGAATTTGACGATATTTCACGGGCGGTTGATGTTGCAGGAGCAGTACCGTGGGGCGGTGAATCTACCGGTGGACATCTTTCTACATTCACTGGCAGAGGATCAGGGTGAGAAGGCGGTGGCGGTGATACTGTCGGGCACGGGCAGCGACGGAACCAGGGGTTCCAGGGCCATTAAGGAGGCTGGTGGTCTAGTTCTGGTGCAGGACGAGCGCACGGCGAAGTTCGACGGGATGCCCAGGGCAGCACAGTCGACGGGGGTTGCGGATTTTGTGCTGCCGCCCGAGGAGATGCCGGCACAGCTTATCTCTTGTTTGCGGCATCCGTATGTTCAGAGGCCGGCGGATCAGGAGCATGGGCCGGATGTTCTGAGGGTTGACGGGGAGACGGCAATTTCGCGTCTCTTTGCTATTGTGAGGGCCAGGACGAAGGTTGACTTTACGTACTACAAGCCCACGACGGTTCTGAGGCGCATCGAGCGAAGGGTTGCTATCACCCAGTCGGAGGATTTCGAGGCATACGTGCGTTACCTGGAGAGCACGCCGTCGGAGGTATCGGCTCTGTACAGGGAGCTACTAATCGGTGTGACGAGCTTTTTCCGAGACACGCATGTCATGGAGGAGCTTCGTGACAGGGTTCTGCCCGATGTGTTGCAGAATGCTGCTGGCCGGGAGGTGCGTTTCTGGGTTGCGGGCTGTTCCACCGGTGAGGAGGCTTACACGCTGGCGATACTGACCAGGGAGGTAATGGAGTCACTGGGGATTTCGCGGGACGTGAAGATTTTTGCGACGGATGTGGATCGTGAAGCGGTGGCCAAGGCAGGGGCGGGTGTTTATCCGGACAGCATAGCAGCAGATCTTACGCCTCAGTTGTTGTCAAAGTATTTTTATTCCACTGGTGATACTTATAGGGTGGCCCGTAATATTCGTGAAATGGTTGTGTTTGCCCAGCATAATTTGACCAAGGATCCTCCATTTACTAGAACAGATCTTGTTAGCTGCAGAAACCTGCTTATATATCTTCAGAACAATCTTCAACAGCATGTTCTTTCCATGTTTAGCTTCTCGTTGAATCCTGGGGGCGTGCTGGTGCTGGGTACCAGTGAGACTGTTGGCGAATTGGAGGAGCATTTCGAGCCCATTGACCGGAAGGCCAAAATATATCGGGCATTGGGGAGGCAGCGTCTGAGGCGGGAGTCGCACTTGTCGGCGGCTGAGGTTGAGGTTCCGCCGTTGAGTGACGTGAGTCGTGCTCTGGGTCGAAAGAGCCAACTTGTGACGCGGGAGCACGACCGGGTAGCCTCGCGCATGCTGGAGGCCGTGGCGTCTATATACGCACCGCTATCGGTGGTTGTGAACGAGCACCTGGAGATTCTGCATATAGCTGGTGATCCAAGCGGGATCTTCACTCTGCCATCGGGCAAGGCGGTGCTGGACATTTCTAAGATGGTAAACAGGGAGCTGGCGATTCCGTTGGCTACGGGGATTCAGAAGGTCTTTCGTACGGGTGAGGAGCTTATCTACTCGGGGATAAGGGTTCGCAACGGTTCAGAGACGGTTGCGATGAGGCTGAGGATCAGGCTGGTGCAGGGGCGTAAGAACGAGGAGCCGTTGGGTCTGGTGGTGTTTGAGGCGGTGTTGGAGAGTGGTGCGGAGAGCTTGCCTGGGGGTGTAGCGTGTGACCTGGACGAGGAGACGAGGCAGCGTCTGCATGATATAGAACAGGAGTTGCAGTTCACCCGGGAGAATCTTCAGGCGACCATTGAGGAGTTGGAGACATCCAACGAGGAGTTGCAGGCTACGAACGAGGAGCTGTTGGCGAGCAACGAGGAGTTGCAGAGTACCAATGAGGAGCTTCAAAGTACGAACGAGGAACTGCACACAGTTAATACTGAATACCAGAGCAAAATAATTGAGCTCACGGAATCGCAGAATGATGTCGATAATTTATTGTCAAGCTCCAGAATAGGTACAGTAATACTTGATGAGGATTTAAGAATCCGAAGATATTCGCCACAAGCGGCGAAGGTCTTCAATATAACTCCGATAGATACGGGCCGTCCCCTTATGCATTTGACCCATAATCTGGAGAACTTCGATGCAGGAGCGAGGGCCTTTGAAGTGCAGCGTTCCGGGGTTCCCTATGAGGGGCAGGCCAGGAGTCAGGCTGGGGGCCACTACCTGGCCCGTATTCTTCCCTATCAAATTGCGCCAGGAGCATTTGCCGGAGTTGTCATTACAGTAATAGATGTTACTCCATTGAAGGAGGCTACGGCGAAGGTCGAGTTGGCTTTGCAGTCGGAGTTAGATGTTGTGGAGCACATGCCCACGGGGTTGTTTGTGTATGAAGCTGCTTCTGATGGCGATTTTGTGTTGGTAAGTGGTAATAAAGCAGGAGAGAAGCTTTCGGGGGTCAAGGTGTCGGAGAGCGTAGGACGGTCATTCAGGGAGCTGTGGCCTGGGGAGAGCGGGCGTAAGCTGGCTTCCAAGCTGTTGGAGGTGGGGCGAACTGGGGCCACGGTGACGGAACCGGAGATGCGATACGAGGATGAGCGGTTCAGTGGCGTGTTTTCGGTGGTGGCATTTCCGTTGCCGGGAGGCCGGGTAGCGGTAGGCTTTGAGGATTTGGGTGAGAGGCAGCAGTTGGAGGCCAGGGTGAGGCGTGCGGCAAGGCAGCAAGAGAGCCAGTTGCGGTTGCTGCAGGATGCGGAGGTTGCGGCTCGGATGGGGAGTTGGACGTGGGATGTGGCCGAGGACAAGGTAGACTGGTCGGACAATCTGTATCGGCTGTTCAGGCGTGATCCGGGATTGGGGGCCCCATCCTTTGCGGAGCATGCAGTGTTGTATAATGCGGATTCTATGGACTTATTGAGGGAGGCTGTAGCGAGGGCACTTCAGCCCGGTGAGCCCTACGCTTTGGAGCTTATCGCAGTGAGGTCTGACGGAACCAAGATGCGATGTATAGCGAGGGGTATTCCTGAGTTCGATGAACGTGGGCAGGTTGTGCGGGTGTACGGCTCTCTGCAGGAGGTGGGCTAGATGGGCCTGGTTGAAGGGAAGTCCACCGATGAATTGCGTAAGAAGGCAGAGGAGTTGGTGGCAGCGGTTGCGGATGGCAGTGCGAAGGCGTTGGCGGGCGATGTTGTGGCCATGGTACACGAGGTGGGGGTCTACCAGGCGGAGCTTCAGCTTCAAAACGAGCAGTTGGCGGAGTTCCAGGTCAAGCTTCAGGAGGCCAGGGATCGGTACGCTGCGCTCTTCGAGGATGCCCCGGCGGGCTATGTGTTACTGGACAATGCGGGGATAATCCGAAGGGCCAACCGGACGTTTCACAGGATGGTGAATCGAGTCGACGAGGATCTTCGAGGTCGGGGCTTTGCGGAGTTTTTGGTGCCGGAGGATGCTCCGATCTTTTTGAGCCGATTCCGTTCGTTTTTCCGGAATCCGGCTGACAAGCAGATTGTGGTGCGACTGCGGTCCCAGGGTCGGATGTCGATTCCTGTGAGGATAGAGTCTCAGGTTCGCCGGACTGCTCAGATTGGGTCGCATGTTGGCGGAAGCGAAGACGAACTGATGGTCATTGTGACCGATGTTTCGGAGCTGAAGGCGGCCAGGGACAGGAGCGAGCATCTCAACAGGGTGTTGAAGGCCATACGGAGCGTGAACAGGCTGGTGGCGGCGGAGACGGACCGTTCCCGGCTGATTCGTGGGGTTTGTTCCGCTTTGACCGAGAACCTCGGATACGAAGGAGCGCTCATAGTTCTTAGGGATCCTGACACCGGGAAGCCGACATTGACTGCTGCGTCGGGATACCGAGATGGGGAGAGAGAGAGGGCTTTGAGAGGGCTGCCTGGGTGTGTTCGGGCCGCTATTGAGGCCGATGGCTTGCATGTGATTGTGAATCCTGTGCACTCGTGTCCGGATTGTCCCATGGCCGATGCTTATGGAGCGGAGTCTGCGCTGTGCCATCGGCTGGCGGTGGGGGCGATGGTATTCGGCGGTATTGCGGTGGCTGTACCTGTGGAGTATGCGAGGGACACGGAGGTGCAGGAGTTATTTGTGGACCTGGCCGGAGAACTATCTTCGGCGCTTGGGCGCATCGATGCGGCAGAGAGTTTGCGCAGCGCCAGGGACGAGCTCCATTATGCGCAGTCTGTTCTAAGCGTGGCGTTGGACCATATTCAAGCCGGTGTTGCTATTGCTGAGGCCCCGGATGGTCGTTTGACCTACATGAATCGTGCGGGGGTGCTTATAGGCAGCGGAAGCGACGAGATGCCGGCGAGTGTTGATGAGCTCAATAGATTGGCCAGGTCTTGGGAGGTTGTGGGGCTGGATGGGCGCCCGTTGACCTTGGGGGATCTCCCTTTGGCCAGGGCCATTGGTGCCGGAGAGGCTGTCAGCCTGGAGTTCCAGATTCGGAGGTCCGACGGCTCGTTGCGGACGATTCTCAGCCAGGCAGCGCCGATTCGCGATTCCCAGGGTCGAATAACGTCGGGTGTGGTCATCTTCCACGATTTGTCAGCCAAGCTCAAGATAGAGGCCGAGGCGCGTTACTGGGAGAACATGCTGGAGAGGGTCTTCGACGTTCTGCCTGTGGGGCTCTGGTTTGCCGATAAGAATGGCAAGTTGTTGCGAGGAAACAGGGCAGGGGTCAGGATTTGGGGAGCCGAGCCCAGGGTGGCTCCTCAGAATTACGGGGTATTTAAGGCGTGGCGGTTGCCGTCGAGGGAACCGGTGGAGGCGGGTGACTGGGCTCTGTTGAAGACGGTAACGGAGGGGGTCTCGATAGAGAACGAGGTGCTGGAGATAGAGGGATTCGACGGTAAGCGAAGAACTATATTAAATTACACAACACCGGTGTTTGGAAAAGATGGTGAGGTCGAGGCAGCCATTGTTGTCAATTTGGATATCAGTGATCGTATGGCATTGGAGGCTCAACTGGCACAGGCGCACAAGTTGGAGTCTATTGGCAGGCTGGCTGGTGGTGTCGCCCACGATTTCAATAATCTTCTTCTCGCGATTATGAATTATGTCGAATTATGTAGAGAGAACGTAGGAGGCGAGCATCCGATCAGGGGATGGTTGGATGAGATAATGGTCGATGCTCAGCGTTCAGCCGCTTTGACGAGACAGTTGCTGGCCTTCGCCCGCAAGCAGGCTATTGTGCCTCATGTGTTGGATCTTAATAGCGCTGTCCATGATACTTTATCGATGTTGCGCAGGCTTATTGGTGAGAACATCGAATTGAAGTGGACTCCTGCTGCGACACCGCAATTAGTAAAAATGGATTCTGGTCAAGTGGTTCAGATACTTACGAATTTGTGTGTCAACGCCCGTGATGCTATTGGAGACGCTGGAACTATTGAGATATCTACGGAAACGGTTGAATTAGATGAGCTATTCTGTCGAGACAATGTAGATGCCATTCCCGGGCCATATGTTGTGCTTTCTGTTGCAGACAGTGGACAAGGTATTGATCCTGCGGTGGCTTCTCACATATTCGAGCCTTTCTATACGACAAAGAAGCTTGGAGAGGGGACGGGGCTGGGGCTGGCCACGGTGTACGGCATTGCCCGGCAGAATGGCGGTTTGGTGACTGTGAGCAGCGAGCCGGGGTCGGGCGCGCACTTCCGGGTGATGTTGCCACTGTCCACTGAGGTTCCCCCGGTTGTGGAGCCCAAAGCGAAGATTCGACAGGCCGACTGTGTTGGGCACGAGACTGTGTTGCTTGTGGAGGATGAGCCGGGGTTGCGCTTGACGAGTTCACTGTTTCTGAAGAAGGCGGGGTACAACGTGTTAGTGGCTGAGACGCCTGCCATGGCGCTGGATATCGCCGAGGAGTATTCCGGTCGGATCCACATTCTGGTCACAGACATGGTAATGCCGGGGATGAACGGGGTGCAATTGAGAGAGAGGCTGGTTGAGACGAACCCTGGGCTGCGGTGCCTGCTTGTTTCAGGCTACTCCGAGGATTTGGTGATGACGGGTGGATTGGGGAGTGAGGAGTTCAAGTTCATGGCCAAGCCATTCAGTCGGGACGAGTTGCTGTGTGCTGTGAGGAGTCTGTTAGACGAGTAAGCCATCAAAGTTCGTTACTAGCCACTGATATGTTGTCTTATGTTATTCAGCGCAGTTGGACGTATCAGGGGGCGCCTGGTGTGGGGAGCGGCGCAGGGCTTCTTCCAGAATAGCATTGGCTTTGGCGAGGTCTTGGAACGAGGCAGCTTTGCCTTGGAAGGTGCCGGCGGGGCCGCCTCCTTTGCCTTGCAGGGCAGAGGCGATGTCTCGGGAGCAAGAATCCACGATGGGTGGTGGGCCCAGGATTAGGAACGTACCGGGTCCTGGTCCGGCGGCAAGCAGGGCGGTCCAGTGGGGGTTGCGGCTTCGGGCGGCGGAAGCAACCTCTTTGATGAAGTCCATGTCGGCATCGGGTCGGTGCAGCAGGGACGGGGGAGGTTGGGCGGCGAGTTCGTGGCCGATTCGGGTAGCGACCTCTTTCTTGAGGGCCCGAAGGTCTCGGGTAGCGTCGCGGAGCTGGGCTATTTGATGTTCAACGGCGGAGATGTGGTGTTCGGGTCCGGTAGAGAGCAACTGGTTTAGGGCGTCGTTGCGTGTAACTGCGTCGGCTATCCAGTGAAGGCAGCGTTGGCCGGCGATGAAGAAGAGTCGTGTGGCTCTGGTGAGGCGTTGGATGCCCATGAGTTTCACCAGTTGAAGCTCGGCGGTGTTTGCCACGTGGGTTCCGCCGCAGGTGTTGAGGTCTACGCCCAGGATTTCGACCAATCTTACTGGTCCGGAGAAGCCTTGGGGCAGGCCGCGGCTGCGAACGGGGAGGGATGCCATCTCTTCCGTGGTGACGATTCTGGCGGCAATAGGACGAGCCTCTCGAACTGCCTGGTTGACCCGCTGTTCAAGTTGCTGGATCGATTCTGGCGTCAGGTCGTGGGAATCCAGTTCGATATCGCACAAGGTTGGGGAGATGTGGAATGCGGTGGTCTTCCAGCCGAAGTTTGCCAGGGCCAGGGATGTGATGAGGTGTTGGGCGGAGTGTTGCTGCATGTGGTCATAGCGTCTGGGCCAGTCAATGGCTGCCTGGACATCGCCCGTTACGGCGGTGCTGAGGGTATGGACTACGGTGCTGTCGTCGAGTTTCTGGACGTCGAGGACGGGGATGTCACCGATGGTACCCAGGTCGCACGGCTGGCCTCCGCCCTCGGGGTAGAATGGGGTTTGGGCCAGGGTTACCAGGAAGGTGGAGTCCTTGGCTGGGGTGCAAGAGAGAACGGCAGTCTCGATGCTTTGGAGGTATGGGTCAAGCTGGCAAGGTAGCATGGGGGTATTCGTGGTAATGGGGGCTATTTTCCGCCGGTGGAGACGGGGCCTGTGTCATCACTTGGGTTGATCGGGATGTATCCCTTAATAGTAAGCTGCCAGAAGTTATCGAACACTAGCGCGTTGTAGCCATCGATAACTTTTGTGTATTGAACGGAGAGGTCTACGGGAACACATATGGGTGTGACGGCGCAGAGGCCCAGCAGGCTTATGGAACCGGCCATTTGGACAGCCTGCACGGTTTGTGAGCCCAGCAGTTGGAGGCCTTTGGCCATCTGGACGAAAGCGGGGTCGCCGGCCAGTTCCGGTTCAGCGCTCCAGTCAAGTCCGTAGCCAACGGCGAGGCCGAATATGGCCAGTTGAAGTTTGAGCTGAGCGGTCCAGCTCATGGACCAGCCCGGGGTGTAGGAGAAGTCACCGCTGAGGCCGGAGAGGTCGGGGAAGGAGACGGGGTCGAGGCCGACGGCAGCGGGGTTAGGTTTCACGAAGTTGTTGGGATAAGGTCGCTGCTGTTCGAAGGCGTATCCGGCGGTGAATTCGGTGCTGAAGAGCATGCTGGAGAAGATCTTGGGGATCTCGAAGAGCTTGACGTCGAAGCCTTCGGTAGCGGAGACGGCCCAGCCACCGATACCGGTTTCGACGGCGGGTCCTGTGGCGTAGGTGAGGCTCTCTTCGGGTTTGGGTTTATAGCCTGTGGGGAGGAAGACTCTGGGGGTGAGGGCTATTGAGAAGCGGTCGTTGCGGTAGATGTTCCAGGAGAAGCCCGTGTTGATGTCACCGAGCATCCATTCGCCCTTGTAGCTTGTGGCGACGGGTGGGCGGCCGAGGTAAGGGAGGGTTTTGTGGAGGAACTCGCAGGTGCTGTATTTCTGTGGGTCGGCGACACCGAGCATACCAGCGGCGAGGGGGTGAATCTTGTAACCTTTGAGACCCTTCTTGTTTTCGGGGTCGATTTCGTTGACCTTGGGGTTGAAGGAGATGTTCATGTATGTAAAGGGTAGCTCGAAGTACCAGTCTACGGGGTTAGTGATACCGTAGGAGAACTGGAAGGTGTGTCCACCACCATGTCCGCCGAGGCCCATGTCCACGGAGAGGAGGGTGTCATCGCCTTGTTTGAACTCGATGGGGGGCATAACGGGTCCCAGTTTGCGCTGGTCGTTATAGCGGTTCTTGGCTTTGATCCAGCCTCGGTCCCATTTTGCAGACAGGTAGCCTTTAGGGAGCTGGCCTGTGACGCCGTAGAGGTCCATTTCGCCGATGCGGTTCATTTCTGAGCGCATGTAGTTGACGTAGCGGTCCCAGAGGCCGATGTCGTCGCCGGCTTGTGAGACGGACTTCTCGGCTTCGGGCACGGGGGCATCGAGGGGGAGTTCTTCGCCATCGGTTCCATCTTCGGCCAGGGCCACAGAGGAGTGGAGCTGCCAGGCACAGAAGAGTGAGAGGAGCAGAGCGGCTCTTTTCGTGCTGGTGTTTCTCATTGGCAGTCCTCCGCGCAGTTGGTGGCGTCTTCGGCGTTGTCGCAGGTTCCGTTGCCGCAGAAGCAGTCTCTGGGGCAGGTATCGGCCTTTTCGGTAGCGTCGCATTTCCCGTCGCCGCAGGGGATATCGGGGATCATCTTGGCGGGGAGGCAGGCGCGTTGTCCTTCGACGCCGGTGTAGTAGCAGACGTAGCCCTCTTCGTAGCGGCAGTCGTCGTAGTCGTCGCAGTAGCGGAAGCAGAGGCCGAGGGGGGCGCCGAAGAGGGGGGTGACGTCGAAGCAGTAGGCGCCCGGGCCGCACTCAGCGCCGTTGAGCTCGGATTTCTTGGGGTTGCACATGAACTTGGCGCACATGCCGCCGGGGATCATGTCTTCCCAATCGGACTCGGGGTTGAAGCCTTTGACGGTCTCTTCCATGCTGAAGCAGTTTGTCTTGGTGGGGTTATTGGGGCCGCAGAAGCACGAGCCGGTGTAGCATTCGCTGTCCTGGGTGCATGCCAGGCCTGTGAGGGTTTTTTCGGTTCCGACGTCGGGGGTGGTGTTGTCGGGGTCGACGACGCTGTCGGCGGAGGGGTCGGTGTCTTCTTTGGCTGCGTCTTGTTCGGCGAACCAGGCTCCGCAGTCCCACTCCCAGGTTTCGGTTTTGGTGCAGGAGGCCACGGCAAAAGCTGCTGCGAATATCAAAAGTGTCTTTTTCATTATATTCTCCATTGTCTCCATGGATTCCTCTCCCTGTTTATATATCAGAGAACAGGGGGATGTTGAGGCGAGCCATAATTGTGAAATAGTCGTCGTATTTCATTGCATTATAGCCATCCAGAACAATGTTATACTGGAATCCAACCTCGAGTGGGACATAGAACTCAGAGAAGTCAAGAGCGGCAGAGATTTGGGCGTATTCGAAGAGTGACTGGCCGAGCTGCTCGATATTTCGCAGCACTGTGACGAACTCATAAGGGGCCATGATCTCGGGGTCCTGGTTGAACTGGACGTTATAGGATGCGCCCACGGCGAGGATGGAGGTAGCGGCGTTGAGTTGGGCAGACCAGTGGAGTTGCCACCCGGGGGTGTATCGGAACTTGCCGTCCAGCTCGGAGAGGTCTGGGAATCGGCGCCAATCGGCAGCGGGGCCGGCGACAGTGGTGAGCATGGTTGGGTAGTCGCGCTCTTGCTCGAAGCCGTATCGGGCAGCGACTTGGACGGAGGCAACGAGGTCGAGCCAGCGTTCGATGCGGTAGAGTCTGACGTCGAGGCCCTGGGTAGAGCCAACGGACCATCCACCCAGGCCCGGGTCCATCATGGGGCCCATGCCATAGGCCAGGGAGTGGTTGGAGTCGGGCATAGAGGCTGTGGGGAACCAGACTCTGGGGAAGAAGGATACGGAGAGGCAGGGATAGCTTTTGCACTCGGAGCGGTAGGCGTTCCAGGAGACTCCTGCGCTTACGTCGCCCAGCAGCCAGTCACCGGTGTAGTTCGTGGCGGGGGAGGGGCGTCCCAGGAGGGGCAGCGTGTTGTAGATGAAGTCGGCGGCGCCGTAGTTTTTCCTATCCTGGATGTCGAGGATGGAGGCCGAGGGGCCGCTGACCTTGTTATCCTGGCCGTCGATGGTAGCCACGGAGGGGTTCATGGCGACGTCCATGTACATCGTCGGTATTTCGATGTTGACGCTGAGAAGGTCTGTTATGCCGTATGCGATCTGGAAGTTGCGCTGCATGAGTTCAGCGTTCAAGCCCATGTCGACGTTGAGATGGTTACCGCCAGTGATAGCTGTGACATTGAGCGGGAAGGCGGGCCCTTCTTTGCGCACTTTGTCGTAGCGTCTGGTGATGGTGTAGGATTTTATTTCGGCGCCCACGGAGACGAAGCCTTTGGGCACCTGCCTGGTGACGCCGATGCGGTTTGCCTTGCGGCTGGCTCTTGTCCAGAACTCGGTGTAGCGGTGGAAGAGGCTGCCCGAAGTCTGGGCCGCCGCATCCATTTCGGCGGTCTCCACAACCAGTTCGATGTCGTCGCTGGCGGTTGCCGTGACGTCACCGGGCTGAGCCATGGTGAGGCTGGCGAAGGAACAAACAAAGAGGCCGGCGAGGGCCATGATGCTGATTCTTGTTCTGTTCATTGGCAATCCCTCGGGCAGTTGTCAGCGGTTTCGGTTCCGTCACATTTGCCATCGCCGCAGGTGATGTCGGCGACCATCTTAGCGGGCAGGCATCCTCTCTGGCCTTCCACGCCGGTGTAGTAGCAGACGTACCCTTCCTGGTAGCGGCAGTCGTCGAAGTCTTCGCAGTATTTGAGGCAGAGGCCTATTGCAATCCCGAAGAGGGGCTCGACGTTGAAGCAGTAGGCACCCGGGCCGCACTCTGCGCCGCCAATTTCGCTCTTTTTGGGGTCGCACATGAACTTGCTGCACATGCCGCCGGGGATCATATCCTCCCAGGTGGACTGTGGGTTGAAGCCTTTGACCGTATCTTCGATGCTGTAGCAGTTCTCTTTGACGCCCTCTTTGCAGAAGCAGGAGCCGGTGAAGCATTCGTCATCGGCTGTGCAGGGGTCACCCGTGGGCGCCTTTTGGACGGCGGAGTCGGCCGTTTCGACGTCGGGCTCGCTGCCCAGGTCTACGGTGGCTCCGTCGGCGAGGTGGCCCGGACTTACGAGCCAGGACATCTTCTCCTCGGTGCAGCCGCTGGCGGCAAGCAGCAGAAACGCAGCAGTAATCAGTGTTTTCGCTCTCATGATGGCCATTGCCCTCCTTCCAGAAGTCACGGCATTACAGCACGGCGTTTAACGCCTTGTCAAGGAGTGTCACAAGTTTGTTCAAGGCAGGTTTCGGCCCCCTGGAATGGCTTGTGCGAGGCCCTTGTTTGGAGGCGATCACTTGACGCCATGTGGGCCAGTTGGCAGCATCGCGTGCGATGGCCGATGAGTGAGACGGAGGGCTTTCGTTGTCGCCTCCGCCTTCGGGTGGGACGGTGTTTGCCCATTGGCAACCGATGCGAAACAA
>Ga0302238_1002166_pt1 | contig 14238 bp, 8 predicted proteins | sample AAG_UR_Asn_MG_FD_193527 | JGI IMG/M metagenome (GOLD analysis project Ga0302238, IMG submission 193527) | Enriched activated sludge microbial communities from anaerobic digester in WTTP, New Holstein, Wisconsin, United States - AAG_UR_Asn | ecosystem: Engineered > Bioreactor > Anaerobic >...
CTTTTGGACGCGGACGATTCGGACTATTTGGACGCGGACGGTTCGGACCTTTTGGACGCGGACGATTCGGACCTTTTGGACGCGGACGATTCGGACCTTTTGGACGCGGACGATTCGGACCTTTTGGACGCGGACGATTCGGACCTTTTGGACGCTGACGATTCGGACCTTTCGGACGGTTGGGAGTGGGGGTGGGGAGAGAGGTGGGTGTGGCCTTGACCCTGGCGGTTTGTGCGGGTAATGGATTGTTGCGGGCCGCTCTATCCGCCCACAGGAGCCACATGCCACAAACAAGCCTTCGAACCAGTCTCTTCACCGAGTCTGTGATCCGACAGATGACACGGGTCGCTAACGAGTGCGGTGCCGTCAATCTCTCCCAGGGCTTCCCTGACTTCGACCCCCCGGAAGAGCTTCTTGCCTCCGCAGCCCGATGCGGCAGAGAGGGGCCACACCAGTACGCCGTGACTTGGGGAGCGCCTCGGTTCCGTGAGGCGCTGGCCAAAAAACAGTCACGCTGGATGGGTCTGCCGCTGGATCCCGATGCCCACTTCGTCGTCACCTGCGGAAGCACCGAGGCGATGATGGCCGCGATGATGACGGCATGTAATCCGGGGGATAGAGTTGTAATATTTACGCCTTTCTACGAGAATTATACGGCGGACACTATTCTGTGTGGTGCAGAGCCAATATATGTGCCCCTGCGAGCCCCCGATTTCTCCTTCGACCCCGATGAACTAAGGAGGGCCTTCCAGCAGCGCCCGAAAGCCATGATCCTCTGCAACCCTGCCAACCCCAGCGGCAGGGTCTTTACCCTGGAGGAGCTTCAGGTAATTGCCTCGCTGGCCATTGAGTTCGATTGTTTTGTGATCACTGATGAGGTGTATGAACATATCGTTTATGAACCGCATAAGCATATTTATATAGCGTCATTGCCAGGCATGTTTGAGCGTACCATATCGTGCAGTTCGCTTTCAAAGACCTACTCCATAACCGGGTGGAGGCTTGGCTATGTGATAGCAGACAGGCCCGTCATCGAGCAGGTGCGCAAGGTTCACGACTTCCTCACCGTGGGGGCCGCAGCGCCGCTCCAAGAGGCAGCGGTGGCGGGGTTAGAGCTGCCTGAGGGCTACTATGCGGATCTGCTGGAGATGTATGCTGCAAAACGGAGGCTCTTCCTGGGGTATCTGGACAAGGCGGGTCTTAGCTACGTACCGCCCGAGGGTGCCTACTACGTCATGGTCGACATCAGCAGTTTCGGTTGGGCGGACGATACGGCGTTCTGCCACTGGCTGGCCAGGGAGATAGGCGTTGCTGCGGTGCCAGGCTCCAGCTTCTACAGAGATCCGGTGCACACGCATGTGAGGTTCCACTTCGCCAAACGGGAGGCTACTCTCATCGAGGCCGGTGAGAGGCTGGCCAGGCTGGCCCGCTTGGCGTGAGCAGTGGCAAGGGGCACCTGGGTTGGCGTTCGTTAGTGCATGGGCTGGTGTTGCGGGTGACAAGCTGGCGTTGCGGGTGATAAGGAGGTCGGGATGTGCAGAAGCTGGATGGCTATGGTGCTCTGTTCTTTGCTGGTGATCTCGTGTGGCAGCAGCGGCGGGGATGGCCCGGCGGAGGTGAGCAGCGAGGTGGATGCCGAGGTAGGGGCCGATCTTGTGGATGCCGGTACGGATGTGCCGTCTGACCTGGTTGAACCCGCCGACTTGTGGGATATGCAGGACAAGCAGGATCTGGCTGATAACCAAGGTGGCGACGTGCCGGGGGAGGATGAAACCTCGGACGTGATGGGGCCGGATTGTGAGGGGACGGGGGCCTTGCCCACCTATGGTGTGGAGCTTTTGGCACCGGTGGTGGAGTCGGAGATAGCGCTCCCCGAGGGGGTGGGTGTGAAGGTGGTGTCGCTGAACGTCTATGGCGGCAAGATGGGCACGGCGGAGCAGATTGGGGCCTGGCTGTCGGCGTCGGGGGCCGACCTGGTTGGTCTGCAGGAGTGTTCAGCGGATTTCGGTGGTCAGATTGCGGCCCAGGCCGGATACCAGCATACATACGGTGACGGCACCTTCATGATGTCCAAGACCGAGCTGGTTGGGGCGCAGAGCGTGGCGTTGCTGCTTGGGCGTGGTTTCGTGCGGGCGCAGACGGTGATTGATGGTGAAGAGTTCACCTTCTACAACACTCATCTGGGGTGGAACGCCGACGGGGATATGCAGTTCCGGCTCTTTGTGGACGACCATCTGAAGAAGGACGAATCGAAGCGCATCGTTCTGACGGGGGATTTCAACGACGAGCATTACAGCACCCAAAACACGATTCTGGAGGAGTGGGGCGTAGACTGTTTTACCGCAGCGGGCATCTATCCGGGGCAGCGCATCTCGTGGCCCTCGTTTGGGTTTGACGACACCGAGGGGTCACAGCTCATCGACCTGGTATGGTTCCGAAGGGACTTCCAAGCCATTGTGATAGAGGCCGACGTGGTGAACGTGCCGGGGCTCTTGTCCGACCACAAGCCTGTGGTTGCCCGGCTGTTGTACCCTCGTGGGGATGCTCCCTTTGATGCGGATCCCCTGGCCGCTGCCCGGGATCCCTGGCGCAGCTTTCCTGCTCCGTTGCCCCCGAATCTGCTGGTCAACCCCGGGGCTGAGGATGGTATCGAAGGGTGGGAGATTAGCGGTCTTGGGGTGGCGGCTGGGCAGAGGGAGAATCAGTTTCCTCGTGGTGGGGCGCAGATGTTTGCCGGTTTCGAGGTCTCCCCAGGAGCGGGGCAGTACTGGTCTGCTGGTGCTCAAAGCGTCGACCTTCGATGTCACGCTGGGGAGATAGATCAGGGCTCTGCCGTGGTCTGGGTTTCCGGGTATATCACCACGGGTTACAAGACTGAACAGAAGGGAGATGTGGTCAGCAACGTGCCCAAGCCCTATGACGACGGGGAGCTTATTCTGGAGCTTCTGGAAAGCAGCGGTGGGGTGTTGAAGCGATGGAGTTCGGGGCGTCGGGATACCCTGGGTTGGCATCCGGCCACCGGTGCAGTTGCGGTACCTCCGGGGGTGCGCTCGGCCAGGTTGACGTGGCTTTCGCACCACAAGGAGGCCAATGGTCCTTCCAACGATGCCCTCTTCGATGACCTCTACCTGGGTCTGGGGCTCATGGATGGGCCGCACGGTGTTATCACGGGTAACGCAGTGGCCGACGGTGGTGCCGAGAGTGGTGAGATGGTCGATACGGCGACTCTTGAGCAGGTTGGAATCGATGGGAAGTCCACCTGGTTTGTAGCCACTGACCTGCTTCCCATGGGCCCGTTCGGTCTATATCCCTACGCCCCCTGGTCCTATTCGGGGCGCCACTTTTTCGTGTCAACCCCCAAGAAGCTGCCCGCAGCCCAACAGTCCGAGGCCTTTGGGGCGTTCTGCTGGCCAATAGACCAGGTTGTGGCCGTGGGCAGGGCCTCAGGCAGCACGGTGACCCTGCACATCTCGGCCCGCCTGCGCACCTACAAGAGTCTCTCAAGGGGGTGGCTGTCGCTCCAACCCGGGGATGGCAGCGGGTTCGAGTTGTGGCGCTCGCAGGAGGTGTTCGGTGCAGAGTGGACGAAGGTTGAAGGCAGCGTGGCGCTGGATGCGGAATCGGCCACTGGGGCGCAGCCAGCCTACCTCTGCCTCAACGCACTGCACCTCTCGGCGGAAGATCCGGTGTTTGCTGATGAGGTGGAGGTGGAGGTGGTGACGACCCTCCCCAAATGATTGACAGCCTGTCCGTCGGAGGGCTATAGGTAGGTTGACGTCCACGCAGTATCGGGTCGCGGGGAAAGGCATCTTACCAGCGTCCGCGTGTGTTTTCTCGAAGCTTAATTGGAGGTTCAAATGCGAAAATTACTAAGCGTACTTGCGATTGTGGGCCTGTTTATTAGCACAGGATGTGGACCCGATTCGGAACTCGTCGCTAGCGGAAAAAATCACAAATGTAAAGCAGCGGAGCTAACCAAAAAACTCGAGGCCGATCCTAACAATGCTGCGCTGAAGAAAGAATTGCTTGAGACGGCTGAGTTCCTTAAGTCAGTCATAGACAGTGCCCCCCAAGGCGATCGTGCCAAGCTGGCTGAGGCAATAGACAAGGCATTTGCCGAGGGATGCAAGTAGCGGGTTACATCCCGGACCGCCTCCCGAGCTATTGTAGATCTTTATTGTATATTGTACACACCTCCGGGCGGCCGAAGGGGGGGCCTGAACGAAGTCTGGGTGGCAATTCTGGTCAATTGGGCGGCTGGTGCCCAATGTGCGGCAGGGTTCCGCCACCCTTCACCCTTGAAACCCCATCAGGGCCGTTCGATGGGGTGTGTCGGGGCGTGGGCGTCCCTGTTCGCCAGTTCGCCCCAAATGATTGACAGCCGGTCCGTCGGGGGGCTATAGGGGTCGGAGAGCGTCAACGCAATCCAGGTCCCCCGGAGGTTGTTTATGATACCAGTCAGGACGGTATTTGTTGCCCTTTTATTGCAAGTCTCATTGATAATATTGCATGGATGCAGTGCAGATTCTAATTCCAGCGTAGGGCAGGACGCAGACACTTCAGCCGTGGATGCCAATGATGCCACGGATGCCGAGGTGGAAAACGATCTGGTCGATGCTGCCGACGCTGTTCCGGACACTGAGGGCGATACCACGGTCGACGTTGGCGACGGCAGTTGCGACGTGGGCAATGTGAGGCAGGTGTGCGAGAGCGGCCAGGGCTGCGTGGGCGGGATTTGCGCCCCCTGCCAGGATGCATCCCACTGCAGTGATGGCGAGGGGTGCCTCAATGGAGTGTGCGGGGCATGTTCGGCGCCGGAGCAGTGTCGGGTGGGCGAGGCGTGCCGAAATGGGGTATGTGGGCCATGTACGGTCTCTGGCGATTGCGCCGGCGGCTTGGGGTGTCTGGATGGGGCATGTGCGCCGTGCCAGAAGGTTGACCACTGCAACGGTAGACTCTGCACAGATGGGGTGTGCGCACCTTGCACCGATGATGCCCATTGTGAGGAGGCTTACGGAGAGGGGTTTCTCTGTGGAAATGGTCTCTGCTTTCCTGAATCATGCGGCTCCGACGTGGACTGCATGCCCGCCAAGACGATCTGCTCCAAAGAGACGTTCGTGTGTACCCCCTGCCTCAGCAGCATTCAGTGCGTGGAGTCAACGGCGTACGGTCAGGGTTTCCAGTGCCTGGGCGGTGTTTGCACACAAGGTAACTGCCTGAGCAGCGCCGAGTGCCCCGAGGATGAGCCCGTTTGTTCACAATCCAAGACCTGCCGAGGCTGCAAAGGCACCGTTGATGGTGCCCACGCCGAGTGCATCGAGCGCAACGGGCCTGGTTGGCTCTGCCTTGCTTCGGGCGCCTGCGTGGCCGGGGAGTGTATCGTCTCACCCGACTGCGGAACCATCAACAAGGGGCTCTGCGGTATTGGGGAGGGTGGTTCGGACAACCCCTACCTATGTCGAGCCTGCGTCGACGTCGCCGAAGATGCTGCCTGCAAACAGGCCTACGGTCTGGATAACCTCATCTGTCAGGATGGCCAGTGTGTAGGCGCCTGCGCCCCAAACGCTGCCTGCTCTGAAGCCGGTGTATGCTCACCTTCGGGACGCTGCGAACCATGCTCCAGTGACACGGCATGTAATGCAGCATATTCTTCAAACTATATCTGTGTAGAAGGGGGCTGTATCAAGGGTGACTGCCATACTGATGATGACTGCATCCTTCAGTCCCAGGTCTGCATCGCAAACATCTGTTCGGCCTGCGGCCCCGCTGCCACCTGCTACCAAGGCTTCGAGTGCGTTGGAGGGCTCTGTTTGCCCATCATATGCGACCCGGCCGAAGTGCGGTGCTCGGGCGATTTCAAGACGGTGGAAGTGTGCAACGGAACCGGAACGGGATGGGAGTTTCAGCAGAGCTGCCAAGCTCCAGGAGCGTGCCGAGGGGGCCAATGTCTGACGGAGTGTCAGGTCGCCTCCTTCGACCGTGACTATGTGGGCTGCGAGTTCTGGGCAGTGGACTTGGATAATGAAATATATGGAACTGAACTCAGTTTTGCAATAGTAGTGTTCAATGTCCAAGATTCACCAGTAAATATTACGGTTTACGGCTACGGTTCAGCCATACTTGACAGCGCCAGTGTGGCAGCAAAGGGCACCCACGTCTTCTCTCTGCCGCACACCGGGCGAGTAACGGGCCCCGGCATTTTCCAGTCCGGATACAGACTGTTGAGCGACCGCCCGGTGCTGGCATCACAAGTCGCCGAGTATGGGACCGTGCTGACCTACAGCAACGACGCATCCATCTTGTTGCCGACCGGGGCATTGGGGAATTCCTACATGGGGCTATCTATGCCCTCATCCGGTCGCTATGGAGGTGGTGCTCAGCCCCCCATCAAGACACCGGGTAGTCTGGTCGTAGTGGCCACCCAACAAGGGGAGACCAAGGTATCGGTTAAGTTGACGTGCGAAACTCTTGGTGGGAATGGAATATCGGTTGGTTACGCTGGCCAGGTGCAGGAATATTCTCTGCAACGTTATGAGGTTCTGGCGTTGCAGTCTGCGGAAACACTAATTGACATTGAGCCATATGCCTGCGATGACGACCCATGGTGCGTGGTGGCCCCCCAACCTGGCCTTGTGTGTGACGACCCGCCAATTTGCTCCCAGTTGGAGTACACCTATGCCACAGGGCCGGACATGACGGGCACAACCATTGAGGCAGACAAGGCCGTTGCCGTATTTGGCGGCCACAAGTGCTCCATGATCCCCGTTGGCAAGTGGGCTTGCGACCACCTGCAGCACATCATGCTTCCCATGGAGGCCTGGGGAACCGAATATGTGGCGGTCAAGACTCAGCCCCGAAATGCCGAGGTTGACCTCTTTCGGATTGTTGCATCGCAAGACGGCACGCTGGTTTCGTGGGATGGTGACGAAACGGGAAGCGCCGAGTTGAATGCCGGTCAGGTGCACGAGATCTGGACCGACGGTGACTTCGTAGTCGAATCGAATAGGCCCATTGCTGTAGGCCAGTATCTCGTGGGTGAAGAGGCAGATGCCGGTATCGGTGACCCATCTATGATGCTATTGGCAGCGAATTCACAATGGAGATTAGATTATGTATTTCAGGTTCCACCAGGGTACACGAGCAACTTCGTTACCATAATAGCACCCACGGGAACGAACATGACCCTGGACACCATCGTGCTTGACTCCATGGACTTCGAGCTGGTCCACGGGGATATGCGACGGATTAGGATCCCCATTGGCGAAGGCGGCCACACCCTGAAGGCCACCAAGCCCGTGGGACTCTATGTCTACGGCTACAGCGATTACATCTCATACGCCTATCTGGGCGGACTGGGGATTCAGTAGAGCGTTGGCATCAGGGGAGGGGCAGTGGTATGGTCTCCAACGCTGGGCTGATTAACACGCAATGGTGAAGGAGCGCTTCTATGACCATCTGGGTTGATGCAGACGCCTGCCCTGCCGTGATCAAGGAGATTCTCTTTCGAGCGGCGGGGAGGGTTGGAGTTGAGCTGGTGCTGGTGGCCAACCGCCCCATGAGACTGCCTCGCTATCCCGTTGTGAGGCTTGTTATTGTGGGGGCGGGGTTTGATGTGGCAGACCACGAGATTGTGCGGCAGCTTCAGGCCGGGGACCTTGTGATAACCAGCGATATCCCCCTTGCGTGGGAGGTCATCGAAGGGGGCGGCCACGTGCTGAGCCCTCGGGGCGAGGTCTTCACCCCTGAGAACATCAAGGCCCGCCTCAATATCAGGGACTTCATGGACACCCTGCGGGCCAGCGGCGTGGACACCGGGGGGCCACCGCCCATGCGGGCCACCGACCGAAAGGCCTTTGCAGACCAACTTGACGCCTTTCTGGCAGGGAGAAACAGGCAATGATGATGGCAAGATCGTTCCCATACAAAGCGGTGTTGATTGCTATCCTGCTCTCTGGGATAGCGTACTCCTGTTCGTGCCCCTGCTCCGAGTCTGGGGCAGAGGATGGCCTGGGCACGCCCGCCTATCCTTGTGAACTGCAGAGCATCGGTCTGGAACACGACAGCGCCTCCCTTGGCCCAGAGAGTCTGCCTCTAATCGAGGCCAATGCTGCATGCATCCTGAGGGTGGGACGCAACGTGATTCTCACCGGGCACACGGACCCGAGGGGGGTGGCCGAGTACAACCTGGCACGCGGAGAACGAATGGCCAAGGCGGTCAAGTCTGCCCTGGTAAAGGCGGGAGTAACTGCCGAGATGATTCGTACTCGCTCCATGGGTGAAGAGCGGCCGCTTTGCCGGCAGGCTACCGAGGAGTGCCGAAGGATGTGCCGAAGGGTTGAGGCGGTTTTCGAGTAGTTCTGTGCCCGACGTCACGCAGAGGTGCTTCCCTCCCGTATATCACAATCTTCTTTATGTGGTTTAATATACCCTTACTGGCTCAAAACCATGGTTGCCCCAATTGGCATGGCGACGAATTGTTTGGGGTCCAGGCCCTGCTCTTCCAGCGCCTGCTGAAGGTGGACTACGGGCTCAAGGACGCCCTCGGAGCTGAGCTTCAGCGTGCCCCAGTGCGAGGCAACGGAGAGCTTTGAGCGCACCTCTTTGTGGACGGTGACAGCTTCGGCGGGGTCGATGTGCATGCTCTTCATGAACCACCGGGGTTTGTATGCGCCGATGGGGATTATGGCCAGGTCGAATGGGCCGTGTTCCTGCCCTATGGCTTTGAACTGCACGTCGTTGTAGCCGGTATCGCCGCCGAACCAGAACCGGAAGTCTCCGATGGCTACAGCGTAGCTACACCAGAGCGTGCTGTTTCTATCGAACAGCCCTCTGCCCGAGAAGTGCTGGGCCGGCGTCGAAGTGACGGAGATGCTGCCAAGGTTGGCAGAGTCGTGCCAACCCATCTCGACTATTGACTCTGCGGGGATGTCCCAGCTCATGAGGGTGGCCTTGACGCCCGTGGGCACGATCCAGGTGGTTCTGCCACCCAAGAACTGCACGAAGTCCTTGTCCAGATGGTCGTAGTGGTCGTGGGAGACCAAAACGAAGTCGATTCTCGGCAGGCTCTCTTTGCTGATGGCCGGCGGATGGATCCTGGTGGGCCCGGCGAAACTCACCGGTGACACACGGTGGGCAAACAGCGGGTCCGTGAGTACGTTGACGCCGCCTGCCTGAATCAGAAAGGTGGTGTGTCCTATCCAAGTGATTCGGGGATCGTGCCGGTCCGACAGAATGAGCTCCATGTCTGGATTTACCACGGGGACAAGCCCCTCATGGCCATCCCAGGAGACCCTCTGGCCATCGCCCGCCATCCTTATGACATCCAGCAGAGTCTTGGTTGAGCCTGGGGGCAGATGTGGGTTGTTGAAGGTATTGGCAGTGCAGGAGTTGGCCAGCAGAGGGGTGGCAAGCAGCAATATCAGAGCCAAGGGGCGCCAGGAGCGCAGCGCATGGCCTCCATTGCCTTGCGCAACGGCCCGAAGGATTGTTGTGGCGGTTGTGTGGGGTGTTTCGCCAAGCAGGCCCGGCATGATCTCTCCGTCTTCGCCCGGCAGACGCGATAATCGGCGCCCCTGGGGATGGCAATATATGAGTTTATGCAGCGGGGGGCAATGAGACAGAGTGGAAGGTTATGAGCAGGCAGTTCCGAAGTTGGCAAGGCAGGTCGACAAGAGGACTCATCGACTCACGCACACTCTACCGATTGGGGATCTCCTCGAGAGCCTTGGGGGCTGGCGGAACTTGGAGTTCGCCAACGGCCTCCGTCACCTGCGGGTCCATCAGATTCCCGCCGATGATATTTCCTCCCTCCCTATGGACCACTGACTCCTTGCTCTCCTTCAAGGCCAATCCGAAGCTGGCGTTTCTGGTGACCAGACTTCCTGAGAGAGCGCCAGCAGCAGCGTTGAAGAATACCCCGGCTCGAGCGTTGCCGAAGAACAGACAGGAAGAGAATTCAGCCGTACCCTCGCTGACCACTGCGCCGTCGCCGAAGACCTTCCCCGCCAGATGTCCACCTGCTCCGCCCTGGTCTGTCCCCCGGATGACAGTGTTGGAGAATTGGCCATGACCGCCGCCCACAACAAAGACCCCTGATGTAGCGTTGTGGACAATCAGGCAGTTATGAGCGTCAACACTGGCTCCCAGTCCTGCAACAATACCTTGACCATGTTGACCGGAACCGTTAGCTAATGTATCTCCGATAATTGTATTGGTTATGTCCACAACAGTCTCTTTGTTGTGTGCCACGACGCCACCCTCTGAATTACCCTGGAACAGGCATCGGTCAATTGATGCAGATGCTTTGTCTGATATATTTATACCTCTGCCAAAAAGTCCATCTTGGCCCGGTAGTGTGCCTCGGATTACAGTTCCTACCATATCTATTCGCGTATTCTCGCCACTCGCCACAAAGCCCACGTCTCGATTGTTTCTAAAATCACAGTAGCTTACTAATGCTGTTGCTCCGTTCCTTATTTGAGCTCCGCGGCCGAATTGGCTGCTTGTCGTGGCAAGTGTGTCAGATATTTGCGTTCTGTTAAGGTGGAGAGTGGTTCCAGGATCTAACGCACTAGCGCCTGTGTTAGTGTTAGATCTAATAATGCTGCTATCGACTTCCAGCGTCGATCCATTTCTAGCTTGAATACCAAACCCATAATTGCCGCTCAAGTCAGCCTTGGTGTCCGCAACTGCAGTGCCATAAATTGTAGCCCTAGTATTCGGCCCATCGCTTATAATCGCAGCGTTGTAGTTGGCAAGAAAGAGCGAGTGCGAAACCAACAGGAGGGCTCCCTCCTCGGCCTGAGCACCGAACCCCAGTTCATCCTTGGAGTCGGGTCGGGTAGCGCCGATAAGTGTGTGGGCCATCTCAACAGTGGTTGACACGCCCTTTGCCTGGAGTCCGATTTCCGTGTTGTCTTCAATGATGCATTCCCCTATCACGGCAGCAGCTCCATCCTGCACGATGGTTCCGATACCGAGCACGCCCCTGGCATCAGGCCTCGTCCCCATAACCACCGAATCCGCCAGAGTAGCAGCTGTACCTGTGCCAGTTAGGAGTATCCCGGCACCGCAGTTGTCCTTAACTGTACTGTCGCTCAGTGAGATGGTTGCCCCATCAGCGATGTACAGGCCCATTTGGCAGCCCTGGTTGCTACCGCCAATTCCTACATCACTGACCTCGGAACCCGAGATGGCAACCTGAGTACCAAAGTCGTATGCACCAACACCAACTATGTTATTACTAGCGACAAGAGAGCCGGTAATAGCGGCCGATGCTGCATTAGTGACGAGAATCCCCATGGACTGATTGTCTAAATTGAAAAGAGGTTGGGTGTCAATAATCTGAACGAAAGTAACGTCGGCATGTGTGTTCGAGCCAGAAATATTTAGTCCAGACCCAGTGCTAAGTCGAATCAAAGTATGCCGAAGTGCTAATGTTGCTTCCTCAGATGCGGCTACCCCAAAGCCCATTTTTCCATTGGAGTTTGGCTGAGTATTTGAGACCACGGAACCAGCCATTGATAGAGTTGATCCCGTGTTCATGACTGCTACACCACCCTCCTTGTTGTAGTCGACGAGGGTTCCGAGTATGCTCGCCTGAGCACCTACCGAGACATCGATCCCCCGGCCCCCGGTTCCCCCGGCGCTCGAGACAGTGGCTATCACGGCCGAACCGGACAGCTCCAGCTTAGTTCCGGAGCCAGTAGCGGCGATTCCGGCGTCGGAGTTGTTGCTCAATACCGACTCTGTCACGGATGCCAGTGCGCCGTTGGTCAGAGTCAATCCCCAACCAAATTCGCCGTTCTTGTCGGGCCTGGTGTCCCGAACCAAGGTTCGAGCTACCGTGATCGTCGCATTGTCGGCCCAGATTCCATCTGAGGAGTTCTCCTGCAGAAGAGCCTCTTCGACATGCCCATGCGCTTTATTTATGACTAATATTCCAGTTCCCATGGCCCCATTGTTTAACGGGTATGTGTTGCGAATCTCGGTCCTAACCACCCTTACACTAGTTGTTTCGTCTCCTGCCGATATTGCGGCTCCCCTCGCCGAGTCAATGAGGCTGTCTGACAGGTGGAGCTTGGCGCCCTCCCGGGCGAAGACCCCATGTCCTCGGCTGAAGCTGGTGTCTTCGGAATACGATGGGTTGTGCACCCAGATACTATTGGCTGCTATGTCGCTGCCGGGGCCGGCATATATTCCGTGCCCCGAGTTATGGTCCAACTCCAGGCGCTGAAGCAGCACATTGCTGGCTGCGGAGACCACAACCCCAGCAGCTTCCGATGATATCCCCAAGTCAACCAGTGCAACGTCCTCGGTGCCCAGGACAGCGACTCCGGCTCTGGGCACCTTGCTCTCCTCGGGGGTAAGCACCACTGCGCCGGCTATTCTAACCTTTGCAGCGCAGAGTCCCCTGATCTGCAGGGACTTCCGGATCACGACGCCTTCGTCATAGGTGCCCGGACCAACGAGGATTATTCCTCCATCAGGGGAAGCCTCTACGGCCGCAGCGATAGAGGGGAACGGGAAGTCATGGGAGCCGCACTGCTCTTGGCACAGCGAGGTTGCGCTGACGTAGATGATGGACCCTGATTCCCCCTCCGGCACCACGGGGAATGGGCCGGCAGGGCACTGCTCCGCCGATGGCAGCATCGGTTCGCACCCTCCGCCTACCAGAGCACGCTCTCCGACGTTGCAGCGGCCGTACCCCGGATGGCAGTAGAGCTTGTCACCGCTTTCTTGCCAACCTTCCGGACACTGCAGCAGTTCGTCGATTTCGCACTGAACATCGGAGTCAGGATTCCACAACAGCGGGCACCCCCGCGGACCAACGTGGGCGCACAGTCCATCTTCCAGGGCCAGCATGCCGTTTGGACACTGGCCGAAGTGGGTGGCCTCCGCCAAAGCACCCGCAGCTTCAGAGTCGAACCAAGATGGTCCCACACGCTGGCAACCTCCTCCAAGATTAGGTATCTCCAACTCGCCACAGGTCTGGTCGAAGTCTGGCACACAGGCCAGTGCATCATGCGTGAGCCCAAGTCCGGGCGGGCATTCTTTGCCAGAAGGCCTGTTGAGAGTCCCAACTTCACATTCCGGTTCGCCGTCTGAGCTGCTCTCATCCGGGCAAGCCCTAGGTCCGATTACAACGCATTGCTGGTCAAACCGGGAGCCGTCGCTGCCACTAATCAGCGGGATCTCCCAGTGGTGTTGGCAACCGGGTATTAGCGGCGCACAGATCCCGTTCTCGGCCCAGAACTCCTCGCCGGCGGGACAGCGGGCAATCTCCTCCTCTGCGCCATCGGCCCATGCCTCAACGGTGTCGGCGTCGATTTGGCCTCCATCCCGTTGCGGCGCCGCATCCGGACCGAAGCAACCCATAAGAATCGCTGTTGTCAAGGTAGCGGCCAGTCCCTTGGGGCAGTCTCTCGGCATTGCAGGCTCCTTTCGTTGGGTCTATCAGCGCAAATCTGTCAGCATTCTGGCTCCCATCCAGCGGACGGTAGATTGGAGAAACTCTCCAAAACCACTGGTCACCATTCTCGTCCCCCCCTTTCGACTCGTCCTTCGGCGGAACCGGGGTACACGGCTGCTGGGGGGACCGAGATATATGAGCAGCCGTGTAGCACGATTTGGCAATCTGTTCAGTCTGTCAGATGGTCCTGTGGGTGTCAACCGCAAGTGCTCGGGTTCCGTGCTGCAAGTGGCGGATGCTGCCTGGCAGGGTCGTGAAAGCGGCCGCTTGACAATAACTTCGATTGCCACCAATCTGACCTGACAGGCGTAGGGATGTTAAACCCGTGCAACCTCATGGCTTCTATGATACTTAGCCGTTGAGAACATACATTATGGAGCACTGATGCTATCGCTGTCGATGTTGTTACAGGTGGACAGTGCGGAGGCTCCGGAGGCGGCCATTCGTCGTTGGCGGGCTCGTGCTCTGGATGTTTTTATGATTCTCTTCGTCTCTATGCATGTGCCAATCCTGCTTGTAACACTTATTAAGTCCGATATTCCATCGGGTGCCAAGTATCTGGCTCTATTGGCTTTTCTCTTCTCAGTGCCGGCAGCATTTGCAAAGAAGTTGCCACACCGGGTGCGTGTGTGGTTGCTGATGGCATGTTGGTGGAGTTTCGCTTTGGCGACGTTGACCAGGGGCGGCGTGTTGCATGGCTTTCGTGTGGTCATAGTATCTTCACCTATTGCCATCATGCTTCTGGGCGGCATTCCAACGGGGCTTTT
>Ga0302238_1002175_pt1 | contig 14206 bp, 20 predicted proteins | sample AAG_UR_Asn_MG_FD_193527 | JGI IMG/M metagenome (GOLD analysis project Ga0302238, IMG submission 193527) | Enriched activated sludge microbial communities from anaerobic digester in WTTP, New Holstein, Wisconsin, United States - AAG_UR_Asn | ecosystem: Engineered > Bioreactor > Anaerobic >...
CAAGCGCCACAGCTCGCGAGAGATTCCCATCGGTGAAAGTGCCGCCGAGTTCCTGCGGATCATGGGCATCACGGGCGACGACGGCCGCCGCTACACGACGTTGCGCAAGCAGATGAACGCACTGGCCGCCTGCCGCTTGCAGCTCGGCTACAAGGGGCGGACGTTCAACGGCCAGCCGGTCGAGCAGTTCGATGCGTGGGTGTCGAACCGCGAAACGGGGCAGCGGGCGCTTTGGCCTGGCGTGATGCTGCTGTCGGAGAACTACTTCACCGAGCTGGTCGAGAACGCTGTGCCGCTCGATAACCGGGCGCTGCATGCGCTCAAGGGCTCAGCCCTCGCGCTCGATGTCTACACCTGGCTCGCGCATCGGCTGCACCGCATCGAGGGCCGGCCCGTGATCCTGTATTGGACGAACCTGCGCGAGCAGTTCGGCCAGGAGTACCAGGGCAAGGAGGCCGATAAGGACTTCAAGAAGAAGTTTCTGATCGCCTTGCGTGCCGTGCTGGCCGTCTACCCGCAAGCCAAGGTCAAGCAGGTGACGGGCGGGCTGATGTTGATGGCCTCGCCGCCGCCGATCCCGTACAAGGGGCAGTAACCCCCTTTGGGGCTTCCCCGCTGCGCGGGGACCGGGACGCCCATTCCAGGCGCGCGCCTTTGCGCGCTAAGCCGTTTGGCTGTTCTATTGCTCCAAGGATTCCTACAAGGGCAGTCTCTTTGTGTATTAGGCCGTATCGCCTGGCCCTTCAGGCGTAACCCAAGACCAACCTTCTTTTTCCGCGATCTTCTCTGACTTCAGCATGGACCAAGCGAGCTTCAAAGCCTGGAACCTATTCGGTGCTGAAACCTTACCTACAGGCCGTTGCACCGTGGCCCCGCCGCTTTTGAATCGGAGCCTGGCGCGATATGTACCGTCTTCGGATGCAGTCACGTCCAGCGAGACAGTGACTGCATCGCCGGACTTGGTGAGCATGCGCCGAAACTCTGCGCCACCAGCTGCCCGGTTTTGCTCAAGTGAGGCCATGCCGTTGCGTGAGGTGGCTGAATCGACGCTCAAGGGTGGACGAGTTGCCATTGGAAGATCAAGAGCGGCGGATAGCCGTTGGACCAGACTGCCGTTCGACCACGCCATTGCGGCTGATCGTCGTCGTTCGCACAGTGTCAGCGCCGTCATGCGAAACAGTGAAAGCAACAGAGTTGACTTCGTGCTGATGGACTTGGAAGCACGTGGCGAAAGCCTGCAGGATTTCCACATCCTGCAGTCGCTGCGGCATGGGATTCGGGTTGTTCCGGGGCGATGGGATCGTGGCCGGGAACATGTAGATGCAAGGAGGCGGCAGCTGGAAGTGACCCAGGGCTGTGAGTCGCGGCGCTTCCTCTCCGGCGATCTTGGGGCAAGGGCGGCCCAACGTGCCGCAAACCATGTCCCAAATCAGAAGACCATCCACGCGCTGATCGCGAGAAATGATCTCTGCGCTTAGACGGGTGTGGATACCTGACCAAGCATTGTGCTGGGGATCGGCACCAGGATTTGTGCACACGCTCCAGATGATGAATTCATGAGCGTGCGGGGGGCGCTCGAAGATGTTGGTATTGTTGCCATCAAGACAACCTTTCAGCTCAATCACCGCCGTGCGGCCGCTGGGCATTGTCACGGTGTAATCGTGACGATTCTCGGAGCCTGACGAGTTCCAGTCTTGAATGTGGCCGCCGTCCTGCATGTGGTTCAAGACATAGCGCACGAACTCGCGTTTCTCGCTCATCGTGGCGGAGAACTGACCACGGATGCGCTCAACGGCACCACGGAAGAGGCCGCTGTTGTAGAACTCGTTTTCGCTCAGACCGTGGTCTCCGAGCTGGTGAGATTGGGTTTTGAGGACTTCGGCGAACTCGACGATCTTTGTTTTCAGATCAGCGTTTTGCTGACACGGAATCACACTCATGCGGCGACTTTCGATGCTGCTGCCTGAGCGGCCAGCAGGGGTTCAAAAATGTGTTTTGCCAAGTGCCTGACGACTGGTACGGCAACGCCGTCCCCCGTGAGGTGATATGCCTCGTTGTAGTTCTTTGGCAGTTCGTAGCTATCGGGCAAGCCCATCAGCCTAGCCGTTTCCCTAGGGGAGATCAGCCGCGACCGCACATTTTCGCCGTGAACGATCAAGATCACCTGCCGGCTTGATCCACCAGCTGGAGTTCGCAGGCAGCCGGCCACGTCATCGAATCGAACCTCGGCGCGTTGCACCTTTCGGCCCACGTCGTCCCGGCGGGTGCGCTTGTAGATGGCGCCAACCATGAACTGCCCGGTCTTTTTGGCGTCGTTGACCTTTTCCAGATTTTTGTCGCTCATCATCGCCAAGAGCTTTTCAGTCTCTGCCGGGGTGTTCCACTGAACTCCCTCGGGGTTCTCTTCGATCAGATCGGCGATGGTTGTCTTCCGCTTTGCAGGTGCCGGTGGATTCCACCACAGCCACTTGCTACGAGCCTTGGCAGGCAGCTTCTCGTATGCGTTCAGCAGCCCCTTGGTGTGCCACCGCGGCGACGGCTCTGCGCTTGTGATGTTTGGTGCCGTCAGTGCCACTTCATCCCTGACGCCAATGACGAACAGGCGAGGGCGTGATTGCGGTACGAACTGGACAGCATCGACCACAACGGCACCAAAAAAATATCCTGCCTTGACGAAGGTCGAGCAGATGGCGGCGAAGTCTTTGCCTTCGTGTGAAGTCAGGGTGCCGCATACGTTTTCCAGGACGATGATCTTGGGCGCGCGGTCCTCTTTCATGAGCCCTTCCATGAGCTGCCAGAAGGGCCAGAACGTCCCGGAGCGATCACCTTTGAGGCCGGCACCGGCGCCTGCCAGGGACAGGTCCTGACAAGGGAATGAGGCCCAAACCAGATCAGCTTCGCCAGGCACATCCTTGGGGGTCAGCGTCCGCACATCTGCGACCTTCAGCGTGTTGGCACCCTTCCAGTTCTTTTGATAGATGGCGCTCTTCTTCACGTCGAATTCGTTGGCGAATGCGCACCGCCACTTGCTGCCAAGGCCCGCGCGGGCCATGCCAGCACCGGCGAAAAATTCGTAAAAGGTAGGGGTGTTCGCCATCATGCTCTCTCTTGTTTCAGCAGCGGCCATTGCTCGCGGACGTACTTCTTGGCCGCAGACAGGCAGCCTTGTCCTCCGATGAGGGCAAGTCGCAGGGCTGCTAGCTCTTGGTCCGTCTGCACGTTCATTTCTGTTTTCTCTTGGAGCCGGCGAACAGATCAGCCTGGCCTTGTAGCTGCTTCTCCGAGAAGGTGCGCATGAAGGCGCGCAGCACGTCGGAGGCGTGCCGGTCTTGGGCTCGGCAAGCCTGCACGAACGCCTCGCGCAGCTCTTTCTCCACCCTGATGCGCATACCGGAGTCTTTGAGCGACATCGGTAGAGGGTAGCACAATGGATACACAGTGTGTATCCATTGATGCGATCCGCCGGCAACCAAAGTCCCAGGTTTGGTCGTGAAATCGGACCCCCCTGCACCTCGGCGCACCTCTGTTGGCAAGCCTGTGAGCGGAGCAAGTTGCCCACGTGAAATCGGCCCCCCCTCGCTCGTGAAATCGGCCCCCCCTCGCCCCGGTTTTGCTCGTGAAATCGGCCCCCCCTCGCTCGTGAAATCAGACCCCCCCTAAACCTGTAAGGTCTGCCTTTAGCTTTTCCTTTAATTTTTTGCTGGTAGCAGGAGGGGCGCGAACTGTGGGAAAACCGGCGCAGCTCGAAGGGACGCCGCCGCCTCTTGGGGGCTGCGCCCCCGCCGGCTCCTCCGGGCCGCAAGCGGCCCTCCGCCCGCGCTTCGCGCTCCCACCCGGCATCCCCCAGGGGCTTACAGCCCCTCGGCCTTCGGCCTCACCCCAAATCGAGGCCCCCGAAGGGGGCAGGCTGGCCCCCCAGCGTGCCATCGTCGCGGCGACTAACTGGCGAGCGTGGAAGGCCACGGCCTGAACGCTGAACAAGCGCACCAGGCACGCCACCCTCTCCCATCCCCCCCGCCCCTTCCCGCTGGGAAGGGGGGCGAGTCGCCCTCTGTCGTCAAGGGTGCAGGCCGCGCGGCGCTTCGCTTGCTTCTCCTGCACCCCTGACGGGGAGCGTGGGGTCGTTCCAAGGGCATCAAGGGTTCGCTTCGCCTCGATCCTCACCCGTTCGGTGCTCGGGCTTCGCCCTGCGCTCCGCATGCGGCTTCCGGTCGAGCCCTTGACACCCTTTCCACTTCAAACAGCCAGCAGGACTCGCATAACGGGCCGTGGCGCGGTTTTCTCGTGGTCGGCGCGGCCTCGGGTTGTCCGGGCTGCTTTCGTGGCCTTGGCGAGCCTCCTGTGCGACCGCGCAACGGATGCCCACTGTGCCCCGCCTTGTGCGGGGCATGGCCTCGCGCCATTGCCCACCCGCCGCCCCATCCGTGGGGCGGCCTTCTCACGATCGAGCTGGACACGGCCCGCCCTGCGGGCCTGCGACTGGATGAAGCCGCCAGGAAGGGCAGGCTTCGCCTGGTTGCGCGCCCTGCGCGTTGATGCGCATTAATGGACATTCATTGAATATCCAATGAATGCTTATTCGGTTGCTAAAACACTGAAAAAAACGCCCCGGCAGGGAGGAAGCCGAGGCGTGGAAGAGCTGCAAGCGCAAGGGAGGAATGCGCTGATTCGATGCAGCTTGCGCAGATTATCCGGCGGGCTTGGGTGCGTACTTGTAGAACGTGCTGCGGCTGATGCCCAGCGCCTTGCAGACCTCGGCCGGCGGTCGATGGGCCATCGAGCGGATCGCGGCTTGTTTCTCTTCCGCCAGCTCGCGCCGGCCACCCTTGCGGCCACGGGCACGAGCTGCGGCCAGGCCGGCATGCGTGCGCTCGCGAATCAGGTTGCGCTCGAACTCGGCCAACGCGGCGAACACATGGAAGACCAGGCGGCCGGCGGCCGTGGTGGCGTCGATCTTCTCAGTCAAGCTCTCGAAGCCAATGCCGGCGGCGTCCAGCTCGCCGACCAGGCGCACCAGCTCGGGTAACGACCGGCCCAGCCGATCGAGCCGCCACACGACGACCACATCACCTTTGCGAGCGAACGCCAGCGCTTCGGCCAGGCCGGGGCGGTCTACCTTCGCGCCGCTGGCCTTGTCCTCGAACAGCCGTTCGCAGCCCGCCGCCTGGAGGGCGTCGCGCTGTAGGTCGAGCGTTTGATCGTCGGTCGAGACGCGGGCATAGCCGATCTTCATGAGTGTCCGTTATGCCGTGGCAGAAGCGAAATTTTCGCACGCTGATTGAAAGACGGCAAAAAGCACAACGCCGACCCCCTCTATCGCCCTGAGTGCGCATGCCCTGTCGATGTCCGCCAACCATTCGTTTAAAAAACAACATCCCGAAGATAGTTCATTTATTTGTTTGTTTATTTCTTTGTTTGTGCTACATTATAAGTGTCGATCAACCCAAGGAGTGCCGCCCCATGCGACCCGCTGAATTCACCGCCGAGCAGATCATCGAGGCCGGCCAGGCGCTGCAAGCCGCCGGTCGGAACATCACCGGCTTTGCGCTGCGCCAGAAGGTCGGCGGCGGCAACCCTTCCCGGCTCAAGCAGGTTTGGGATGAGCACATCAGCAGCCAGGCCGTCACCAAGGCCGAGCCCGTGGCCGAGCTGCCGGTCGAGGTGGCCGAGGAAGTCGCGGCCGTCACCAAGGCCCTGACCGAGCGCCTGGCGACGCTGGCCGTCGAGCTGAACGATAAGGCGGTGAAGGCAGCAGAGCGGCGCGTCGCCGAAGTCATCCGCACGGCCGGCGAGCAGCGGGAACAGGCCGAACGTGAGCTGGCCGATGCCGCGCAGACGGTCGATGACCTCGAAAGCAAGCTCGACGAGGGCAAGGCCGCAGCCGAGGTCTTGGAAAAGCGCCTTGCCGAGTTGCAGGCCGCCCACCAGGCGCAAGCCGTCGAACTGGCTCAAGTGCGCGAGCGCCTGGCGCTCACTGAGCAAGCCACCGCCAAGGCGGCAGAAGAGTACGCGGCCGAGCTGACCAGGTTGAACGCTGCCATCGAAGCCGAGCGCTCGCGTCACCAGCAGCAAGCCGAGCAGTTGCGCGCCGAGCTGGCGACCGTGAAGGCCAAAGCCGATGCGGCCGACCAGACGCACCAAGAGCACCGGAAGCAGGCCGAGGCCGAGGCCACTCGCGCGGCAGACCGGGCGACCAAAGCGGAGGCGGATCGCGATGCCGCCCGCCACGAGGCAGCAGGAGCACGCGAAGAGGCGGCGAAGCTGCGCGGCCAGGTCGAGGCCATGCAAGCGCAGCAGGCCGGGCTTCTTCGCGCGTTGGAGGGCCGTCAGGCCGGCGAAGAGGGAGCTACGCCGGCCGCGACGACCAAGCCTGTCGGTAAGAGCACACGCAACGGAGATTGACCATGAACCAACGCCCTCACCTTCGCGTCGTCGCCAGCAGCGGCGATCGCCATGCGGCCCACGTCCAACCTGGCCGGGACTTCGCCGACCTTGCACGCAAGACGCGACGCCGGATCGGCTACCTGGTGGAGTTCGTCGCGACAGCGTGGGGCGTCGTCATGTTGCCGTTCCGGACGGTGGCGGCGGTCTGGCGTTTCATTGTGGGCGTCGGTACGGCCATCGTGCGCGGAGTCATCAGCTTCGCCTTCGCCTGCATCGGCCTGGCGGTTGCCTCGGTGGCCTTCTACATGGTCTATCAGTTCTTCACGCGCTACTGATGGTCAGCGCGCAGGGCGCGCAATCAGGCGAAGCCTGTCCTTCCTGGCGGCTTCATCTGCCGCAGGCCCGCAGGGCGGGCCGTCGATCAACCCCACAGCGCGAAGAAGGGAGAAGACCTTGAAACCTGTAGCCATCAAGTTCCGCGACAAGCGGGACATCCGCCCACTGCCACCGATCCCCGACGAGCTGGTCGCCGGCATGCAAGAGCTGTTCGCGACCAAGATCAACTCGCGCAGCCTGACCCTGTTCGAGAAGCTGGAAGCGGTCTACGCCTTCACCGATCGCTTCAATGCCTTCGTTGCGACCTTTGCGGTGTGCCAGAAGGGATGCAATCACTGCTGCCAGATCGACGTGCAAGTGAGCCGGATCGAAGCCGAGTACATCACCTTCAAGGGTGGCCCGCAGCTCGATCACCAGGGTGAAGACCGGACGACGGGCCATCGGACCGCCTGCCCCTTCATCGGCGCGGACGGTGGCTGCACGGTCTACAGCACTCGGCCTTTCAACTGCCGGACGTTCCACACGCTCGACGATCCCAAGTACTGCGCCGATGGTGATGTCGATCACCAGGTCTACGGCGCGGCGGGCAAGGGCTATGGCGTGCGTTTCTATCAGGCGATCGCAGCCTGGCTGAAAGACGTGCACGAGTCGAAGGGCTTGCCCTATCGAGACATCCGCGACTGGTTCCCTGCGCAGCCGCAGGCCCAGCCGCCAGGGCTGACGGCGAAGCCGAAGCCGTCTCTGATGAGCCGCCTGATGGATCGGCTCAAGGGGTGATCGTGGATTGTGCAATCCACAGTCTCGGGCCTGCCCATGCCGCCAGCGTTGGCCGGTGGCTCGGGTGGTGGCGGTGCGCCCCTATTGAGGACGGCGGGCGTCGCTTGAAATTTTCAAGAAAACCGAGGTGGTGGGTGCTAGTGCAGGATAGGCACTTGGTGCCACTTGTCAGACATCGACGCGCCTGCGGTCGTTGGTGTTGAGTGGAAGGAGATGGTCTGATGGAGAAGAAGCGAGATACCCGGATCACGGTCGATCTGCTTGAGAACAAGCAGGCGTGGCTCGACTATTGCGAAGCCCATGGCACAACGCCGAGTGCCGCCTTCCGTCAGATCGTGCAGAGCCTGCTAAAAAAGCAGGGCGAGCCTCCAGCCCTGACCGTCGCCGGTGGCGAGCCCGAGAAGGCGACAGTTCGGAAGAAGATCAGCCTCACGCCGTCCGAAGCCGCTCATGTTGAGGCCGTGGCCCACGCGGAGGGCTTCTCTTCGACCAAGTGGATCGTGGGCCTGATTCGTTCCAGGCTGACTCATACCCCGCAGTTCGGCCAGCAAGAGCTTGAAGCGCTGGCTGAGTCCAACTTGCAGTTGCTCAAGATCGGGAGCAACCTCAACCAGATCGCCAGGGCCTTGAACACCTCCCCCGAAGCACATCGAGCGGTCAAAGTCGAGGCGATCGAGAAACTGGACGGGTGGATCAGAAACCACGCGAAAACCGTCTCCGCGGCAATGGCCGCCAACGTTCATCGCTGGAGGATCAAATGACCGACGTGAACGACAAGCCAGCACCAGGGCCGAACGGCGCTTCGTGGGAAGAGTTCTTCAAGCGCTTCGGGCGGGAAGACGTGCCCGACGACTTCATGACCGAGGACGATCGAGCGCAGGGCCAGCAGACGCGCGACCCATTCGAGGGTCTGGACCATGACGCATGGTTTCGCGAGCAAGTGGCGCTCGGCCTGGCCGGGGCCGACGACCCGGCGGCCGAGTGGATCTCGAATGACCAGGCCAAAGCGGCATGGGCCGAGAAGGTGGCGCAGATCAGAGCCCGCATCGAGGGCAAGCAAGAATGAAAAAGGGCCGCGACTGCGGCCCTTGGACTATCGCGGCGTTGGCGCTCAGTTCTTGTACTTCGCTGGCAGTTGATAGGTGATCGTCTTGGCGACGGTCGGGGTGTCCTCCGAAAGCATCTTCATCGTTTGCTCACGCAGCGCCTGATCTGCTGCCAGACGCTGCGACTGCGCGAGTGCCTGCATCACAGCGATCCGGTTAGCGTCGTTGGAAACCTGGGTGTTCTCGGCGGTGATCCGAGCTTGCAGCTCTGCGATCGCCTTCGGGTCTTGCGTCGTGTTGATCTGGCTTTGCAGTGATTGAATCTGTGCGACCCGCTGCGTGATCAGCTCCAAGGCACTCTGTTGATACGCCTGGGCCTGAGCGTTGGTGTTCAGCGCAGCTTGGCAGGCAATCTGCGTGTCCCCAGTCATGTTCTCGCAGTTGTATTTCATTGCGGCGTTGCGGATGCTTTGTGCGGCACCCGTCAGGCCGGCATAGCCGCCTTGATTGAGGCCGTTGAAGACTGTTGCCACATTGGCAGGGACGACACCTTGCAACATCGGGTTGTTGAGGATGTCGCCCAGGCCGCGAGCGCCGGTCAGCGAGTTGTACTGGCTTTGGAGTTGTTGGTACTGCTGCACCATCTGCTGGTACTGCTGCTGCCACGCTGCAACCTGCTGAACGGCCTGGAAGAGGTTCGCTGAGTCGATGACCGGGATGCCGGCATGAGCGGCGTTGCCGCACAGGGCCGAGAGGATGAATGCCAGGGAGGCAATGAGCTTTTTCATGTTGCTTCTCCAATAGTTAATCTGCCCGTGCCTTAGTCGGCCTTGGGCGGGGTCTTGTTGATGAGGCTCAGGGGCCACGACCAGGCGTAGAAAAGCCTGAACCAGAGGCGGCCCGAGTAGCCGAGGCGGTCGAAGTCAGGACGGCGCGCTGCGTTGGCGGCGTCACGTGTTACCCACATTCCCGCCATCAGGTACAGCAGCGACGGGGCTGTTAGTTCAGGGGCTTTGGTCACACACCAGAACCAAACCAGCATCAGGGCGAAGTTGATGCGGTGCGGCGTCGCATGGCCTTCGCCGAACATGTTGACGAAAGCGGCCTTGTCGAGCTGTTGGTCTTCCCTGGCGCGCGTCAAGTACGAGGCCATGTCTTCTCCCTTCGCGCGTGGCTGTAGGAAGCGACGTAGCTTGCGGATCAGCAGCGCAGCGAAGGTGAAGCAGGCCACGCCGAGGCCGACTGTCGAAGCGAGTTCGTGATAGGTCATCATCAGCTCGCTGCCCTTCGGATGTTGTCGATCACCTGGCGCTGGTAGAGCGGCGTGTCGGTGCCGTAGGACGAGCGGGCATTGGCCGTGGCCGATGATGGCGTCGCGGGCTGTGCTGGTTGGCGCGAGTTGCCGCCTTTGACCTCCCCTCCACCGCCGCCTCTCGATTGGGAAGACTTGCCGCTGCCGTTGAACGCGTTAGCCATCCAACGACCGACATCCTTACCAAGACCCTCGACGCTCGTACCGCCCGTCATCGCGGCTGCAATCTGCGGCATGCGCCAGACCAGAATCGCAATGACGACGGTCACGGCCAGAAGTGCCCCTGCGTCAGTCAGAACGTCATTCGTCTTTGCATTCGCCTGCACCTTGTCCGCGAACTGCTCAATCAGCGTGTAGAGCATCCCGATCGCAGCTCCAAGCATGCCTTGCAACCACGCGAAGCTGAGGGTCTGACCAAGCCAGCCCTCGAAGCGCGATTGCGTGGCAGGCCAGAGCAGGCACAGGACAAAGATGGGGCCAACCGCGAGGCACAGTGCGAGCCCTACCTTTGCGAAGACGTACATGGCGATGCCGATGACGACGATGATTAGCTGGGCGAGTCCTACGGCCAGCGAAGCAGCGAAGAGCGTCAAGTCGGGGAAGGTCCCCATCGAGCTCTTGGTCTGCAACATCTTGACCAGTTTGATCAATGGGTCCGCGATCCCGTCGATCATGCCGCCGATGGAGCCTGCGCCGCCAAAGACATCAGACATGATGCCGGGAATGGCATTGATCGCCTCGACCACTGTGGCTTGGTACTCGCCTCCCGAAAGGGCGATGCCGGCCACCATCGACACCTTGAACCATTTCCATAGCACCGTGTGCAGGGAGTCGTGAGCCTCCCCTCGCATCACGGCGTAGCCCAGGATCATCACGTAGATCGTCGTCCCGGTTAGGGCCAGCGGTGCCAGTACGCCGCAGAAGGCAGCGCTCTTGACGGTCACGAAGTTCATGAGGAGCTTGTCGATGGCTTCCTCGATGTAGGTTGCTACGCCTGGCATGTCATCCCCCCTTCTTGGCCACAGGGGGCTTCATGTCGGTCGGCCTGGTCGTCTGCTTGCGCAGCTTCGCCAGGTAGATCGAATCGTTCTTGGTCCCCTCGGCGGCCCACGCCTCACGCCAGCGCTTTTCGCATGGCGGGCATTCCTTGTTCGCTTGCTCGCGCGTCTTGCCGAGCTGAACAAGCACCTTGTCGGGGATGACGTAAACCATGTCCGCCGCAGCGTCGGCCGCGATGGCTGCATGGCACATGACGGCGATCGGTATGGCGACCACCGCGGCCAGTCTCTTCATATGAGCACTCCTTTCGAGTCGATGAACGCGCTCGATCGAGGGTGCTTGCTAAGAGGGCCTGTGTGCGAAGAGGATGAAGCTGGATGCTCGCGTCAGGACACGCCTCACAGCAGCGCTCGACCAGCGCATGGGGTTGCTGTGACTTGGAAAGGGGTGGAGGTCTACCCACCCGCATTCAATGAGAGGAGGGGCGAAAGACCCCCTCCGGCGTTTTTCCTGATAGCGCGAATTAAGTGCGCATGCCTCCATCATGGCACAGGTGTTCGGATTGTGCAATCATTGCCTATAGCTGTGTTTTAATATTACATAACGATCCAAACGGCGGACGAGTGAGCGTACCCGCTTGCCATCGTCTAGGAAGTGTGTTTTAATATCCAAACACTGTTAAAGGCGCTTCAAGAATGATCCTAACGATTGGCAACACGAAGGGTGGTGTCGGCAAGACGACACTTGCTGTCCAGCTCGCGATCGCCCGTGCCATGACAGGGCGTGATGTCTGGCTCATCGACGGCGACCGTCAGGGCACGGCGTCTGCGGCGATCGCGGCCAGGACTGAGAGCGGGCGGGAGCCCGGAATCTCCTGCGCGCAGTATTCAGATGGGCCGGCGTTGCGCGGCCAGGTACAGCAGCAGCGGGGGAAGTTCGACGACATCATCATTGATGCCGGCGGCCGAGATTCGACCGCGCTGCGGGCTGCGCTGGTGTTGTCCGACGTGCTCTTGGTGCCGTTCGCTCCCCGTTCCTATGACGTGTGGGCGCTCGACGACATGGCCGCGCTCGTTGATGAGGCGCGCAGCGTTCGGGACGGGCTCCGGGCCTATGCCGTCCTCAACCTGGCCGACTCCGGCGAGCACTCGGCCGACAACACAGACGCCGCCGCCGCCGTGGCCGAGGTGCCGCAGTTCGAGTACCTGCCGACGCCGATTCGTCGTCGCAAGGCGTTCTCGAATGCCGGGGGCGCAGGGCTTTGCGTGTCTGAAATGAGCCCCAAAGACCCCAAGGCATGCGCCGAGCTTGATGCACTGTTTGAAGTGCTTTTTAATATCCAAAAGACCGCCTAACAGGAGTCATAGTAATGGCAATCCAGCGTAAGCCGAAGACGGCCACCAAGACGGTAGATGACTTCGTTTCCGGCGCACCTGATGCGGGTGCGTCCACGTCGGCCGACTACGAGAAGGGCATTAAGAAGGGCAACAAGCGGCAGATCACGCTGACCATCGCCCCGGACCTTCTTCGGCGGGTTGACGAGGCCGCGCAGCGAACGGGGCAGGGGAGAGCGGCCATCATCAACATGGCGATCTTCCGTGCCTTGGAAGGCGACATCTTCAAGGGCTGACTATGAAGACCGCGCACTTCGAGCCTGACACCCTGATCGAGATCGACGACACGCTCGGCGGCTTCCGCAAGCTGGCGATCGTGACCGGCTCGGGCGACGGCTACATCGACCTGATTGACGAGGATGCGCCGGCCTTCCCGACCTATGAAGCCCTGTCCCCGGTGGCGATCGGCAACTCGCTGTCGTGGGGACTTGAGCTGATCGACCAAGACGCCGGCCAGGCCCGCGAGTTCATCGCGCTACAGCGCTGCTTGATGGCCGCCGGCATCGACTCACTCACCTATAACCGCGCCCTCTTTTGGGCGTACCAGACACGCGCCTTCGGCTTTGCCGAGGCGCTACGAGCTGGGCGCGAGGCCACCGATCAGGTGCAGCAGTCGCGCTTGCAGATGGATCGTCTCATCCGGCGCGGCCGAGCTGCGCACTTGAGACTGGTCTGACTTCACCACCCCGGCGCAGCAACGCCGATTTTTTGGAGCATCAGCAATGAAGACCACTCGGACCCGCACCAAGGCACAAACGCCCCGTCCCTCGTTTCACCGCGCGCTGGATTGCCTCACGATGGTCACGCTCGACGAGCTGGCCGAACTGTGCGACATGCCGGAGCGCAATCAGACCGGCCAGGAAGTCGAGGCCATCATCACACCGCACGCGACGGGCTACACCCTCATCGCCAAGGACGCGCCTTTCAGCCTGGCCGTCGTCGATGAAAACCGTCAGCCCGTGGTGTTTCGCTCGATCGAGCAGGCGCTCGATCGCCTGTCGGAAATTCCGTATCTGCTGCCAATGGTGAAGATCGACCTGGCCGCGTGGGGAAGGGTGCACTGAGGGCTACCCGGAGAGAGGTGGCGGGGAGTGCAGCAACACGCCCCGCCGACTGTCACCTTGAAGCATCAGCAAACACCACAAAGGCAGCAGCATGAAGAATATTAACCCCGTCTCCGGAAGGAGGCGAGCATGACGAAGAGACAACAAGCCGAGCCATTCGATGAAGTGGCCTATCGTGACAAGTTGATCGCGCACGGTCTGGACGCGGACAACGCCGGCAACCTGGCCCGCAAGATGGCCGAAGCACGACGCGGCGAAGCCCTAGTCGACGAGCTGGTCGCCGAGGGCGTCAGCCAGAAGGACGCGCACATGCGCCGCGTTATGCGTGAGGGCAAGCGCCATGAGGCAACGAAGGCCGGTGACTTGTTCGAGGGACTTGCGGCGTCAGGTGCCGGCCAGGCCGCCGCAGCTCCCGAGGCGCCGGCGGCCAAGAAGACAGCCAGCAAGCCGGCCAAGCTCCCGGCGGTCATCGAGCGCAAGCCGTCTACCAAGCCGCCCACGAAGCGCGAAAACGAGCTGGTCACGATCAGCGCCGACATCATGGGCCAGTCGCCCACCGGCAACGATTTCGCCTTCATTCACTCCGTCATGTGCCAGGTCGGTTTGCCTCGCGCCAAGGTCGAGGGCGAACGCTTCATGCGCCAGTCGGGCGCGGCCTGGTTGAACGTGCAGGCCGGGTTTCTCGACGAAGGGAATGGGCCAGTCTTGCAGCCCGTGCCCTATGGCGCTATGCCGCGCCTCGCGCTGGCCTGGCTTTCGACCTACGCCAAGCGCCACAGCTCGCGAGAGATTCCCATCGGTGAAAGTGCCGCCGAGTTCCTGCGGATCATGGGCATCACGGGCGACGACGGCCGCCGCTACACGACGTTGCGCAAGCAGATGAACGCACTGGCC
>Ga0302238_1002181_pt1 | contig 14193 bp, 10 predicted proteins | sample AAG_UR_Asn_MG_FD_193527 | JGI IMG/M metagenome (GOLD analysis project Ga0302238, IMG submission 193527) | Enriched activated sludge microbial communities from anaerobic digester in WTTP, New Holstein, Wisconsin, United States - AAG_UR_Asn | ecosystem: Engineered > Bioreactor > Anaerobic >...
GTCGCCCGTAGTGGTCTGGTCCAGCAGTATGAGGTGCCCAGACTGTTCGCCGCCGAAGTTGTAGCCACCCGACCGCATCAACTCAATGACATATCGGTCTCCCACGGGAGCCCTGACCACCCTGCCGCCCGCCCGCTCCATCTCCAGCTCCAGCCCCATGTTGCTCATGATGGTAGCCACGACGGTGTTGTGATTGAGACTCCCAGATTCGATGAGCGAGCGCCCCACCACGGCCATGATGGCGTCCCCATCCACAACCTGGCCCTTTTCGTCGACCATGATGAGTCTGTCCGCATCACCGTCCAGCGCTACACCCAGGTGGGCCTTCTCCCTCTTCACCACCTCGGCCAGCCCCTCGGGATGCAGGGCCCCGCACCCCTCGTTGATGTTCACGCCGTCGGGGTAGCAACCAATCTTCACCACCGAGGCGCCAAGCTCTTCGAAGATGGCCGGAGCTACCCTGTAAGCCGCACCGTTGGCGCAGTCGACGATGATCTTGATTCCACGAAGGGTCTGATGGTGGGGGAAGGTCTCCTTGGCAAACCCGATGTAGCGCCCCGAGGCATCCTCTATGCGGTAGGCCCGCCCGATAGCCTCACCCATTGGCCGCTGAGAGAGCCGCTGCTCGTCGGCCATGATCTCCTCGATCTCTTCCTCCACGCCATCGGGCAGCTTGAAGCCGTCGGCACCAAAGAGTTTAATTCCGTTGTCGTGGTACGGATTGTGTGAGGCAGAGATCATGATACCTGCGCTGGCACGCATGCTCACTGTAAGAGCTGCCACAGCGGGGCTGGGCAGGGGCCCGAGAAGGAAGGCGCTGGCCCCCATGCTGCACGCTCCCGATGCCACGGCGAATTCGAAGATGTAGCTGGAACGTCGAGGGTCCTTACCGATGATCATGCGGGGAGCCTGTTGCTCCTTGCCGAAATGGACAGCAAGCGCCTGGCCCAGTCGCATGGCCATTTCCGGGGTCATGGGGTGTTTATTGGCAAGACCTCTTATCCCATCTGTTTCAAATAGCTGACGCACAAATCACCTCAATCGATATGATACTCAAATTATATTATTGTCGTTCAACAAGAATGTTAAAATAACGAGCTCCCGTCATCTCCAGGCGCAGTCCCGGTGGCTGCTGAACCACGGGCTCTTCCGCCTGGAAGCTGCGAATGAGGTCTTCGGGGCCCATGACAAGCCTGGCCCCATCGAGGTGGACCATGCGGGTCAGGGTGTCGGCGGATACGGCTTCGACAAGCCTTTGTGGGCCCTCGACCCTGGCGCTGAAGTGGGCCGGGGCGGGCTGGCACGAGTAGCCCTTGGGGCAGTTTCTGACGCTGATGGGTACCCTGCCAAAGGTCTTCTCGCCGCTCTTCTCCCGCACGGGGACAGTGACCGTGACCGAGGACTCCCGAAGGTCAACCCCTTCGGGGCGAATGAGGGCAACCTGGTCCCTGTGGCTGCTCTTGAGAGACGAGAGGTCGATGGGTGCCGTCGAGAGTTCGTGGACCATTTCTAGTGCCTGATTGGCTCCCGTGACCATGACCTTGGCCGGCGTAACCTGCACCGACTCAGCGTCCACGGTGAAATAGTTGGCCGGTTTTCCAACCAGATTCGGCACTACAGGGACCTCCTTGCTCCTCACAAGGTCAAGCCTGACATCGGCCGCAGATGGAGAGACTGAAATGATGGTGGCTCCCGCACCCAGATGAACGGCTAACTCCTCGTACGAGAAGTAGACCTTCTGAGTGGTGCCCCCCGAACTCAGGTCCAGTTCAAAGGGGATCTTAGCCGTTAGAATCTCGGTGAGTCTCTGAACGGTGGTCCTGATCTTCACCCTAATTGAACCGGGTGGGGGCTCCACCAGCACCATGTCGGGTGGCAGCGAACGGACCACCACCGGCACCTCAACGTCCACAACCCTGGTAGTCTCCTCCCGAGCAACAACCAGCAGGATAAGAGCCATGACAAGGGCCACTACCTTGAGAGGCGTGTTCTCCAGGAAGACTCTAGCAGCAAGGCTCTTCATGCGTCGCTTCATTACTCGCCCTCCTCACTGCTGCCCCGTTCCGCCGTACGTTTTGAAGCAAGGCCGGCAACCACCGGGTCATCCTGGAGAAGGCGCCGCAACTCTTCGGTGGAGATGTTGACGTAGAGCTCCCCTTTCCAGGCCACGCTCACCCTGCTTGTCTCCTCAGAGACCACGATAACCAAGGCGTCAACCTGCTCCGACAGGCCCAGCGCAGCTCTGTGCCTAGTGCCCAGCGTCGGGTCGATGTTGTCCCTGGTGGTAAGTGGGAGGATTACGCCTGCCGCAAGAATGCGGTTCTTGGAGATAATAACCGCCCCGTCGTGGGTGGGATTGGCATGCTCCGTGAGGAAGAGAGCAAATATGAGTTCCTTAGAAATATCGGCGTTGAGCTGGATGGCATTCTCTGAAACGTAGGGGGCCAGACTGGCCGTACGCTCCACGGCGATGAGAGCACCAACTCGCTTACCTGCCAGAGATCGGACGGCCTTCACCACATCCTCACCCGAGTCGGTCAGCGCCCTGGTGTGCTTCCTGGAGAGCCGCTCGAACCATCGGAACCTTGCCAGGCTGCGGCGCAGGTCGTCTTGATAGATCACCACGATAACCAGGAAGATCACGCTCCAGAACTTGTCCAGAATCCATCGAAAAGTGGTGAGATCCAGAAATCGTTCCTGAGAGAGCAGATAGGCGACCATCATGATGAGAAGCAGGAAAAGGCTCTGCAGGGTACGAGTCCCCTGAGTAGTTTTCAGGATGGAATAAATCAGAAAGAACACCAGTATAAAATCCAATACTGTGTTTGCGGACAGCGACAACAGTCCCATTAGTTACACCTGCCAGACAATAGCATCCACGATTCGGACCACGTCATTCATCTCGGCCACGTCGTGAACCCTGACAATATGGGCCCCCATCGCGGCACAAAGCGCCACGGCCCCGGCTGTCGCCCACAAGCGCTGCTCTACGCCCTTGCCCGTGAGCTCTCCAAGAAATCGTTTTCGCGATGGACCCACCAGCAATGGATACTCCAAAGAGAGCAGTTGTGGAAGCCCCCTGAGCAATTCGAGATTGTGCCCCAGCAGTTTTCCAAAGCCGAGGCCCGGGTCCACGATGATGTTTCTTGAAGGAACCCCCAGGGCCATGGCCATTCGGGCCTTCTCCTGTAGGAATTCCATTACATCTTCCACCACGTCCACGTAGGACGGGGAATCCTGCATGGTCTCCGGCGGCCACAAGGAGTGCATGATGATGAGGGGAGCCCCTGTTGCGGCCGCTACCCTTGCAATGGAGGGGTCGGCCTGAAGACCGGAGACATCGTTGATGATGGCCGCACCTGCGTCCATGGCCGCCCTGGCTACCTGAGAGTGGTAGGTATCAATGGAGATCGGGACAGCCAGACGATGGGCAAGCTGCTCGATGACCGGGACCACCCTGCGGATCTCCTCGGCGGGCGAAACCCTGGCGGAGCCGGGACGGGTCGACTGGCCACCAATGTCAATGATGTGAGCGCCGGCCTGCTCCATCTCCATGGCCCTTGCCACCGCTGCTTCCGTTGAGAAGAAGCGGCCCCCGTCGGAGAAGGAGTCGGGGGTCACGTTTACCACGCGCATGAGCCTGGTCCTGTCCAGGGCGATGGCTCCGGACTTCGTCTGGATTTCCAGAGTTGCGGGCAAGTTCTCCCCCTGGGACGGCCTCAGGCCGCCGGTTGCGGCTACACGGCTGCTCACATGTCTCGCTCCCCCCAGCAGCCGTGTACCCCGAGCCGGCCGAAGGACGAGTCGAGGGGTAGGGGCGAGAGTGAAGGTAACTGGTTCAGGCCCGTTGGGCTGCATCCCCCTGGTTCTCTGGGAGTTTCTTTGCCGGGATGCCGAACTCCAGAACAATGGCTTCCATCTCTTCGAAGCCAAGGGACTCTTTGGCCAGCAGCGCCTCGGAGAGTCGGTCCAGCAGCTTGCGATGCTCGACGAGAATAGAGTGAGCCCTCTCGTAGGCCGTCATTACCAGGTGCTTGACCTCTCGATCGATACGCTGAGCAGCAGAATCAGAGTAGGACTTGGCTTTGGCGAAGTCACGGCCAAGGAAGACTTCGTCGGCCTTGCTGTCGTAAGCGATGGGGCCGAGGGTGCTCATTCCCCACTCAGTGACCATTCTTCGTGCCATGGCCGTGACCTGCTGAATGTCCTGGCCGGCGCCGGTGGTCATCTCATTGTAGACGATCTCTTCGGCGGCCCTGCCGCCCATGGTCACGGCCATCATGTCCTCAAGCCAGGACTTGGTATAGCCGTGCTTGTCCTTCTCCGGCAGGAACTGCGTGAGGCCAAGGGCCACACCACGTGGGATGATGGTGACCTTGTAGAGGGGGTCTGCGTTGTCGACCATTCTGGCGACCAGGGCATGGCCGGCCTCGTGGTAGGCCGTGGAGCGTTTCTCTTCTGCCGTGAGGGCCATGCTGCGACGAGCCGTGCCCATCATGACCTTGTCTTTGGCCTCCTCCAGGTCCTTGGTCTCAATAGTCTGACCATCCCGCCTGGCAGCGAGTAGCGCAGCTTCGTTCATGAGGTTTTCGAGGTCTGCTCCCGAGAACCCTGGAGTTCCCCGGGCGAGGCGCTCCAGGTCTATGCCTTCGGCCATGGGTTTGGAGCGGCTGTGCACCTTGAGTATGCCGTGCCGACCGTTGAGATCCGGCAGCGGGATTACCACCCGACGGTCAAAACGACCGGGTCTGAGCAGGGCGGGGTCGAGAACGTCGGGGCGGTTCGTTGCGGCCACGAGGATGACTCCCTCGTTGCCCTCAAAGCCGTCCATCTCCACCAGCAACTGGTTGAGTGTCTGCTCCCGCTCATCGTGTCCTCCGCCCAGCCCAGCGCCTCTGTGGCGCCCCACAGCGTCGATTTCGTCGATGAAGATGATGCATGGGGCGTTCTTCTTGCCCTGTTCGAAGAGGTCCCTGACCCTCGAAGCACCGACACCCACGAACATTTCAACAAAATCGGAGCCGCTGATAGAGAAGAAGGGCACGCCGGCCTCCCCCGCGACCCCTCGGGCCAGGAGAGTCTTGCCCGTACCCGGAGGTCCCATGAGCAGGACGCCCCTGGGGATTCGGCCGCCCAGCCTTGTGAATTTCTTTGGGTCCTTGAGGAACTCCACGATCTCGTGCAACTCCTCTTTGGCCTCCTCGATTCCAGCAATGTCGGCAAAGGTGATGCGCTTTGCCCCATCGGCCATCATGCGGTGGCGGCTCTTGCCGAAGGACATGGCCTTGCCGCCCCCGGCCTGCATCTGTCGAATGAAGAAGAAGAAGAGCAGCACCAGGAAGATCATGGGCACCCAGGAGATAAGGAATTGGGCCCAGAAGCCGGCCTCCTCTTCGGGTTCCTGCTTCACGGTGATGCCGTATGCCATAAGCTCGGAAATCACAGGGTCGAGCTTGCCCGAGCTCTTCTTGGTCTCGCCATTCTGGTACTTGATGGTTATTGCGTCGCCTTTGCCCTCAACGCTTCGCAGGACGCTGCGCACAAAGCCCGTTCCTTCGACGGTGGTGGGGATGGAGAGAGCCAGCCTGGCGAAGGCATCAAAGGGGATGTAGGAGTCCGCTGGCACTTCAAGGGTCTTGCAGTAATCCGAGTCGCCGTAGTCAACCCGGACGCCCTTGCGCAGCAGGAAGAGCAACTGGTCACCGAGGTCGTCGAGGCGACCATCAGTGGAGTAGTGGCCCCCCTCGGACTTCTCTCCGTATATTGTGCTCTCCTTCTGGCACACCGTCTTCACGCCGCTGAGTGGCTGCCCCTCGCCGAAGAAGGTCCTGGCGTCGGTCATCAACTGTGAGAACGGAATGTCCTCCTCCTTGCCAGACTGCTTGACCAGCTGGAATACTGCCACGAATACCAGAAATAGAGCGCCCCACATGAGCAATGTTCTGAGGCTGCTTCGTTCATCTTTCATCTGCAGGGAACCTCTGCTGTCCGTTTTTGCAGGCCAGGCGCCGTCCAGTCGGCACACCAAGCCCGCCTTGAAGTAGTAAGATAGTGACCAAAAGTCAAGCCGCCATTTTTTTCGGCGCTATTTTAGTACCGCTTGACAGGATGGCCCGACGCTGCACCATAGGGGCTGTGGTGTGAACGGTCCCGGTTGCATGGTGGGAGCGCCTCAATTGAGATTGACATCATGAGGTTTCTCACTATCCTTCCCCCGCTTACCGGCGACCCATAAGTGGAGGGAGCACATGAACCCGAAAGAACTCGAGACTTTTCGCACCATGCTCACGCAGCAGAAACGCGAACTGATGGAGAACGCCAGGAAGACCCTTGAGAGCGAAATCGCTCTTGATGTCAACGAGCTGCCCGACGACATGGACTTCGCCTCGACGCAGGTGGACCAGGGCATCACTCTGAGGCTTCGGGGGCGGGAGAAGATCCTGCTCAAGAAGATCGAAGAGGCCCTCCAGCGCATCGACGGGGGCGAGTATGGCGTCTGCGAGGAGTGCGGAGAAGACATTGGCTCCAAACGACTCGAAGCCCGTCCGGTAACTACGCTCTGCATCAGGTGCAAGCAGGAGCAGGAGCGCAAAGAGAAGCTCTTCTCCTGATTGTGGTGTTCCCCATGGCAACTGTTGTGGACCCGCTGGAAGCCCATCTTCCCGCAGGCAGACCAACGGTGGTCAGTGAGGAAGCGCCCCGCCGGTACCTATTGGGGACCGCCCGTACCCCTTGGGCGGAGACTCCAGCCAGGACGCTGTGGAATAACCGGTCAAACACCTGGTAGGCGTCCAATGACTCTCTTCTCCATGGTAACCCTCCTCCTAGTCGCCCACGGAATCGTACTCTCTGTGGTAATCGTGCTGGAGAGGCGGAACCCGGCAGCGGGACTGGCCTGGATAGTCACGCTGCTGCTGCTTCCGGGTCTGGGAGCGGCCCTCTACTGGCTGTTCGGCAGAAGAAAGACCAGACGTCGGGCCATATGGCGACGCCACAACCTTGCCCGCGCTCTTGAGCGTCCCCGGGTCTTCGTTGCCCCTTCGGCCCTGGGCGATCGCTCGGATAGGATGGCCCGACTTGTCCAGCTTGGAACCCGGGTAACCGGAAGCAGAGCGACAGATTCAAACCGGGTAACCCTGCTCGAGGATGCCTCGGAGGCGTATCCCAGAATGCTTCAGGCGATCTCCACCGCCCGCTCACACGTGCTGCTGGAATCCTATATTTTTAGAACCGACGAGACAGGCCGCACCTTCATCGAGGAACTTACCAAAGCGGCCGCCCGGGGGGTCGTGGTGCGCGTGCTCCTGGACGGCATGGGCTCACTAAGCACTCCAACCTCCGCATTCTCCTCGCTCAAAAGCGCCGGCGGCCAGTTGGCCTTCTTCTCCCCGCCCCATCTGCTCTCCATTCCTCACAGAATCAACTTCAGGAACCACCGGAAGATTCTTGTAGTGGACGGGTGCACATCCTTCACCGGTGGTCTCAACGTCGGGGACGAGTACCTCGGTCTCGACAGCTCCATCGGCTTCTGGCGCGACACCCAGTTGCTCATTGAAGGACACGCCTCGAACTACCTGCAGCACGTATTCATGGAAGACTGGATGTTTGCCACGGGTCTGAGCGACATCGGCCTGCCCTACTGCCAGGACGCTCCCGATGACGCCAAGGCCGTGGTACAGATCATTCCGAGCGGCCCAGACCTGGAGTGGCGCTCTATTCATCAGGTGATGCTTCGCGCCATCGGCGGTGCCCAGGAACGGGTCTTCATCACGTCACCCTACTTCATCCCCGACCCTGCAACCGTAGATGCCCTCTGTGCTGCCTCGCTGGCAGGCCTCGATGTGCGCATTCTCCTGCCCGGCCGCTCCGACATGCCCCTCGTTCTTCACGCAGGGCGCTCCTATTATCAAGAGCTGATTCAAGCCAGAGTCAAGCTCTATGAGTATTCTCGCGGATTCATTCACGCCAAGACCTACATCATTGATAATCTCATGGCATCGGTTGGAAGTGCCAACATGGACATTCGAAGCTTCCATCTCAACTATGAAGTCAACGCTCTGGTATATGACAAAGAGTTCATATCACAGTTGGATGACCTCTTCATCAGAGACCTGGCCGATGCCCGTCAGGTCACATTCGAGGAGGTCTACCATCGCCCCACCGCCGTCCGATTTCTTGAGGGATTGGCCAGGCTGGCCAGCCCCCTGCTCTGAGAAGGGTCAGCGGGACAGGGTCATCCGGCATGACACTGTTTGATTGGCGGATACAGAGGCCGCTCCTTTCGTCACCGCTTACTTGATATGCTCGGGCTAAGGTGCTACATTGACTCCCCTATTGGGGGTGATGAGATGCTCTTCTTCAGATACCGGTGCTTCGCATTCGCTCTGCTGGCAGTGGCCGGCCTGCTGCCCAATTGGGCCTATGCCCAGAGCAAGCCTGGCGACAAGGTGGTCTCTGTTGAGGTCATTGAGACCGCTGACATAAACATAGATAAAAAAGATGATGTTTGGGTCTATTTTGTCGAGACCACAGACCCGGCAAATCGAAATCAGACTACAAAAAAGCTGGTCAAGAAAGAGGCGGATCTCAATTTCGATGGCAAGAAGGATGTAGTAAGACTTTATGACACCAAAGAGCAGTTGTCTGAAGAGACCGCCGACCTGGATTTTGATGGCAAAAAAGACATTCATATAGTGTGGAAGAATGGTGTTGTTCAGGTCAAGGATTTTTACCACTCCCACAAGGAGCTTGTCTTTATCCGAAAGATATATGTTGAGGGCAAGCTTGGAGAACTCCGCCGTGACGAGGACATGGATGGCGTCTTCGACTACTGCGAGCTCTGGCAAGAGGGGTTGCGGGTTCGTCAGGTGGGCAGAGACCTCACCGGCGACGGAGAGTGCGATACCTGGGAAGCCAGGTAGACGCTGGGCCATTGCTGACAAGACCTCATCATCCACCGAGGATGCCCGTCAGAACACTATCCAATCATGTATCAGGTGAAGTTATCATTGCTTGTACGAGGGATTCTGTGAGTAGATTGGCTCTATTCGGCTGGGCCTCCTTCCCGTTCCCACCACGCCAGAGGCTCACCAAGCCTTCGATGAGGGCCGAGGTTGAGTCTGGCAAAGTGGGATCGGTGAGCGTGATGGTCAGCGGCTTGATTGCACTGCTGCTGGCCAGTTCGTTCTCCTGCACTTCCAGGCAGAACCCGAACCGGGAAGCGGTCCAGGCCCCCAGTGAGTCTGAGGCCCCCAGTGAATCCAGCGGCCCCGTCACTGATGCAACGGGGGCGGGAGAACATAAGAGCGGCCCTGCCGAGGTGGCCTGCACCGTGAACGGACAACCTATCCCGCTCAGCGATGTGGTCCAGTTCGCCAAGGCCCGCAGCCTCGACAACAGCGACGCCATGGTCTTCCTGATTCAAGCCGAGGTCCTGGTTCAAGAGGGCAAACGTAACGCATTTCCCTTTCCCCCAGGAACCAGGGTCGAGCAGGCAACAGCCCTGCTGGCCTCCATGTTCTCCGAAGAGACTCTTTGCGGACACATCAGAGAGAGCGAGGTCAAAGGACTCTACGAAGCGGTCTATAAGCCCGAGTGGCCCGCCGACGTCTATGCCGGCGAGCTCGTTGAGATTCGCTGCTGCCCCAACTCCGATGACCCATGCGATCTCCCGGAGCAGCTGGCTTGCAAGGCAGGCCTGCAAGGGGAAACCTCCATGATGGAGCAACTGGCTGTTGCTTGGGCCAAGCACCCCGACGACGATATCAGACAGAGAATCCCCAAAGGAAGCCTCGCTACATTCTCAGACTTCCACTTCCTGGACTGGCCCGGCATCCCCGAAGAGAAGCAGACCAGAAAGCGCATGCTCGATTCGATCGCCAGAGCGGCCATCAAGGCCCTGCGCCCCGGTGAGGTATCCCCCCCGGTGCTATCGTCGATGGGGCTGCACGTCTTCCGGCTCATCAAAGTCAGGGCCGCCATCAGCAAGGAGTCACCCGAGTTTCAGGCCGAAGGCCGCCGCTACCTCTGCTCCAAACGCATCATCACCACCCGCCAGGAGTACCTGAAGCAGCTTCTCCAATACGTCGACGTGGTCGAAGGAGCAGTGAAGCTTCCCCAGCCCCGATAAGGTAAACAGACCCAGCCACCTTATGCCCACGCAATCCGGATCAAGCATATGCCTTTGATACGGGAGGCTGCGATAGGGGTGACGTCAGCCGTTCGACAAGCTCACGGTGCGCCCCCAAACCCCCAGGCAAGCTCCAGGTTTCTGTATTTAGCGATTTGTGTGTATATCTTGCCCCTTAACTTCTTGGCAATTCGCACCAAAGTAACCGTGTAGCTATACCCCCGTCCAGCTTGCCTGGAAGGGGGCTAGGGGGAAGGCGCGCCATCTGGGCCAACGGCCCAGATGGCTGACGTCACCCACACCGAAGTGCTGCTTTGGGCCAACCGCAGCCACCTGCCCCCACGGGGTAACTTGTTGACATCAATCCGGATCACGTGGGTTATGCAGCAACGAGGCAAGGATGGCTCGTGGTGAACCACGGCGATTCCCAGCGACAGACCGCCTTGGAACGGGGCCCCGACCCGTAAGGGGAGTTCACCTGTTAACTGCCGTGGATAGGCAGAAAGGACTCTGGTTGTGGGGGGGATTACAGGGGGGGCGTCGCTATATATTACTCAGCGGCCTTGGGCTCTTCGGCCTTGGGCTCTTCGGCCTTGGGCTCTTCCGCTGCGGGGGCGGCGGCGTCGGCAGGAGCAGCGGCATCAGCGGCGGGGGCCACGGCGCCGTCTTCGGCAGGAGCGGGGGCAGCGCCCATGGGCATTCCCAGTTCCAGGGCGGCCATCACGCCGGCGAAGTCGGCAGCGGCTTCGGCCTTGGCCAGCTTCTCTTCGACCATGGCCATCTGAGCCATGACTTCGGCCTTGGCGGTGGCGACTTCCTGGGCCATTTTGCCCATTTCGGTCTTGGCTTCGGCCATAGCAGCGGACCAAGCCAGGGCCAGTTCTTTCGGCACGAGGTAGGTCTTCTCGTTCTCGACGACCTTGGCGAACTCGAGTTCGACGGGCTCTTCGCCTTCGACGATGATCTTCACGAGGAGAGCGTCCTCACGGCCTTCGGGAGAAGGAAGGGCCTCGACCTGGACCTTGTCAAGCATGGCCAGCTGGTCGAATACCTGCTTCTTGATCTCTTCGTTGTTGATTCCGTCAACCAGCTCATAAAGCTTGGTCTCAACGACGGCGAGCTTGTCGGCGAAGGCGACCAGGTCGAAGGTCTTGAGGGTTTCGATGTTGGTGAGGCCGGTCTCCTTGAGGACGTTCCAGACATTGAGGACGCCGTCGAGGGCCTTGGTCACGTCTTCGAGCTGCTTGGCAGGATCGGCACCCGGAGCGAACTGGGCGGCGAAGGGGGCCGCCATGGCAGCGATTTCAGTCTTGTACTTGGCAACGAGGGTCATGGAGCGGTCGAGAACGGCGGCACCCTTGGTCCACAGCTCAACGTCCATCTGCTTGCCGAACTCCTGGACCAGACCATTGATGTCGGCCACGTAGGAGGGGGGGAAGAGGGCGACGACGCCGGTGAGAGCCTTCTTCTCCTTGGCGGAGGTCACGAGCGCCTTAACCATCTCGGCGGCGTCGTTGGTAGCAGGCTTGGCCTCTTCGGCCTTCTTGGCTTCTTCAGCGGCCTTGGCCTCTTCGGCCTTCTTGGCTTCTTCAGCGGCCTTGGCCTCTTCAGCAGCCTTGGCCTCTTCGGCCTTCTTGGCTTCTTCGGCAACCTTGGCCTCGTCGGCCTTCTTGGCTTCTTCGGCAACCTTGGCTTCTTCAGCGGCCTTCAGCTCGTCGGCCTTCTTCTTGGCTTCCTCGGCCTTCTTGGCCTCGTCGCCCTTCTTGGTCTCTTCGACCTTCTTGGTTTCCTCGGCCTTCTCAGCACCCTTGCATCCGGCCAGCGAGAGACCAAACGCAAACATCGAGATCACTACGAGATTCTTCAGACTCATCTTAATTCTCCATCCAAAATTCGTTCTACAGTGGGCCCCTCCGAAGGAACACAATCAGTTCGTTGCCTTGGGAGGGATTACAGACCCCTAGCGGTCTGCAGGGCGGAGTCTTACACCCAGCCCCTCTTGGTGTCAATGGTTTTCTGGGCAAGGCACGGGGGCACACGAGCACGGTCGAGTGTCAAGTATTCAACAGCAATCCTCCTGTTTGTCCAATTTTCGACAGCGGTCAGCGGCACTCACGGGCCCATGTCGGCCTCGACAGGAGAGGGCCCCGCTGCCCCATTGAAGCCTTGCATCTGCCTTTCCCATCCCGCAGCCGCAGGGGGGATATGGTATCTCCGTGACATCGCAGATACTGGCACGGTCGTTGCAGAGTAAGCGTTGCGGTGAACTGTTATCGGCAGTTGACAGCCTGAGGTTTTGACGCATAATGCCGCCCGCTTGCGGCCTGGAAGACATCGGAGGTTTTCCGCATATGAGCACTATCCCCGAACCCGGCATGAGAAACGACGTTGCCTCCCGTTTCGCTGTGCTTCATGGCGATCCGCAGCCAATCGCCTGGGCAAGGCACCTTTGCCCTTATGAACCGGTCTCGTCCCTGGCAAGAATTTGGGAGCACCCCGAGCAGAGCCCGCTGAAACTGGACTGGAACGAATCCACTGTGCCCCCTGCTCCAGGTGTGTATGAGGCCATCGTCCGATTCTTGAGCCACTCGAACCACCTTAATTGGTACCCCGAACTCGCCAGCAAGAGCCTCACTGAGGCCTTGGGACGCTACGTCGATCTGCCCCCGGCCAACATCCTCGTGACCAACGGCTCCGACGACGCCCTTGAACTGGTGTGCAAGACCTACCTTGGCCCGGGCGATCGGGTACTGGTGCCCATGCCGACTTACACCCACTTCCTGGTCTACCTCGAAGCCCGAGGCGCCAAGGTCGTGGACTACTACTCCTCGGACATGTACTCCAATGACGTGGAGGGGATCGATCGGGCCCTGGGCCACAACACCAAGCTTGTCTACCTGGTAAGCCCCAACAACCCCACGGGAGTCACCTACAACTCGGACGAAGTGCGCTTCCTGCTCGACAGGCACCCCAACACCCTCTTCGTGGTCGACGAGGCCTACTTCGAGTTCCACGGGGTCTCCGTGGTTGGACTGGTCCGGGAATACAAGAACCTGGTGGTTACCCGAACCTTCTCCAAGTGCTTCGGCATCGCCGGACTTCGCATGGGCTACCTCTGCGCCCACGACACAGTGATGCACGAGCTGCACAAGCTCTTCAACCCCAAGAGCGTCAACAGAGTGGGACAGATTGCGGCCCAGGCCTGCCTCGACGATCTGGATTATTACAAGAGGCTGGTGGAGCAGGTCGATGAGGCCAAGCAGATGCTGGCTATCGAACTTCCCAAGCGAGGGCTTGACGTGCACATGACGCCGGCCAACTTCATGCTGGTCAGACTTCCCGACCCCAAGCGCTTCTGCGCCGAACTTGAGACCGAGGGTGTCTACATCAGAGATCGAAGCACGCTGCCCCGCATGGAAGGTTACGTCCGCGTGACGGTACCTACGGTGGCTCAGGTGCCGGACCTGCTGCAGCGCATCGATGCCGTCATGGCCCGCCTTTAGACTGCCCGAGCAGAGTTTGACGACCGGTATCACCCGGTTTGAACCCCAACAAGGTCTTATGGATTCATCCACATCAAGTGGCTGCATGACGCTGCCTCGGTGGCATTTCTATTCGGTAGCTTAGCCCAGACACTCACCCTTGGAGACCCTGGCGCCCTGAGCGAAGTCCCAAGCTCCCATCCTCTTGCGACCCTCGGCCTGCACCTGCGTCAACATCAGGGCACCGGTACCGCACCGGACCAGGACACCTCTTCTGTCCACGGAGAGGATGGTCCCCGGCCGCTCGGGAGCGTCCCAGTCCACCACCTGTGCGTAAGGAAAGAGCTTCAGGGAGGCGTTGCGAAACCTGGTGTAGCAGCCGGGCCACGGGAAGAAGCCCCGCATGCGACTCTCCAGCAGATCTGCCCCCATGGTCCAGTCCACAAGTCCTGTGTCTCTCTCCAACGGTGGGGCGTAGGTGGCCAGAGACTCATCCTGGGGGGTCGCCACGGCCCCACCTGACTCCAGAATAGGCAGCCATGAGACAAGCAGTTCACAGCCGACTTCAGCCAGACGGTCAAA
>Ga0302238_1002182_pt1 | contig 14182 bp, 7 predicted proteins | sample AAG_UR_Asn_MG_FD_193527 | JGI IMG/M metagenome (GOLD analysis project Ga0302238, IMG submission 193527) | Enriched activated sludge microbial communities from anaerobic digester in WTTP, New Holstein, Wisconsin, United States - AAG_UR_Asn | ecosystem: Engineered > Bioreactor > Anaerobic >...
ACCTGCACGGAAGCATTGGCAAAGCCCTCTTTAGTAGCCTCCACGGTGTGCTGGCCTGGGGTTACCCTCAGAGGCTCCTGGAGGTCATTGTACGGCTGACCGTCCACCGTCACAGAAGCGCCTGGCTCTGACACGGTCACGCGAAGATAGGGGTGGTCCGGTTGAAGAATCCAATCCGCCAGGGACTCAACCTCTGCAATCAACTGCTCCAACTCTCCCGGCACACGTTTTCGCTGTGTTCTATCTGGGATGCCCGTCGTGGAAATCTTCGTGACCTCCAGCCTGAACCCCCCCATCGCCTTCCCCACTCTGCCCACCACAACCAAGTTCAGCGACCGGTCCACACCAACCTTGCGATAACACTCAACGTTGGTGCCGGAGAGACACTCCCCACCCCCCGGGAGTCTGGCCTCGCCAACCTCCTTGCGAAAGACCTCCTTACCAATAATTCTGTAGGTCTTGCCGCTCTTGTCTATTAGAGATGCGATCAATACTTCGTTAAGATCCTCGGCCAATTCTTGATCCAGGTCGCTCTCAGGAAGGAGTAGGATAGCCCCTTCCTTGGTCTGGCCCAGTGCCGGAGACGCTGAAAGCCCCAGAAACAGTACCGTGGCAAAAGATAACAGGCAATATGGCCTAGGACGATTCATGATCTCCCTCACTGTGCCGGTCTAGCATAGGAAAGGCCCCCCCCCTTGTCAATCTTATCTAAAAGTTCGGCGCCGGCAGGTCAGCGACTCGCCATGCGGTGGCAATTGACACCGGAGGCCGTCACGGTTACCCTTCCGGCCATTCGAGGTGCGGCGTGCTCCTGAAACTTGACCAAGAGAATCCCGAACACTGGCTGGTCGCTGAGGTCGTCAAGACCCTGCGGCGAGGCGGACTCATTGTGGTGCCCACGGACACCGTTTACGGTGTGGCCTGCGATGTGACCAATGAGGCAGCGGCAAGCCGGCTCTACGGCATCAAGGGAATGAGCTCCAAAAAGTTGCTCTCGATTCTCTGCTGTGATCTCGAGATGTCCGCCAAGTACACCAAGGGCATCCCGAATACGCTGTTCAAGATCTTGCGGCGTAGCCTGCCGGGTCCCTACACCTTTATTCTCCCCGCCTCCAAGGAGCTTCCTCGGGTCATGCGAAAGGAGAGAAAGACCGTGGGAATCAGGATTCCGGCCTGCCCCATCACCCTGGCCATTGTGGAGCAGCTGGGCAACCCCCTGTTGACCACTTCATTAAGCATTGGGCCAGGTGAGTGGCTGGGGGATCCCGAAGAAATCGAAGACGAGTTGCACGGCGATGTCGACCTTGTGGTAGATGGTGGTGTACTCTTCTCCGAGCCCTCCACGGTTATCGACTTCACGGGGTCGGAGCCAGAGCTTGTCCGGGAGGGAAAGGGCCCCGTGGATTTCATCTGAGGACCAGCCGCTGAACAGCAAATGGGATGGGCAGTGTCTGGCCCTGATCGGCAGAGGGCTTGCCATGGAAGGAAACAGGACGGATATCCTCATTATCGGTTCCGGTATTGCCGGGCTCACTGCGGCCCTTGATGCTGCCAAGACGCACAAGGTTGTTGTGGTGACAAAGGCAGCGCTTATCGAGAGCAACACTGTCAGGGCGCAGGGGGGCATTGCAGCAGTTGTGGGGGCCGACGACGACTTCGACTCGCATGTTGCCGATACGCTTGGAGCAGGGGCTGGTCTCTGCAACGTGGATATCGTCAAGACCTGTGTAGAGAACGGGCCAGAGATGATCCGCTGGCTCATGGAGCTGGGCGTGGCCTTCTCCAGGGAAGCCCAAGAAGGGGGCGCCCCCTTGGATCTGGGTCGTGAAGGGGGGCACTCCAGGCGACGAATCGTCCACTCGATGGATCGAACGGGCCTTCGAGTGGAAGAGTCTCTGGCGGCCGCCGTCTCAGCCCACCCTGACATCACCATTCTTGAGAACACCCTTGCGGTGGAGCTTATCACGTTGAACAGGCTTGGCGCTGCGGCACAGGAGGACCGTTGCCTGGGCTGCTACCTGCTCGACACGGCCAGCGGCAGCATCACCACCCTGGCTGCCGATGCCACGATTCTGGCAACTGGGGGCGCAGGGAAGGTCTATCTCTACACGAGCAACCCCGATGTCGCGACTGGGGACGGCGTGGCCATGGCCTGGAGGGCCGGCGCAGCAATCTCCAACATGGAGTTCTTCCAGTTTCACCCCACCTGCCTCTACCACCCCGGGGCAAAGAACTTTCTCATCTCCGAGGCTGTGCGGGGAGAAGGTGGACAGCTCAAGGACCGTAGCGGTCGGAGATTCATGCAGGACTACACTCCCAAGGGGGAGTTGGACTCCAGAGATGTTGTTGCCAGAGCCATTGATTCTGAACTCAAGCGCTCGGGGGACGATTGCGTCTTCCTGGACATATCGCACAAGCCCGAGGGCTTTGTGGAGCGCAGGTTTCCCCAGATAGTGGAGACGTGCCGGACCTTTGGTATCGACCCGGTGCAGGAACCCATACCTGTCGTCCCCGCTGCCCACTACCAGTGTGGAGGAGTTCGCACTGATGAATGGGGTTGGACGGGGATTCCCGGGCTGTATGCCGTGGGCGAGGTGGCATGCACTGGAATGCACGGGGCCAACAGGCTTGCGTCGAACTCTCTCCTGGAAGCCCTTGTGATGGGGCGCCGTAGCGCTGCCGACGCTATTAAGTGGCTAAGGCGAGGAGAGCTTCCCGCTGTCCCTCTCCCCGAGTGGCACACGGGGTTCGCCCGTCATCCCGACGAGTCAGTGGTGATATCGCAGAACTGGGACGAAATACGTAGGGTTATGTGGAATTATGTGGGTGTTGTTCGTTCGGACAACAGGCTCGCACGGGCAAGAAAGCGAATAGCAATGGTCAGAGAGGAGATTCAGGCAGACTACTGGCGCTTCATCCTCACGCCCGACCTCGTCGAGTTGCGAAACCTCGCCGACGTTGCCCATCTCATCGTCGAGATGGCCTCCATGCGCAAAGAGAGCAGAGGACTGCACTACAATATGGACTACCCTGCCGTGGATAACGAGCACTGGCAGAGGGAGAGCATCCTGAAGCAGGCGGCCAAGCGGCGCTGAGTGGCATTGAAGAACCAAATCGGGAAGGCGGACCGAGACCGACCAATGCATCGTTGTCTTACGGACGAAGCCGAGGCTGGCTTGTGGAATGGTCACAGCGACTCTGCTCGACAAACAGCATGGGATAGGGGTGAAGGCGGGCGGCGGGAGTAACCCCGCTGGGCCCTGTAACTACTTGATCCCGTTCGAGACTCTAATCTGATAGTCCTGACATCCCGCAGCCACGCCTGTCTTTCGCACCACCCGGACGAAATACTTGGCGCCGTTATCTGTGCAGAAATTGCCACCGGGCTTGCCCTTGTGGCCCGTACCAGCGGGGCCCTCCAGCGTGGAGCACGGGCACTCCCCCTCGCCGTCGGTGAAGTAGTCGTTTCGGACTTCCATGAGGTCGGTGTTCTGACAGAAGACGTTATCTACCATGTCACACCCGTCTCTCAGGATGGTCAGAGCATAAAAGTCGGACCCATTCACAAGGCTAATCTTAACATTGTAGGAGTCGCAGGCCGTATCTGAGGAGTCCGGGGCATCAAAGGTGAACCAGTCCTCATCCTCACCTGGCACCAGCCTGCCTGTGACGAACTGCTCCTTACCGCTGTCCGGGAAGCTACCGAGGCTCACCGCATTTGCGCAGTTGTTGCCGATGAGCTGCTTGTCCCACTGGTCGTTCTCGCATTCGCAGCCGTTTTCCCAGAGGTTGTCCAGGTTGTACCAGTGCTGATAGCAGCTTGCGAGGGTACATGCGCCGGCCTGGCAGATGGGGTAGGCGTTGTTGAGGGAACCGCAGAGTGCCGCCGGTGACCCCTCGTCAACGAGAGTGTTGCAATCGTCATCCAGACCATTGCACTGTTCCTTGCCCTCAGGATTTATTAACATATTGAGATCATCACAGTCGTTTGACCGGGTTGTAGAATATAGCCCAGACGCCTCGCAAAGGCATTTGCTGTTGTTGTCGACTCCGTAACCATCCAGGTCATTGTCATAGAAGAAAGCTTGACACCCTAGCGCATTCTCTTCGTCAATCTCTCCATTGCAATTGTCGTCAATTTCGTTGCATTTCTCCGTAGCAAAGTGACTCACTTCCGGGTCAAGGTCGTCACAGTCCTGCCCGTAAGGATCCCCGTCACCATCTTTGTCGTTGTCCAGGCAGTCCTTGGTTCCATCGTTGTCCGTGTCTGGGAACCCCTCGTCGATGGTGTCCGAGCAGTTGTTGTCGATGCCGTCACAGACCTCGGGGACCCCAGGGTTAATAATGAACGCGGTATCGTTGCAGTCTCCACCAAGGACCGTAGAGTAGAAGCCGCTGGGCTCACACATCTGCTTAAAGTTGCTGGTGATGCCGTACCCGTCGCCGTCACCATCGTAGTAGTACGGCAACGACCCGTCAGCTCCGTCCTCGTCGATTTGATTGTTGCAGTTGTTATCGAGGCCATCGCAGAACTCATTTACACCAGGATTCACCAGGAAAATAGTATCATTACAGTCCTGGCCCTGAACTGCCGTGTACTGCCCCGTGGGATCGCAGAGGCACTTGAAGTCAAAGGAGTTGCCCCAGCCGTCCTCATCCACGTCCTTGAAGAAGTTAAAACAACCAACGGCGCCCTCATCGTCGGTTACTCCGTTGCAGTCGTCGTCGAAGCCGTTGCAGACCTCAATGAGGTTCGGGTGCTGGTTCTTGTTAGAGTCGTTACAGTCGCCAGCAACGGTGGCTGTATAGCCCTGGCCACCCTGGCAGAGACACTGCCACTGATTTATGTTGCCATAACCGTCGCCATCGCCGTCATAATAAAATATGGTGCAACCAACGGCATTATTATCTATAATACCATCGCAATCATCATCCACGAAGTTGCAGACTTCCTGCCCTCCAGTCTTTATGTATTTGTCGTTGTCGTTGCAGTCGCCACCCTTCAAGGTAGAATAGACTCCAGATGGTCCACAAAGACATTCATAGAACATCGAGTCGCCCCATGTGTCTCCGTCAAAGTCTCTATAGTATATCAGGCAGCCCACTGCGTCCTTCTCGTCAATTTGATTGTTGCAGTTGTTGTCCTTGCCGTCGCACCGCTCCGAGATGCCCGGGGCGATCTCCCAATCCGCGTCGTCACAATCGCCGGTGACCTCAGCGGTGTAAACTCCGAAGGGCTCACAGAGGCACTTAGCGAATCCCTCAACGCCGAACCCATCCCCGTCATAATCCATGAAGTAGGTGTTGCAGCCGAGGCTATTCTCTCCGTCGGTAGAGTAGTTGCAGTCGTCGTCGACGCCGTTGCAGTACTCGGGAGCTCCTGGGTACACCTTGTTGTTCTCGTCGTTGCAATCGCCCGCCTGGGTGGCCGTGTAGAAGCCCTTGCCTCCGATACATGCGCAGCGGCTGTCGGACTGCAAGCCATAGGTGTCCTTGTCGAAGTCTTTGTAGTGGATTGTGCACCCTGCGGCGCCGAAATTGTCCACCACTCCGTCGCAGTCATCGTCCAGGAGGTTGCACGATTCGGCCTCCGATGGGTTGATGTCTGGGTTGCTGTCGTTGCAGTCACCGGGCGTCAAGGCCGTGTAGGGGTAGGTGCCGGTAAGGCCGCAGACACACATGGTAAGGCCGATGAAGCCGAAGCTGTCCTTGTCCGCGTCAACGTAGAAGACATTGCATCCCTGAGAATCAGGAGGGTCAATCTGACCATCGCAGTTGTTATCGATGCCATCGCATTTCTCCACTGCCCCAGGATGCACGGCAGCGTTGAGCGGCTGGCAGTCTAATTGGTCGGGGGTGCCGTCGTTGTCATCGTCTTCGTCGCAGGCGTCGCCCATGCCGTCGTCATCGAAGTCTGCCTGTGAGGGGTTGAACATCACCTGGCAGTTGTCATCGCAGCCCGCCACCTCGCCGGACTTGCATGGCTTGTCCGTGGGGTCGCCTGACAGATCTCCGTCGTCCAGAATCCCATCCCCATCGTCGTCGTCATCGCAGGCATCGCCTACTTTGTCATTGTCTGTGTCCTTCTGCAGAGGATTGAATACCGTCTTGCAGTTGTCCAGCGGGTCCGTGATGCCGTCGTTGTCGTCGTCGTTGTCGCAGGCATCACCTATCCCATCCATGTCGTTATCGGCCTGGGAGGGGTTCCAGTGGAGCGGGCAATTGTCATCACAGTTTGTCACAACCGGAGGCAGGCAGAGCATGTCACCTTCAGCGCCCGAGTTGTTGCCATCTTCGGGAATTCCGTCTCCGTCCTTGTCATCATCAACACAGTCTGCAATTCCGTCCCAGTCATAGTCCGGAAAACCGTCGTCAACGGTGCCGTTGCAGTCGTTGTCGAGACCGTCGCATATTTCGGCCTGGTTGTGGTCACCAAAGCACATGATATCCAAGCCGTCCTGGGTGCACACCCAAACGCCGTTCTTGCAGTAGTCCGCATCGGGGCCGTCGCAGGGCAGCCCCAACTGGGGCCAGGCCTCGTCAGCTGCGCCATCGCAATCGTCGTCCATTCCGTTGCAGGATTCGAACCGGGGCGTGTCTCCCACGCACTCGGCGTCAGCGCCGTCCTCACGGCACTTCAGCGTTCCAAAGGCGCACAGATCGTCATCGTCAGGGGAGTCACACAGATCCCCCAAGCCCAGGTATATCTCGTCAACAAGGTCGTTGCAGTTGTTGTCTTTGCCATCACAAAGCTCGTAGCCCGGGATGGGGGCCGGGCACTGCCAGCCGGCGATTCCCTGGCATACGTACTCGGAACTGCACGACCCATACTGGTTCTCATTGGTGCATGGCGTCGAGACCAAGCCCTCGTCGTGCTGGCCGTTGCAGTTGTTGTCCGTGCCGTCGCAAATCTCCTGGATTGGCTCCGCTGCCGTGCACTCTGTCCAACCGTCAGGACCGGAACAGGTCTCGGTGCCGAAACACTGACCGAATTCGTTCTTGATTGAACAGGCCCGCTCACTACCGTCAATGTTTCCAATACATATGCAGGAATCGGTCTTTGGCCAGCACTGAAGAGTGTCTTTCCCCTTATGATTTACGCTCTTGCACTCATAGTCCTCGGGGCAATCTGTATCAGTACTGCAACTAATGGAGCAGTAGGTCTTCCCTTTGTTGCCCACGGAAATGCAGTGATCATTAGGCCCACCACAGCCATCATCGTTGTTGCACGGAACACAGAGGTCGGCCTCTGGTGGAACGCATAAAAAGGTCAAATCTGAGCCCGCCTTGTTCTTGCACTTCCAGTCTCTTGGGCACTCGTCCTCGCACAAAATAGTGCATACCTGGCCAAATTCGAATGTGCTTAGACAGTATCCTGAATCACACTCTTCGCCAACGTTGCAGGGCCAGAGGAAGCCGCCCTCCTCGGGGGAGAACTCGAAGTTATCCGGCAGCTCCGGGATCTCAATTGTATCCGGCAAGCAGAGTTCGCAAGCATCCACCAGTTCAGCGCCTGCATCGACGTCAGGGAAGATGATGCTGTCGTTGGCCACAATCTCCGTGTCTCCGGCCGCCACGTCACTCTTGGTGGTCGCACCATTGCCCCCGCAACCCGCAGTGCTCATGCCAGTGGCCGTTAACATTAAGATCAGGAATCTTGTGTAACGCATCGTCTCCTCCACACTGCCCCACACGAACCGGCTCCATCGTGCACAAGCCAAGCACTATTGAACTCTCAACGGCAAACATGGCCGCACCGGAGGAGCGTTCAGGCAGGAGCGCACCGCCGATGGGCAGAGGTAAGTCTAATTGCCAATGTTGATGCCGTTTGAGAACTCAATCTGATAGTCATCGCACACAGCAGGCGAGCCCGGGTTGCGATATACCTTGACATAGACCCAGTTGGTCTGATCCACGCATCGGTGCGTCGAGTTGGTGGTGTCGTTGTTGTGCAGCCCGGATGGGTCTGGGTTCTCAGAGTTGTAGAGTTTGCAAGGGCACTCGCCGCCGCCATTGGTGCTTGGGGGTGACTCCTTGCTGTCCGAATGGAAGTCCGTGAAGAACTCGAAGAAATTCGTCCCGGTGCAGATATTCTTGTTGCCGGCGCAGCCACCCCAGAATACGTCGAACAGGTAGGCATTGTTCGGATTCTGAAGGAATCTAACCCTAACATGGAATCTATCGCAATTGTTGGTATCAGGGGAATCGACGGCCCTAAACTTGTACCAGTCGATGTCGCCCACGGGCACGATGCGGCCTGTGGCCATTGTCGACGTTCCGTTGTCCCCGAACTCGCCCACGGAGGTTGCGGTATCACAGCTCTGAGCCAGGACTTCGCCCTGGCCAAGCGTGCACTCGCAACCATCGGCGTAGCTGCCATTCAGGTCGAAGTAGCCAGAGGTACAGCTTGTCACGACGCAGCCTCCGTCCTGGCAAGCCACGGTGCCGTTAGCTACCACACCGCAGGAGGTCAGGGCCTCCTCTTCGTCAATGGAGCCGTCGCAGTCGTTGTCCTTGCCGTCGCACAGCTCTACCACCGTGGGGTGGATATCGTAGTCGGTGTCGTCGCAGTCGCCGCCCTTCTTGACCTTGTAGTCGCCAACGGGCTTGCAGAGGCACTTGTACTGGTCAGAGAGGCCGTATCCGTCCCCGTCCTGGTCCAGGTAGTAGGGTTGGCAGCCCACGGCGCCCTCTTCGTCGATGATGTTGTCGCAGTCGTTGTCGATTCCGTCGCATATTTCGTCACCGCCCGAAACGATGAGGGGGTTGGTGTCGTCACAATCGCCGCCCTTCTTGACCCACTGGTCGCCTTCTCGGCAGCGGCAGTCGGTCTTGGTAGAATCACCAACGCCGTCATTGTCACCGTCGAAGAACATAACTTCGCAGCCCGTGGCATAGCTCTCGTCCACTACCCCATCACAGTTATCGTCAATGAAGTTACATACTTCTGGCTTGCTTGGATTAACGCTGATTGATGAATCGTCACAATCACCACCGAGGGTGACGTGCTTGGGGGAGGGCTTCTGGCACAGGCACTCGCCGATACCAATTCCGTATCCATCGCCATCGTTGTCCAGGAAGTAGCTGATGCACTGGGCAGAGTCAGGGGGGTCTACCACGCCATCGCAGTTGTCGTCCAGGCCGTTGCATGCTTCTGCTTTCGGTGCCGCAGCCGAGCACTCGGTGAGCCCCTCGGATGTGCACATACGCTCGCCCTCACAGGTGCCGAAGCCGTTCGACTTGGAGCAGGTGGTCTTGGCAGACGCCTGTATCATGGCAGGGGTGCAGGAGCACTGACCGCCCTTGGGTATACACTGGCGGACCAGCCCAAGGTTGGGCAGTGTTATCTCGGCGCAGACGTAGTTGTTCTGGCACTCGCCATCCTCTGAGCAATCCACGCCGCAGAACGAACCGTCGTCGCCGTGGGGCACACAAAGGTCTCCGCTGATTACATAAGGAGAACTGCATTCGTCATGGGAGACGCACGGACGGCAGATGAGATACCCTGCGGGACGCACAGGTAGACGGGATCCGAACCACTGGACTTGTCCTGCTCACAGGACCATCCGTCGGGGCAATCCTCGATGCAGCTGCGCGTGCAGACCTTCCCGTACTGGGAGTCGACGCAGTAACCGCTCAGGCAGTCCTTGTTGTTTTTGCAGGGGCATAGGAACTCTCCTGGTCCGCTGCACATCGGGATGGTCGTGTCCGTCCCCACGTCCTCTAAATCGCCGTCTCCCGAGATTTCGTCAGGGATGTCCACGAGTGATACTTCATCTGGAGTCTTGTCATCAGTCACATCGGGGTCCGCAATCTCTGCCTGGTTGTCCACTGGCGCAGAGTCTTCTATCCCTGTGTCTGCTGGCTCGTTCGTGTCTTTGCTGACCGAGACGGAGCCACCGCCGCAAGCGGAGACAAGGACCACCAGCACGATGCCTAGTATCATGCGATACGGCGTCGACGCACCTGCAACTCTCATTGGAACCTCCCCGGAGGATACGAGTCACCCCTGACTCCGGCGCAGTATACCCGCCACTTCACAAGTGGTCAACGGATTCAGCCGGTTTTGACCCAGCGCTGGCCCGTCCCGTGTTCCAACCCGTTGCGCCTGTGCCGCGCTGCCCTCGCAGGGGCAGTTGAATTGGCCAATCATAGGCCCGATTCGCACGCTCCCCACAGACCAGCGCCCCGCTTTCGCGCCGACTCCTCGGCCTCCTCGAGCATGGTCTCATAGAGAGTGTTGGGTTGAATCATCATGACCTTCCCGTATCCTCTGAAGAGCAGTTCCTGGCTCACCATGCGGCGGCCGCTTCCAGAACCGATCCAGACGTACGCAAGGGTGCGACCGTACCGATCAAGCCTGTTCTCATCGTACTCGAGAAAAACAAGCTGGCCCTCTACCAGTTGTCTGTTAAAAACTGACGCCTCAGGGCCATAACAATCGTCATCCCCGCGCCCATGAGCAATTTCCGGTGTGTCAACGCCAATATATCTCACGGTTCGTCCATCACTGAGTTTTACTGTATCACCATCTACGACATAGTCGACCCGCACTTCTTCAAGTCCGTTAGCGCCTATATCTCCGGCACCTTCCTGGTCACAACCGGCTATCATCAGCGAGAGGACCAGGAACAAGCAGGCGGTCAGGAGTGGACCTGCTTCAACAACTCTGTTGGACCTGCCAGGCAGCAGCATGGTCATAGGCCCGGGCATGGGGGATTGGCCTCACCGGGGGTGCCCACCGATCCAGTACCAAAGGTCTGCCCTGCAGGCGTTGAGCACCAGTTGCCCGGGATGTCGTTTTCCGCAGCCGAAAGACGCGTCGGGTCAAGCGACCATGAGACTCCGTCAGAGACAGGCCCGAACGTGGGGACCTCATCAACTACGAGACCGTCATAAGAGAGCCCAAGGTATCCATCGTTGTTGAGCGTAAGACTGTCATACTTGATGCAGTTAGAGATTCCGCCGTTAGATAGAGGGTCAATATTGCGACAGAGCACATAGTATTGCCCGCCTACCATCTCTATGCAAACAGAGGATGTGAAGGTGAATGTGGGATCGGAGCTCATTGTCTTGACAAGGCCGAAACCTTGCAGATGGTATGTTGTGATACCAGCAGGCACATATACTTCGATCCACTCCTTATTCGCATCCTCGCTGCCTGGAGTGTTTGCGAAGATCTCCGTGATCACCAGGGCGCCAGCGGGGGGCGAAATGGCAGGTCCGGAGGTTCCTCCAGCGTTGGTGCAGATGGTGGCGCTGCATGAGAAGTTGGGTGTACCCGGGGTCCCCTTGTCGCCCGCCTGGTTGTAGCTGGCCTGGCCGTTGCACCAGGCCCCGGCGTCGTCGTTGTCCGTGGGAGAGATCTTTGAGGAGTCCAGTTGAATGGATGTCCCACTCTTGGGAGCGGGGAGCGTCACCTCATCGAGGAGAACTCCATTGGCAGAGATGGAGTAGACGGCCGAGGAGTTGGGGAGGGACCACTTAGGGAGGGCCACTGTTACGTTCGCCATGCCCCCGTTGAGCTCCGCATCGCTACTGCCTGCAACGAGCACCGGTCCCACAGAGATGGGGGTGCAACTGGAGAGACCGCTGCCCAGATTGCCCACGACCTTCCCGTTGATGGAGAGCTCAATTCCGTTGAGGTCCTTTCCTGCGGCGTCCGCGGAGAAGACTATCTCCAACCACTCTGCCTCGGATTTGTCGTTGCCAGCGGGGTCAGCGAAGACCTCGGCTATGGTGGCCGTGCCCGGAGCAGGGAAGGAGACCTGCCTGGATACCCCGTTGTCGAGACAAAAGAGGGCCCCGCATGGCGTGTTGGGCTCACCAGGGGTGCCGTAAGCCGTCTTGTCGCCGAACACGAGTGGTGATGTGGCATCGCACCAGGAGCCCGTGGATGAATCCCTGGCCAGCGCCACGCCATCCTTATCGGCGGCGTAGGTGAGTTCATCGATAATGGCGTTCTTGTGCTTAATGAGAAGAGAGTCTGAATTGTTGAGTGTTAGTGAAGAGTATATATAATCAATCTTGTCAGAGGGGATGCCGTTCTCGGCTGTCTCGGCCGAACGGGCCAGCAGGATGATGTCGCCGGGGGCGAAGCGGAGACAGCGTGCGTCGGGAGCAGTGACTATGTGTGACGCCTTAGCTCCATCGGCCTTCCAGAGTTCGAGGCCGTTGATGTCAACCTCCCGAGTGCCTTCGACCACGAGTTCTATCCACTCAGCGTCGGCCTGCTCACTGCCTGGCGTGTTTGCAAGCAGCTCGTTGAACCGAATTTCGCCTGCGGCCGGCGCAAGGGCCTCCACGGCCACGCCTTCCAGCATGCATGAGACCTGGGTGCAGGAGTAGTTGGGCTCTCCGGGGGAGCCCATGCCCCCCTTGGTGCCAAAGGGGACCGATGATTCGCACCAAGAGCCATCATCGCTGTCGTACTGGAGCGACTTGCCCACGGGAGCGCTCTCCCAAGATGCTTCGGTGAGGAGTGTCTGTCCCAAGAAGAGGCCGAGGTAGCCTGCACTGTTTTTTAGGGTGATCTTCGACCCGTAGACATAGTCGGGAGTGACTCCGCCGTTGGCTTCCAGATCCGCCGAGCGTCCGAAGACGAACCATTGCGATGGCAGTGCAGCGAGGCAGTAGTTGTCCGGAATGGTCAGCACAGGCTCGGCACCCTTGGTCGTGGATATGCTCACCCCCGCCAGGCTTATGGCCGCATCGGTGGCAAGCACCCTCACTTCGAACCACTCCTGCACGCCATCCTCGCCCGGGGGGTCGGCCAGGATCTCCGAAATCACAAGGTCACCTGCCTTTGGAGCACGAAGTGTCACTCCTTCCGGGGGTAGACAACTACATGCAGCGTTGGCCCGTCCTGGCGAACCGGAGTTTCCGTCAGCGTCATAGGAGGCCTCCAGCGTCTGGCCCCAGTTCTCAGCCTGGTCGTTGCACTGGAACGTGAGGCACTCCCCACACAGAGCCATGGACTTGCCCTCACCCGGGGCCTTACCGACGGAGCCCTCAAGTTCGCCGTATTTAACTACGTCCAGGTCCTGCGCAGCGAATTGCAGCGAGACCGTGCCTGACGTGTTAGGCATGGTGAGAGGTTTGGAGAAGACGAAGGAGGGCAGTCCAGGGTCACCGTCAGCCAGGAGCAGGTACTCACCCGGCTGTATCAGAATATCCTCGCTGGATGATATGTAAAAATTCTTTGTTGTCTTGGCAGCAGATACCTGGATTCGCATCCCATTGAGGCACTGAGGAATAGAAGATGCGTTATAAATCTCCACCCACTCACGGCCATCGTCAGTGCCCGTGGGGTTGGGAAGGAACTCGGTAATTACGAGATCGCCGGGGAGAGCACTAGGGGAGCACGCACCGGCCTCGCCCGAGGCATCATCACCACCACAACCGGCAATCGCTGCAACCATAAGGAGCACTAAGAATCGTTTCATGAACGCTACCTCGACAGTTATCCCCTTGCTGGGGGGAGAAGGCTAGCAGAGCCTCGGAGCATTATCAACCGGAGTCGAATGTCCGTCCCATCAGCGGGTCGATGTTTGGGTCAACGGAGGTTGACCAGCGTGTACAGGTGCATCAACTCCTCTCGGCTGAGTTGACGCCACATTCCTCTGGGCAGATCGCTTAGGGCAATCTCCGCGAATCTGATTCGCTCCAGCCGAAACACTCGGTGTCCCACGGCCTCCACGAGCCTCTTCACCTCTCGATTGCGGCCCTCGGTCAAGGTTACTTCGACGATGGAGGCCGTTTCAGTCTGGCGCTTTCGAACAGCCCGTCTTGCGGTGAGGCGCTCGCCCTCCAGTTCGACGCCGCGCTCCATCTTCTTCAGTGCATCGTCGCTTATGCGCCCCTCGACATGCGCGGTGTAAACCCTGCGGATTCCGAACTCGGGCAGAGTGAGCCTGCGTCCCAACTCTCCGTCTGATGTCAGCAGGAGCAGCCCGGTGGTGTCGAAGTCAAGCCTCCCCACGTAGTTGAGGTGCGCAACCTCTTTAGGCAGGAATTCGAATACGGTTGGTCTGCCCCTGGGGTCACTTCGAGAGCAGAGGCAGTTGGCTGGCTTGTGGAACGCAATGGTCTGGAAAGCCATGGGCTTCAGCTCTTTGCCATCGAGGGAGACGCTGTCCTGTTCCGGGTCAACCATGAACCCCTGCCTCTCCACTACCAGGCC
>Ga0302238_1002186_pt1 | contig 14162 bp, 15 predicted proteins | sample AAG_UR_Asn_MG_FD_193527 | JGI IMG/M metagenome (GOLD analysis project Ga0302238, IMG submission 193527) | Enriched activated sludge microbial communities from anaerobic digester in WTTP, New Holstein, Wisconsin, United States - AAG_UR_Asn | ecosystem: Engineered > Bioreactor > Anaerobic >...
TTCTTCCTCTTGCAGATGCAGACGAGAGATATATCTATGAACAACTCCTCGAGTTAATCCGTGGCGACGTATCGCGAGAAGATCGTGTCGCTGCCCTTTTTGCTCTTCGCTGGAGCCATAATGTCTTATCTCTGGTTACCGTTGATGATATTAGAGCGGTGGCAAACTTATTGGTGGTTGACAGTACAATGGATGTCAAGGTAAGTGCAATCGAGCTCCTGGGATCCTTTGGAGGAACATTGCCAGCAATTGATGCCTTGCTTGGTCAGAACTTCGCGGCTCTCTCAATTGATGAATACTGTGCAAGTGTCCTTTCGCTTGGACGGGCAAGAATACGGAAAGACAACGTAAGTTCATTTTTTTCGGAGGAATTAGAATCATGCTTAGCTTCTACGAAGAAGATGAATGAAGATAATGTTAGGCGCATTACAGTTCTGTTCGATGCATCAAGGCGTCTTAGAGAGACATTTCCCTCTAAACTCGTCAAAAAGATTCGAAATCTTGTTGATGACTTCCGTGTTGACGAGAGGGTTCGCCGAAAGTCTCTTTTATGCTTTCCTGCAGTTGCCATGCCCTCGCAATGGACAGTAGAAAACGTCCAACAATTATTCATACGTCCTCCTGTTGGCATGGATGCAGAACTCGTTCAGATTCCAGCAACTCTAGCATGGAAATGTCGCGAAAGCGTCGACTATGTTTTTGCTTGCGTTAAGGCGTTGTCAATCCTACGGGTGAGTCTATTGGAGTACCATGCAAAATTGTTAAAGAGACGCGCCGGAGAGGAGAATGAGTTCTGTGTCTCAGAGCTCAGGAACGGAATTGATGAAGTCACTCAGATTATTATCGCTTTTCAGGATTTCATTGGCGTGGACAGGGATAAGTAATATACCTGGCTCCGTATCAATTTGCTGTCTTAAATCAGGATTTTATAAAGAGCCTATTTACCTTCCTTTAACTTTTATAACAGGCTGAGTATATGATGCATAACTTGTCTTCACTGCCCCTCTTCCTTTTTGCCCCCCTCATTTGCCAGTGGATGCATGAAGGTTATTTTCTCTGTTGTTTCTTCTTGTTCTTTAAAAATTCCTGATATTCTTCTTCACTGTAGAAAACACCTTCATCTTCTTCATTTTCTACCGGCCTGATGTCCACATATCTTCCAGATCTCACACTGTCACAGGAGATTGACTCGCTCTTTCTCAGTTTCACACAGATTATTTTAGGCTTTCTCATTTTTACCTCCTGTTATTAATTTAATTGAATCTACCTCACTTCCATAAATCCTCTGACTCATGTCCTCTATCATTTCCTGGTTGTTGCTTTCAGCAATGGAATTATTATTTTGAAGCTTCTTGGAAATCAATGCCAGAACTTCATGGTCTTGAAGAAGAGTCTCCATAATTTTTGAAACATCCAGCAATTTTGCATCTTTGAGCAGGATTTTTCTGGCTTCATCCTCGTCAAGAGGCAGTGCACATATCCCGCATAACCTGTTTGTAGTTTCATTGACCGTTCCGCACCTGATGCATTTTATAGGTGTCAGCACCGATGCTTTTTCCTCCCTGGGGATTACAATGCCGTTAGCTTTCAGCACTGCCTCGTCGGTATCCTTGCCAGACATGTGGACATATATCGCAGCCATCTTACTTCCCTGCGTCCAGCCAAAGTACTGTTTCATCGCTGCTTCGCTCATTATCGCCGCCATCTGCGTAGCCCTGGAATGTCTCAGCAGGTGCGGATGTACTCTCTTTTTTATACCTGCTTTTTTCACTGCTGTCCTCAAAATCTCTGACATCCTCGCATAGCTCATCAGTTCTCCTCTTGCATTTATCCAGAGGAATGAATCCGGATTTTCGTTTTGCGGATGCATGTTCAGCCACTGTTGAAGATATGGAGCGCTGAAGACTACAAGAATTTTCCTTGCACCTGTTTTCCCGGAGATTGTCAACCTCATTCCGTAGTTCTCCGAGGAAATGTTCCTGATTTTCATTGTCCCTATTTCGGAAATCCTCGCTCCTGATTCAGCCAGAGAAGCTATAAGCGCCTTGTCCCTGACGCTTCCACAGGCCATGATTATTTTCTTCATTTCATCTTCCGTTAACAGCTCTTCCGGGAGTTTCCTGGTGTTCGCCTGCATCCCGATTGAAATCCATTCAACTTCAGGCGGATATTCTCCCTTCCTCCTGCAGGCCCTTAAAAACCTGTACAGTTTCCTGACAACAATCTTGAAGCATCTCTTGCTTTCAGGAGCAAGGTCTGACTGTTCAATCTGCCCCACGACCTTTCTCAAATCACCCTCTCCTGCCTGTTTTAAAGGCTTTTTAAGCAATGAACAGAACTTTCTAAGGTCAATCATATATCTGCCAATCTTGCTGGCTCCAATGCCTTCACTCAGCATGTAGTCATTGAACTCAAGAACCAATTGTTTGTTGTCAGCAGAAATCTCCTTGCTTTCCTTTAACAACTCCAGTTGCCTTTCGTGTGCCCTTTTCCAGTTGTGTATGTTCATATCCATTATAAGTCTCCTATGAATTTAAGGATTGTAGTGTTTCTATTGGGGATTATATGAACTCCGCAAAGAAAAGGGCCTGAAACTTTCTCTAAACGCCCAGACCAGGCATATAGAAAAACTTTCAGGCCCATTTCACTCGGTTTTTCCCTGAAATCCTACAATCTAAAATATTTAGGAGGCACTTGTTTATATATTTTTCGGTTCCTCTTAGTATAAATTATTTCTGCAAGATGCCTTGGGAGGGTATTTCACAATTGAATTTTACAAAAAGAATCATTCGGCTTTGAAAATGAAAATCATGTGTTATGAAAAGGGGGTCTTAATACATTACGTAGTAATGTGGGGAAATCCTTTTTCCAAAACGAACAATTTCCCCAATGGTTTCATTTCATTATGTTTTTCTCATTTTGTGGCATTGCAACTGTCTTCCAAATCCTCCTTCTACTCCCTTTCCCCCTGCGTCACGAGCATTTCATTAATCGGATATTTCACAGGAGTTAATCGAAACCAGTGGAAAGATATAATGGACTCGAAATGTTTATAAAGGGCCATAATTACAGTTTGAGATGGAACAAGATAAAATAATCTCAGTAAAAATACATGGGGCAGCTTACCTTGTTGGAGACGGAAGACTATTGACATGTCCAGTAAATACTGATGGAAGTTTTGATAAAAGTGATGACATGGGCGAAATGGAAGTAGATTATTCTCCAATTTCCGAGAAGCCAACACATGAAAAGGTCTTAAGAGAACTTGGGTTCCCAAAAGAGAAGATACCTCAAATTCTAAAGCATGTTCATTATTCATAGCGGCTTAATTTGAACGTCCGTAATTGACAGAAGATAAAATAATTGCGATAAATCCCCATGATTTGACAAAGCCATTTTGTTCCTGTTGAGGTTGTATACAGAGAGCTTATTTTATTTCAGCTAACTAAAATGGAGGAGACTTCTTTAGAATACGCAGTAATGTGGGAATATTCCCATTCCGCAACAGTAGATTTTTCCAATATTTCGATTCTTTTTATAATCTCTCTGCATCATGTCGCACTGTTTTTCTATGCTTTTCTTGTCTTTCTCCTGTGTTTTATGCTTTTTCAACAATGCGTAAATACAATGTTTTTCCAAAAGACTTCAAATAGTTAGCAGGTAGTTCTTTCCTCATCAATACCTGAATTAGACTGCAACAGCTGATGTTTGATCTGCCAGTTGCCTACAGGGGTATCCTTTTTATAAACAGGAAGTTCTACTGTTTTCAAGGAAAGCGGAATCTTTAACCACGATTCATCGGAAAGCCTCCGACGAGCTGGGTGGCCCATTCTCGGCTTTCCAGAAGCGTCTTAATTTCAATCTATATAATTTTTATGTTTTTAGGCTTATTGGACTTGAAATTAAGGTTTTTAATGAGAAATTTTTAGAAAAAAATGGATGCGAAAAACAATGAAAGAATTTAAGAGCAAGGCTTTTGCGGTTAATCAACTCAACGATGAAGGACTAAGGGCTTTAAAAGATGATGCAGAGATTATTTGTAAAGTGGGCAAGGCGAATTTTCCTCAGATAATTCAATCTGTCAAGGAGGTCATATTAGCAAAAACTGAGAAAGATGAGCTGGCTATTCAAGAAAGAATGATATCATCTGGACTTGTACAGAATCTTCAAACTGCCATGTCTGCCTACAGATTAATCCTTTACTTTTTTAAAATATTCAATAACGATTCCACCAAAAATGATTCTCCTGAGATGATTGCATGTGATCTGATTTCGCTTGGACTTAAGGCAGATGAATCTGCTAATGTTGAAATTTTACTCGGATTAATTAAACAAGAAATAAAATGGTATGACGAGCATATACTAAAGAATACTTTCGAGCGAGGCCTTTTCCCAAATTTACAATCCATGGGGACAACAGTTGAGCTTCGCGCTGTGTTTAATCGTGAAATTGAAGGCAATGAAAAAGTTGAAGAATACAAAAAAGAAGTTAAACTTGACAAGAATTATCCCGTTATTCCTATAATTTCTATTGCTATTACCTTGGATTCTGGAACTCCAAGTAGATTTGTTTTTCAGGCTTCACCTGAAGGTGTAGAAAAATTTATTGAAAGACTGAAGGCTTCTTTACTGAAAGCGACTCTCCTCAAAGAACATTATAAGAGCACAGGGGTTTAAATTGAACTGTTTATTGACCCAACCGATTTTGAAAATTGCTGCATTTAGTCCCGCCTTCTCCTCAAGTAATAAGGAATGCGAACATGTCCAAGTAGATATTCCTGTTTTAAGCGATAAAGTGTCTTTAGAACATCCTTGCAAATCAACTTTCGAAGACTGCGATACCCTTCTATCTTGGTATCATCTTCATCCTTATGAAAAAACAACTCTCAATAAAGAAATATCATCCACTTCGTCTTCCTGTCAATTCTCTCACATGGAGATTGGATATATCAGTCGGAAAAGCTATATCGCTAAAGCGATAACTCTATCCAAGTATTCAGCTATATACCCCTATGACATAAACTTTAAAAACGAGTATGTACTTGCCTCCAATGAGGATGGAAGACCTATGGTAATCGAACCTTCTGACGAAGGATCAAAAGGGGAAACAAAAATTACTGCTTCACGACTTGAGAATATAGTTGATGCTGGGAGCGTTATTGTATCTGTTGGAGGAATTAGCTATTGTCTCGGGCAAATGTTTTGCGAAGGATGTATTAGGATAGGGCCTCTTTTTGGAGCCATAGGTGGAGGGTTTATACTGGGAGAAATATTCTTAGGTCGTGCATATGACAAATACTTAAGAACGAAAAATCAAGATTATTAAAGGATTTTATGTTTTCTATTTTGGATAAGCTTGAAAAATGGGGAAAGTCAATGGGATGGCCGAAAGGTTCAGGCGCAAGGCTCCCAATTGAGGCTTTTGTTCTGTTAATGTACCTGTATCTTTTGCATTTGGCATTCAAAAACAACATTAAACCGGATTTCGACGATCTTCTGTATTGGACCTGCTATTGGCTGATTATTTCTGCAGTCATAATTTTTATAAGATGGGAAACTGTTCAACAAGCATTGATTGGTCTATTGTCCGGTATTATTGAGGAGATCAAAAAATTGACTCCCAAGTAATAGAATATTTACTTGCCAAACTTTTTATTTGCGTATTTTATTAACTTGACAGTACAGAGTTTTCTGTAACGCGCTATTTATTAACACGTTGCGAAACAAGCAATATTTGCTGTGCCTTTTTGGTAGTGCAAGTAATCTTTCGCACATTTTTCTTCCAGGTCTTTGATTTGCTGTTTTCATTTCTTCGAGCATGAGGGGAGCCTATCTGCCGAAGGAGACCCCGAATCTAGAGCTACTCCAAAGCCTACTCCTTTATCCTTATCCATATCCTATACGGTCTATGAGAGCCATTTTTACCTGACATGATCCTGTCGTAATAAATTGGAGGCTCCTCTTTCGAGCCATATGGCACGGTATTGGCGAGGACACAGAGTGCATGCTGCAACGACGGGGAATTCCGGTTGCACAGCTTCCTGAGCTGCTTAAATGACAGCGGTTTCTGATAGCATGGACGTGTGCCATGGAGTTCCCTGTAATAAAATCTTATCTTCTCCAGTACATGCTCAAGCATCCTTCTCTGTCTTGCATCCAGCTCTTCGACTATCCCGCTTCTAATCCAGATTCTTCTTTCTATATCGGCAACCACCTCTTGAAATTTACCATATAGAAATTACTCCTCGAAGAACTCCCTGTTGTCGTTCAGGTATCTTCTCTCATTAAGGGCTTCAAGCGATTCATTGACGCTTTCCTCAAGATCTTGGATTTTTGAAGACAGGTCTTCGAACTTCGGGGAAAGGTCGGATGTGAGCCTTTCAACGATGCACTGAACCATTGCTTCTGTTTCGTTTTTGTTTTCCATGCACAGCTATAGTAAGCGTGCTTGAAATAGTTAGCCCAATATCTATTGGGAAAATCCTTCAAGATATTCAGCCATCCTCATTCCTTGATCTGTCAGCTCATATTGTTTTGAGTTCCTCTTTTTTGTATAGCCTGAAATCCTTGCAGTTCCATTCTTCAAAAGGAAATACATTGAATCCAAGGTTTGATTTAGTGTGATTGGATAAACCTTGTTCACTTTTCTCCTGATTTGTGCGAGAGTAAGGCTGGGACCATTCTGAATTCTGACTCCATATAGAGCAGACAGGATGTCCCGTCTGGTCCTTCCAGCAGCAACGCCAGCAAATCTATGCCAGTCAATTCCATCGCCCTCCTTTTTGATTTTAAGTTCATATGCCTTGTTCACCTCTTTTCTTCCTTCCTGTGTCAGGAAATAAATCCTGCCTGTCAGCCTAATTGGCGTCAGGCAGTAGACTATCCCTCTTTTTTCTGCCTCACGGAGAATATTTGAAACATCTCCGAAGGTTATCCTTGGATTTAGTTTCTTTGCTGTTTTCAGAATCTCTGAAGGACTCATTGGATATCTTATAGACTGAAAGATAGCCTGTTTCTGCCTTCCTCTTCTCATCCAGTTTAAGTCCCAGATTTTCATCACCCACAGGTAACGAATATTTCAATAAATAAACCTACTCCGGTTTCTGTTGGGAATTTCAGCGTCAGGAATTCCCAATAAATTCTGGAACATGTTTAAATCATTCTCTTGCCTTAGAGCATGGAGTTAACCGAAAAATGACAACAAAATATGATTTCCAGGAAGAGAAGGATGATTCACTTGATGATTTCATCCACCAGAGAAGCAAAATACTGAAAAGCATACTTGGAATGCTGCTTCTTGAAGTAAAGGCAAGACTTGGTCTAAGAAGGAACAATCTCAGGCATATCGAAGATGAGGAAGGAAGGCTTGAAGACTTGGTTGGAGGCATGAGGACATTATGGAACAGCGGAGCCCTCCATTACACTGACAGAGACTCTTTCTTGAAATTGCAGGACATGTCTGTTGCCCTGAGGAAGGAAAGACGGGAGCAGGACTTGAGTTGCTGGAATGACGTAACAGACGTCATGAATAACCATTTTATCAGCAGATGGGAGGCCCATCAGCAGTCAACAGCAAGGGCAAAGCTCATGAAGTCAGGGGGAACAGGAGGACTGGAAAAAATAATCGAGGGTGAATTCCAAAAGAAAAGGGAGGAATTCATGCATGATAGACTTAAAGCTTAAGGACTTATGCACGAAACTAAGGCCGTTGATTGGTGAGCAGGCTGATAATCTCTGGCTTGCCTATACCACGTCGGAGACGCCGAAGGCCAGGCAGGAGGCTGAATCCCTTATTTTTATGTTTGTTGCCCGTCATTTGGGAAGGGATGTTAGCAATAGGGATATTCTATTGCCCCCGCCGTCAATAGAAGAGTCTTCCGGAGAGTTTAAGCTTGGAACAGTGAATTATGCCCATAAGGAGCTTTATCCTCTCTATCTCAAGAGGGAGAACTTTATCAAGCATATAGGAATCTTTGCCATCACAGGAGGAGGAAAGACAAATGTTGCACAGATATTGCTTTTGGACCTGCTGGAAAAGGATATTCCATTCTTAGTTGTTGATTGGAAGCGTTCGTATCGGCAGATTAAAAATCTGCCCAATGGGAAAGCAAAAGACATCCAGGTTTATTCAGTTGGACGTAGCTCGGAGACGCCATTTAACTGGAATCCATTAAGGCCGCCGCCAGGAGTCCATCCTAAGACATGGATAAGCATCCTGACAGAGGTTTTGGAAAAAACTCACATTTCTGGACCTGGCGTTGCCGATATTTTTATTGACCTTTTCGACAAGCAATTTGAGAAGCTTGGCTTTTATGACGGGAAAATGGAAAAATATCCAAACTTCTATGATGCCAGGGAGGAACTTGAGAGAAGTCTCTTCAAAGGCAGAAGAATGCTCTGGAAAGACTCCTGCATGCGTATTTTAAAGACTTTTACCTTCGGTCCGGCTTCAAGGTCGTTTAATGCCAGAGAACCCCTAAAACTTGAGGATTTGCTTGAAAAACCGGTAATTTTGGAGCTCGACTTTGAACTGCCCAAGCCTTTGAGGTCATTTCTCTCAGAGATAATCTTGAGATTTATCCATCTTTACAGGCTTCATCAGGGTGAAACAAATGAACTACAGCATGTGATATTTCTTGAGGAGGTTCACAATCTTTTTCCAAGAAATCATATAGAATCGCAGGCAAACAGTTCCCTTGAAAGTCTGTTTAGAGAAATCCGAAGCTTCGGTGAAGGGCTTGTCTTTATTACGCAACACCCGTCCCTGACACCAATTTATCTGACGGGGAATTCGAACACATTGATAATCCTCGGGCTTCAGAACGAAGATGATTTGATGGCAGCCAAGAAAGCCCTATTCCTACAGAAAGACGAGGATGTCTACATTGACCGTCTTAAAGTGGGAGAAGGCATAGTCAAGATAAAAGGTAGGATAACCTCATGCCATGTCAAGTTCCCGCTTGCAGGAAGTGCCCGTCGGAAGTTGCCGGAGGTGGAGATGCTCCTCAGGCAGCTGGCAAGAACAATCAAAATTCCGGGAGGGAAAAGTGGATGATATAGACAAATCTCCAGATGAGGATGAATGGATGGATGTCATTCTGGGATTGATGAATGGTGAAAAATCCGGAAGCCAAAAAGATCGGAATGCATGTGCAGGATAGTTTCCATAAGGCATTGTGCCGAGGATTGCCTGTGGTAATTCCATATTAGCAAGCCTTTTAAACAAGCAAGCATTCCATGAATCTATGAATAGAAAAACGGACAAGGAAAATTCTATAAAACAGAAACACCCCATATCAACGAGGGAGGAAGCTAATGCTCTAATCTGCATTGCTGTCAGGAACGGCTATATTGAAGAGCTCCATGCAGGAAAGCATACCGAATTGCTCGAAAATCCAGATTTTTCGAGAATAACTGACAATGAAATGAAAAAATTGATGATTGAGGCGACATCAAAACTGGCAGAACTTCTTGCTCTCAAAGAAAATAATCCGCAGGAATACTGGCGGAGAGTATCTATATTTAATGAGACTTATTGTAGGAAATGGGAGAAATAATTTACTTGTCAAGACTTAATCTGACCGCCTATATCCCTGAGGGGCAAAAGGAAGGTTAAAACTGAAAAAGAAAGATTGACCTTTTTTTGATTGCTGGCAAATTATTCGAATCGCAAACCACGAGGCATCCGTGAAACAGAAAATGGCAAAGGCGAAGAAGATTTATCAGTTCAAGATTACTCTGGAAGGAACTTCTCCGGCAATATGGCGGAGAATACAGGTTCCGGAGTATTATTCTTTCTGGGATCTGCATGTGGCAATACAGAATTCAATGGGGTGGCTCGATTCCCATCTGCATGTCTTCCGGCATCCTGACAATGGCTCGGGAATAGGCATACCAGACGAGGACGGATTCATTGACGCTGCTGAAATAAACCCCGGATGGAAGGTTAAGCTGTCAAGATACTTTGAGTACCCTGATGATTTCATGGAATACGAATATGATTTCGGGGACTCATGGAAGCACATGGTCAAGCTGGAGAAGATTCTACCGGCTGTCCCTGGGAGAAAATATCCGCGCTGCATCGCCGGAAGAATGGCATGCCCGCCGGAAGACTGTGGCGGACTCGAAGGATATAATGAACTTGTGGATATCCTCGCTGATCCCTTCCACGAGGAATATGAATCCACCGTCAAGTGGCTTGACGAGTTATACAATAATCCAGCAAGAGGAATTTACTCGCCTGACATCTTCAACCCTGCCGCTGTTAAATTTGACGATCCCTCTGAACGGTTAAAGACAATTTTCTCAGAACCAGACATTGATCTTATAGAGGACTCTATCCGGAAGAAACACCCCTCTCTGCGCATTAACGATATGACGGGGAAATAGGCTGTTCATGCAAATTGCTCAAGCCTGTTCCAAGGGAGCTATTATCTCATCGGCTCAATTTAGCATAAACATCTTCAACAGTCTTGTATCCATGAAATTTCAAATCAAACTGACGAATATTTATTCCTTCGCATTTGATGCAATAAGCCATAACACTTGGATATTTAAGAATTTTTGAGTTTTTGAACACAATGCCTGCATACCCGATTGATATAATAATTTTTCTCTCTTTTATCTTTTCAGGGATTCTACCTGATTTTTCGACCACATCTTTCACAAATGAAGGAAAGCGTTCAGCATCTTTTTGTTCTCCGCTATCGAGAAGCGCGGCATCTTTCTCTGTTGCCGTTGATTTTACTGATGCCAGTGCAATATGGATGAAGCTGCCTAAATCCTTAATCGCATAGACATCGGCGGGAGTCCGGCTACCTGGCGATCTTTCAGCATAATAATCTTGTAGGCTTAATCTGTATACAATACATTCTTCGCCTCTGTTGCCGACATCATTACTGATGTCTTCAGCAATCTTTTCAGATGCAACCTTTTCCTTTCCCCATTTATGACATATTTCGGTTATAAGTAGAGAGAACCACTCATTCATATTTCTTCCTTTGTTAATGATATTGACACGAGAGCAAATCACTCCCCAATGAACTTGATCCCTATCGGCACAGTCCCCTTCTTTGCCATTGAATCCTTCTCGGCGGCGGTCAGCATTTTAAGTAGTTCCTCCGGTGGTTGGTAGTCTCCTTCTGGAAACTTACCCTTAAGAACTAATATTTGCGCGTCTTTCCGCCAAACCGCACTGATATCCTTGTCCTTGGAGAGATGGAATATTTCTTTGAACTCCATTGGCTCCTTGAAAATATGGCGGTACTCAAATGCCATGCCAGGCTCACCAGTCAGAATGGCTGTGTTTGTTTTTCTTATGGCGGTTTTTGCTTCTTTAGCTTTCTTATCGCCTTCTGGTTTTACCGCTTCATCCACAGCTTGGACGGGAAGAGTCTGGCTTTCAGAACCAGATACAATTCTCATGCTCGAATAGCCAGGCTTGCACACAGTGTCGATTCCTGAAAATCCATTGAACTCATATGAGACCTTGTTTTTATCCTTGTATTCTGGCAATCTGGGATTACCTGCAATCCTGAAATCATCAATGCCCTTATATTTTTCTACAGGGAGGACAACCCTCTGCCATAGGCCGGTCTTGAGATCTGCTGCAAAATAATGATATTTGTCATCCTTGTTGTTCTTAAAATACAATATCAAAGAAGTCTTCTGTATTTTGGAATTTTCACTTCTTGGATATACCCAGAAGCTGAACTGGCTGCATTTTTCCGGAACCTGAAGGAATCTTATTCCCGCCCATTCCTCATTGAAGGGCTTTCCCTCGGGATAGCAAATTTCGACCTTCAGGCTCTTCGAATCCCAGGGGACTACATTCTTGATGTTGTCAATGTCGCCCTTCGTCGCAGGAATAACCTCGGTCTTGTAGTTTCCAGATGGGCTGTTTGGTTCCGGTGCCTTCTTGATGTCAAGGAGAGGAATCAGGATGTTATTTGACGGAGGATGTTTCAACAGCACTTGGAATACTCCTCTTTCAATAGGAGGCTCGCGCCAGTCCTGTGCCTTCACGGCAAACTTGATCGGTTCAGGTGCCTTCTTTCCTGCTTGCACAAGTCGGAAAACTGCAAGATCCTGCATGCTGAATTTCTCTTTGAACATCATGCCATTGACGGCAATCTTGTCTTTTTTCAATGACCTTTTGCCTATCCATGATGAAGAGTATTTTATCCCTTCCGGCAGAATTCCCGATATAGCTTCAAGTTCAGTATCGCCGCTCCATGGAACTGGAAGAATGATCTCTGCATATTTTTTCATGTCTTCCGGCGTCGTGGCAATTGCAACTGTCATGGTATTCTCATTGTTTCTCACAGCCACGCATTTGGTACATGTAAGAATATCATCCTGTCCAATAGGGACAATAGTGCAAATCACTTTTTCCGGAACTCCTTCGAAAAGAGGCGCTATTGCTCCCAGGACATAGTATGCCAGAACAGGCTTCCCTGTATATGGATCGTAGAAATCATCAAGCCCTGAGAATTCCTCCAGCGAAAAAAATCCCCCGCCTTCATTGAGATATTCTATTATTTTGTTAGGCAGGAATCTCGCAGCCTTGTCCCTTAGAATATTGCTGCTTTCGGATGCGCTTTCCAGGCTGGACGCAATACCGGCAACCTTTTTTGGAAGTTCAGCCTGAGCTGGCTGAACATTTTTCAACGCCGGAAATAAAAATCTCCTGATGGAAAAGGCATCGAATGCAATGGGGCGCAATCCCATATTGCGCACTTCGAGGACGTTTACTCCCTTCTCATTCCATGTTTTTGGGATGAAAAGCTGAAGCAGCTTCTTCTTGGAAGATTGCCTTTCACGGTAGAAGAGATTGCTGTTATAGCGCATTTCAATCGAAGGAATAGTTTTCAGATCTGTATCCTGTCCGACGACGAGGGAAGCCTCCACAAGCAAATCTGTTCCAGCTTCAATGTTTTCAAGAAAAATTGCAATCCTCTGGTTGGCTTGAAGGAGTTGAGGAAACTGTTCTGGTTTCTTCACCTGAACCGTATCTCCAGTTTCCGTGAGGGTCTTGAATTCATCCTTGACCAGTTCAGAGTCAATCTTTTCTGGCTTACCGTTAAACTTGCCGATGCTGAATATTGAATCGACTTCGCCGATATTTTCAAACGTATTGTCGGCAACAGCTTGCAAGGCAAGCACTGCCAGCGCAAATCCAAAAATCTTCTTCATAAACACCCCCTCAAATAATCATGTAACTTACTTGAAATATATGTAAAAGCAGTTAATATACGTCGTTTGTTTTCATTTTTTGTATTATAGGCCTTAAGGGGGCGCTTTCAAATGCGGAATATTATTATACGTCTGCTTCTCCCATGTTTTCTTTTTGCTTTCATTCTTTCAACTCCCCTCATGCACTCTTTCGGGGCAGAAGACATTTCTTCTTTTGAAAAGAAACTCAGCTCAGCTGAAAAGCTTCTTCAGGATGATAACACCAGGGCACAAGGGCTCGATCAACTTGCGTCAATCGCAAAGTTGGCAAAGGGCAAGAAGCAGGACGATAAATTCGTGGCCGGTTGCGAAGCCCTTGCAATTCTCTCGCGCATTTCCCGCTGTGCATTCGGCTACGAACCGAAACAATCCGCCCCGCTCAAGGCTATCTCTAAAGGAACTTCAAAGACAACTGATGAAAAATACTTCAAGGACTTGAAACGGGATCTTGCATCCTTCGAGGAATTCTCGACAGTCAGTGACTGGACATATGGCAAGACCAACCTCAAGACATATTTCAATCCCAAGCTTCTCCCATTTATAGAACTTGCATATTTCAAGGCAACTGACAAGGAACAGTCAGATGGACTTAAGCAAGGGCTGAAGATGCTGACATATGCCGAATCACATACCGAGGGCATAGATCAGGCGGAAACCCTATGCCAATGGGGTGAACTCCTCCGCAACTTGAAGGAATTCAGGCGTTCGGAGACATACCTCAACAAGGCACTGGAATATGGAAATAAATGGTTCAAGCCTCAGGAGGTCTCTCTTGCAGAAAAGGCTGAAAAGGTTCCCGGAACTGAAAATTGGAACAGGTTGAAGAAAAGAATCAACGACCTGCTTTTCGTGCTTTCATTTGATCTGCTTGAGGAAAATTTTGGAGAAGCCTACGCAGCCTATGTAAAAATGCGTGCCTTCTATGATAA
>Ga0302238_1002193_pt1 | contig 14121 bp, 10 predicted proteins | sample AAG_UR_Asn_MG_FD_193527 | JGI IMG/M metagenome (GOLD analysis project Ga0302238, IMG submission 193527) | Enriched activated sludge microbial communities from anaerobic digester in WTTP, New Holstein, Wisconsin, United States - AAG_UR_Asn | ecosystem: Engineered > Bioreactor > Anaerobic >...
CCTTGGGCATGTTTTCGGCCTTGGCCTTGTCGATGGCGGTTCTGAGCCGCGGGTTGGCCGAAGCATCACCACCTCCCAGTTTTGCGGCAACACAGATCTCCTTGATCAGCTTGGTAAAAATCTTACCGCGCTTGGCGTCTGCAGCCCCCTTTTTATGCTTGATGGTGCTCCATTTATTATGGCCCGACATAGTCCAACTCCTCCACACTGAAATCTGGTCAGCCTCATGGCAGAATCTGTTTCTATTATCACGCAGGCCATAAAGGTGTCCAGTTTGAAATTGGCACTGCTAAGCTGGACAGTAACGTGGCATCCTGATACTGTTAACAGGAGATGTAGGAGTGCTATAGGGAGGCTGGACACGAGGCGCAGCCTTGCTGCCCAGGCACGCCGCCAGCGCCCTTCGTCACGGCGCAATAGAGCGCTACGCCCATGTTCTGTGCCCTAGCACGTACCAGCCACCTCGGAGGATCGCATTATGGCTGTTCCCAGACCTCTCTTCTTCGGTCTTCTCGCCCTTTGGGGCCTGTTATTGATGAGCAGCTGTTCCGCCATCCCGCAGAGCATACACGAACGTGATGACCTGCCGCCGATCCTGACCCAGGACGAGCTGTTACGTCCCTATGACTCCATTGGCCGGATTCAGATCACCCGCGAGGTCTACTTCTCTGACTTTGATCTTGATCCCAGCCTGCAGGAATGGGGGAGCAAGTCCCTGCGGGAAGAGGCCCGCAAGATGCGGGCCGATGCCGTGATTCTGCCGGAGATAACCAGCAGAAAGCTCACCGTTGTGGCATTTCCCGCGTTTCCCGCCACCGAGTACCGCGCTGCCGGCACGGCGATTCGGTTTAAATAATCTTGACAGCAGCACCTTGCATTCGATATAAAGTGAATTCTTCAAAGTTTTACGGCGACGTAGCCAAGTGGTAAGGCAGAGGTCTGCAAAACCTTTATTCAGCGGTTCAAATCCGCTCGTCGCCTCCAAAGAAAACACGGGGCTTGGATTATTCCAAGCCCCTTTTATTTTGGCAGACATAATGAGGTGTATCGAAATCACCACATTGCCACACACCTCTTTTCACAGCCACCGAATAGCCGGCAAGTGACTGGTTTACATAAACCTACTTAATTCATCCAGTAACGTTTCAATGGTAATCGGCTTGGCAAGATAGCCATCAAAACCAGAATTTTGCAGTAAGCATTGGTCGCTCATCAAGGCATGGGCAGTCAAGGCTATTACAGGTGTATGAACGTCCAATGTCTTTTCATGCTCACGGATAAGCTGCAAAGCCTCAATACCGCTCATGTCAGGCATACGGACATCCATCAGAATGACGTCGTATCCGCTTGTGAGCGCCAACTCGACCGCCAGCCTACCGTTGTTGGCACACGCCACCTGATGGCCACGGCGTTGCAATAACTGCGACGTAAAGGTCAAATTCAATTCGTTATCATCAACCAACAATAAACGTAACGATTGCTTCAGCTCACCGCTTGAATACTGGTCTAGCGTATACTCCGGCGCGGCAGGCTGTATCCGGTCCACCCCTAACGGCAATTCAAAGGTAAAGGTACTCCCACGTCCAGCAATGCTTTCCGGCCAGATCCGGCCCCCCATCAGCCCCAGCAAGTTCTTGCAGATTGCCAGGCCAAGCCCAGTACCTCCGTATTTCCTGCTCGTGCTGGGGTCTGCCTGGCAAAACGGGGCAAAGATCACCTCCATCACCTCTGGACTCATACCGATGCCTGTATCACTGATGGAGAACTGAAGCAGAGCTGTCTCCCCAGTAAGATGCTGCAAACGGACGGCAATGGTTATTCCTCCTGATTCGGTAAATTTTACGGCATTACCGATCAGATTAAGTAAAATCTGCTTGAGGCGCAGGGGATCTCCGACGAGTTGATCAGGGATATCCCGGTCAATCATTTTGCGGCAATATAGCGACTTTGCCTTAAGCCCGCCCTTTTGCGTCTTCACAACCTCTTTGAGGCAGTTGCGGAGACTAAAAGAAATCCGCTCGACCTCTATACGGCCGGCTTCAATTTTAGAAATATCCAGCACGTCATTGATAATTTCCAGGAGATTCGTGGCAGACAGCTGCAACCCATCCAGCCAGCTCTGTTGCTCTTTACTCAACTCGGAACTACCCAGTAGCTGCGACACCCCAATGATGCCGTTTAAGGGCGTCCTGATTTCGTGACTCATGTTGGCAAGAAACATACTTTTTGCCTTATTTGCTGCGTCGGCCTGTTCACGGGCCTCCTGCAACTGAATGGTGCGATGCTGCACCAATTCCTCAAGTTGTTCCTTGTGACTACGCAATTCCGTTTCAATTTGTTTCAGCCGGGTAATGTCACGGGCAACCATGATCACGCCGATGGCTTCGCCAGTCTCATCGCGATATAACGATGCATTGCAACGGACAGGTATTTCGGCGCCATCCTTATGCTTGACCTCCAATGCGCAGTCATGAACCGTTCCGACGCGGAACGCCTTTCGATAAGCAGCATGGGCCAGTTCAGGCTCCGAAAAGTAGCAGGAAAACTCCGTACCAAGAAGGTGCGACCGTAAATAGCCCGTTATCTTTTCAGCTGTTGCATTCACATCAGAGATAGTCCCGTCAGGGCTAACAATCATCAACAGATCCGGGTTGGCTTCTATCAGGCTACGGCTGTAGCGAGAAGCCTTTTCAAGAGCAAGCCATGCCTGCTTACTCTCTGTAATGTCCTGCACCAATCCGTCACAGGAAACAAGTGTGCCATTGCCATCAAAACGCGGGACAGGTGTGTTTCGCACCCAACGCTCCGTGCCATCCTTGCGAATAATGCGGTGTTCAAGAGGCGATGGACAGACGGCAAAGAGGATCGAACGGGCGTGGGCACGGATCATCTCACGGTCTTCCGCCGGCACCATCTCGATCCACAGGCGAGGATTTTGACGAAATTCGACTTCAGTATAACCGGTTACCGCTTCGCATCCCGCACCGTGCCTGGTTTCAAGCACACGCCCATCTTTGATGATTACGGTATAGATATAGTCGTTGCTAGCGTCGCTGATCCGACGATAGCGTTCTTCGCTTTCTTGTAAGGCATATAATGCCTTTGTCCGAATGGTGATATTACGAAAGCTCCAGACTCGCCCCACGGCCTGCCCATGAATGAGTTGCGGCATGGAACAACGCTCGAAGGTGCGGCCATCCAACAACTCAACAACCTCAAATGAGCTTGTTTCAGGCTGGCAGTACAACTCTTCAACCCTGGCGAGAAACTCTTCCGGATTGACCAATTGGTTCATGACATACTGCAACAGGAGTTTGTCATCGGCTCGAACAGCAACCGAGGCAGGAATTTTCCAGAGATCCAGGAACTGTTTGTTATAGCTGGTAATCTTCCGCTCGTGATTTACCACCAGAACACCGTCAGCCGTTGCCTCAAGGGCAGCCGTAAGCAGAGAATTGGCCTGCCGCACCTCTTGTTCATCCCGTTGATGCTCGCGGACCTCCTGTTCCAGCAGCAGGTTGGCGTTCGTAAGTTCCTGAGTCCGTTGAATGATCCTCTGCTCCAACGTCTTGTTCAGCCTTTCCAACTCAAGCTCTAACCGCTTGCGTTCGAAAAGCTTCCAGATGGCGTCCGTCATCAGGTTCAGGTGCCGTTCATCCCATTCTGTATAGTTACTCGCCTTGTCGGCAACCCCTACCACCGCTACAATCCTGCCGTCAGAGAAAATCGGCACTGACAGATAACGGCTGATAGACACATGCCCATCGGGCAAGCCATTTTTCAGAGGATGCGGCGCAGCAAAATCATTCAACATGATAGGGCGTCGCTGCCGCACCACTTCCCCCCAGATACCGGTTGCCTCCAATTTACGTACAGCAGGGGGATTCTTGATGCCACACGTTTCCATCACCTTCTGGGACCAGGAGAAAAAGGTGAACTCACGAGTATCTTCATTGTAATAGTGGATGTACCCAAATCGGCTATGGGTAATGTCGCAGATTTCGTTCAGGGCGAAATCCAGCAGCTCCTGCAATGAACCGGTCTTATGCTGTGATATCACCAGAATCTTCTGCATCACCTCACGTTCGGCCTCAAGTTCTTCTTGGACCTCTTTACGTTTCGTTATGTTACGAATGGTGGCAAAATTGTATTCCTTACCCTCGTACTCCAGATAGTTAACCGTCATCTCCACTGGGTAGAGCAGCCCTTCTGCCGTACGATGTACGGTTTCAAAAATAAGACAGCCCTGTTCCTTGATGGGCTGCCAATTTGATTGAAAGGTCTCCGGGGGAAAGTTCGGATCAAAATCTGAGACCGACATATTCAGCAATTGGGCCCGTGTATAGCCCAACCACGTGCAGGCCGTCTGATTGGCATCACAAACCCTGCCACGCGAATCAACCAACATAATGGCTTCGCCCGAATGCTCAATTGCCATTTTAGCAAGTTGCAGATCTCGCTGAATACGTTTGTAGTCGGTAATATCATGCAGATAGACGCAGAATCTGCCGCCGTCATGCGGATTATAGCGGCAGTTCACAGAGAGATCGACCACACGACCATCTTTACAGCGCTGGCGTGTCTCAAACCGATCAGAACCGTTTTCCATAACTTTTTTAATATGCTGTGCAACTGCGGCGCTGTCTTCAGCCACCTCCAGATCGGCAACCCGCATCACAAGCAATTCATCCTGACTGTAGCCAAGCAGGACACAGTAGGCTTCATTTACTGCCAAGATCAGACCGGTAGAATCGAGAAGACAAAAGCCGTCCATCGAGGAGGCAATCAGCTCATGGAGCTGCTCAGACAAGCAATCTTTCGGTTTTCTACGTGTCGACTTGCGATGTTTCACGCACGACACCTCCTCTGGCGCTTTCACCATCGTTGGCAACGACTATAGCGTGGTTCAGGAGTTATGCAATCGAAGCGAACCCCATTTAGCGGCAATCCTCACGCCAGCAACAGGATAGTTGCTCACAAAAAGCAGATGTGGCGGTGTTGTAACAAGGACGATTTCCCTCTGCCTGTTGGATGGCCTGCACCAATTCCTGTTTTTTCATCTTGGCCGGCTTGATACTGAATTGCCGGGCTACAGTCCTGATTTCCTCCATGTTCATGGCGGTCTCCTTGTCGTATGCAAAAACCAGTTTATCCAAGTACCCGTTTGACGACGGCTAAAAGTTGCTCGGGTCTGAACGGCTTCACGATCCAGCCTGTGGCACCGGCCTGCTTGCCTTCCTGCTTGCGGCCCTCCTGTGATTCAGTCGTCAACATGACAATCGGCAGCAAACGCCGGGAAACATCTGCTCGCACCGTTCGAATCAGTCCGATTCCATCCAGGTTGGGCATATTGAGATCGGTAATGATCAAGTCTAGGCTGGCATTGGCCAGTTTTGACAGAGCTTCACGCCCATCAACAGCCTCCAACACGTCATACCCTTCCTGCTTCAAGGTGAACACGACCATCTGCCTGATGCTGGCGGAATCATCAACTGTCATAATGGTTTTTGCCATGACACACCCTCCTTTGCAGGTTTCATTAACGCCCGTCCTCAAACCCTGATCACTCTCACACCTTGTGATGAAGCCACACCGATAATCTTTGCGGCGATATCCGCCAAAGCGACCACCTCGTCAACGCCACCCCGAGCTATGGCCTCCTTCGGCATGCCAAAGACCACGCAACTCTCTTCATTCTGGGCAAGCGTATAGGCTCCGGCCTGTTGCATCTCCAGCATACCGTTAGCTCCATCGTCCCCCATACCGGTCAAGATGACGCCGATGGCATTTTTCCCGGCACAGTTTGCCGCCGAGCGGAAAAGTACATCCACCGAGGGGCGATGCCGGCTGACCGGTGGCCCATCCACAATTTCAACAACGTAATCAGCCCCGGAACGGGATAAAAGCAGATGGCGATCACCAGGTGCAATGTAGGCGTGGCCGGGCAAAACGCGCTCTCCGCCATGGGCCTCTCTGACCGAGACACGGCATAAACCGTCAAGACGCTTGGCAAAGGCCTTGGTAAAAGCAGCAGGCATATGTTGCGTGATCAAGATCCCGGGCGCATCGGCAGGCATCGCCATGAGTACTGTTTTGATCGCCTCAGTCCCACCCGTTGAAGCGCCGATAATGACAACTTTTTCGGTAGTTACCAATTTGCCGGCAACAGAGGGCAAGACCGCATCAGCCGAATATTTTTTTTCAACCAGGAGTTGCGTCGGCAGCGCGCGGATAAGCCGAGTTACTTTGGCAGTGCTGGCAACCCGGATCTTTTCAACAATCTCTTGGCCGCTCGCATTGATACCCCGCTGGATATCAATCCTCGGCTTGGTAACGTAATCTATCGCACCCAGCTCCAATGCGCGCAAGGTCACCTCAGAGCTACGCTCTGTCAGGGACGAAATCATCACCACCGGCATGGGGCGTAAACGCATCAACTTTTCCAAAAACACCAGTCCATCCATACGCGGCATCTCAACATCCAACGTCAAGACATCGGGGTTGAGCGCCTTAATCCGCTCTCTGGCAACGTAGGGGTCAGACGCCGTGCCGACAACCTGCATGTCGGGCTGAGCATTGATCAGGGTGCTCAACAGGCTTCTTACCAGCGCGGAATCATCAACAACTAACACGCGACATGGCATTGTCCGTCCTCCGGGGGAATGAACATGTGTCTTCAAGTCGCTTATAGATGTCGGCAAAGACCGGCTTTAACTGATTGAACACCATCAGCAACGCCGGATCAAAATGCTCGGGCACGGTTCTCCCATCCCCCTCCAACATTATTTTACATGCAACCGAGTGCTCAAAGGGCGGTTTGTAGCTGCGCCTGTTGCGCAGGGCGTCATAGGTATCCGCCAGGGCAACGATACGTGCTTCCATTGGAATAGCCTCTCCAGCCAGCCCATAGGGATAACCGGTACCATCCCAATGTTCATGATGATAGAGAGCCATGTTGTAGGCCAGATCCAAGCGAGGGTGTGTCCCAATGATATTCGCACCATAGATGGTATGCTGACGCATGGCTGCCATTTCGGTAGGGGTCAGTCTGCCCGGCTTCCGTAACAATGCTGGCTGGATGTGTATCTTTCCCACGTCATGCAAATGACTTTTCAGGGCCAATGCACGCGATTTTTCTACACTGAAACCGAGATGAGCAGCAAGTACGGCACAATACTCACCTACTCGGATGATATGGTTGCCGGTGTCCTCGTCATTCGCCTCAGCGGCTCGTGCCAAGGCATCAATGGTATAGGCAAAGGCATTTTCTGCCTGAAACCACTGACAAGCCAAATTTTCAATAAAGAGGGTCTGAACAGCCAATCCCTTCACAACCATGGCATCATGGGCGGTAACTCGCCGGGGATAGTTCAGGGCACAGATCACGAAACTCCCGTTGCGATACCAGACGAGATTTTTAAACTGCTCACCCCGATCTGAAAAATGCTTAACAAACGCCAGCAGGCTTGGGTCATCCGGCAATGGTTCGCTAAAATTAATAAAATGCAAGGCATGCGTCGCCGCCTGCTCATGCAGAGCAGGCTCCGGGTGATCAAGATAATGATACTTGTTGCATCGCCTTTCCGCCCCTATTTCATACCAGTACCATTCAAGCACGTGTGTATCAGCCCTGCTGACGGTGAGAATCACGATTGATGGGCCGGGCAACTCATCGGTATGATACTCATGGTGCAAAAGCGAGTTGACCATGGTATCAAGGCTGTCGGAACGATCGGAATAGGAGCGCTTTTCAAGGGAGGCTGATTTTTCGCCAAAATCAATCAGGGAATTGATGATGCGATACGCATCGGCAATACGGTTATGGTGTTCATCGAGTTGCCGTCTGTTCCGGACAACATCTGAACACTTCATGATGGCCTGATGCAGCTTGTCCCGCTCAATCGGCTTCAAGACGTAATGACTTATCCCTATATTTACGGCTTCGAGCAGATAGTCAGGCTCATTATAGGCAGTTGTTACAATGATGGGGACATGTTGATCCATGGCCAGAATGTTTCTGGCCATGGCAATGCCATCCATCTCAGGCATCCTGATATCGGTAATAATGATATCGGGAGTATCCTTGGCATACAGATCAAGGCCTTCTCTCCCGTTTTTGGCAAAACAAACGTGTTCGAAGCGTCGCCGTAAAAAGCATTCCACGCCGTTACGAACTGCGTCATCGTCCTCAACGTACAACAGAGACAGATCTTCTGTACGCTCTCTCATGACTCGTTCCTAGTGCATTGCTGCAAGCTCAATGGTAAACAGTGCCCCATCACGCAGGCTCTGGGCCGAGAGACTCCCACCCATATTATTTTCAATAATCATTTTAGCTATGTACAAACCAAGCCCATTCCCCTTACAGCTGTTTTTTGTACTAAAATATGGCTCAAAAATACGGTTTGCGACCTCAACGGGAATACCTCCACCATTGTCCATAAAACGAATTGTCACACGGCCGTCCGGTGAAAACACAAGCATTATCGTTATCTGTCCACGCTCTTGCCAGTTGCTGGCTTTCCTCCGCTGCAAAATGGCATCATAGGCATTCATCAACACATTGAAGGTTGCTTGCTTGAATTCGTTGCTGCCGCCCACCACCAAAACCGGCTTTTCTGCCGTATCCAGCTCACAGCGCGTCTCCACAGCGATGTCATGGCACACGAACAGACCGGAAAGCAACACAACAACATCGTTAACAATTTTCCAGACATCAAAGGACTCATAGGACTCGTCCATCCTGAAGAAGCCCCTGAAATCATCAATTGTTTTCGACATCAAATGAATTTGCTGCATGGCATGTAAAACGGTTTCTTCCAGAAAAGCCGAGCTCAGGTCATCGTATTCGTAGGCATCATGAATATTCTGAATCATAATCGCCAAGGCGTTCAGAGGTTGTCGCCATTGATGCGCAATAGCACCAACCAGTTCGCTCATCGCTGTCATATGCGCCTGCTGAATCCTCAGGTATTCATGCTGATCCCCACGTGTACTGATCTGGTCGCGAGCCGGCTTGACGGCAACACCACGCTTTGCGGTCTTCCTGCCTTGCTTGCATCCACACGGACCGGTTTTGACCGGCGGCGGCTGAGACTTCATGAGGCGCACTCCCCAGCCAGGGCAGTTGGGCGAGAACTCACGGCGAACGGAGAGGCAGCAACACGCGGCCGATACACCGTGCGCCCGCAGGCCTGAAAAACCTCCGAAGCGTAATGCAGGTTCTCTGAGTGACCGGCAAAAAAGAGTCCATCCGCTTTCAGATGACGTCGACAGCGCTCCAGCACCCTCTGCTGGTTCGTTCGGTCGAAATAGATGATGACATTGCGGCAAAAAATCGCATCGTACCGGCACTCCCGCATCGGCCAGACCGGGTTGAGCAAATTTAACTGCTGGAAACGAATCCACTCTCTCAACTCCGGCTTAACCCGCACAAAGCCACGATGGTCGCCGACCCCTTTCAAAAAAAACTTCTTCAGCATCTTCTCCGGCAGGTTGTGTACCCGTTCAAGCGGATAAACCCCCTCACGGGCCATATCCAGAACGCCGACGTCAACATCAGTAGCAAGAATAGTAACCGGTGGCGTCATTGACTCAAAGTACTCGGCAACTGCCATGGCCATGCTATACGGTTCCTCGCCGGTAGAGGAGGCGCAACTCCAGAGCAGCACTTTGCCGCTCCGCGCCCGTTCGGCCACATGATCGACCATGATGGGGAAATGATGCGGCTCACGGAAAAATGCCGTCAAGTGGGTGGTGAGTGCGCCAACGAAGAAATTCCATTCAACTTCATTACCTTGATCCAGCACGTCAAGGTATTCGGCGAAGCAGGCTATCCCCAACACCCGCAAGCGGCGAGAAAGGCGGCTATAGACCATTTCACGCTTGGCGGGAGAGAGGGAAATACCGGCTCGCACATAGATCATGCGACTGATCTTCTTGAAATCAGCCTCGGTAAACACAAACTCCCTCGCCGGGCTCGGTTCACTATGTTGCGTACAGATGCCGTCCATTGAGGCCTCCGGCCAATGGTCGAGACAGCGCGTTACAAGGAAAGCGCGCCTTGCCGCAAGGCGCTATGCCTGGAGGAAAACGGCTCTAAAACTCGTTCCAATCGGCATCATGCCCAACCGCCTTGGCAGCAAGCGTCTGCTTGGTCTCAACAGACGCATGCTTATGGTAGCCGTTTGCTTTTTTTGTCTTTTCCAGATGTCCAAACTGTTTTGACGGCTGCAACAGTGGCGCGGCAGCAGCTTCAAACCCACGCTGGTCAGATACCGCGCTGATCTGGCTTTTGGAGGCTTGGTCGAGTTTAAACCGTTTGACTGCCGCAACCAGGACCTGAGCCTGTTCTCTCAAGGCTTCGGCAGCTGCAGCGGCCTGCTGCACCACCGATGAGTTCTGTTGGGTGATCTCGTCCATTTGGGCAATGGCGGTATTCACCTGCTCAATGCCGCTACTCTGTTCAGCTGACGCTGCCGAGATCTCCGCCATAATGTCGGTTACCCGCTTGATGCTGGTGACAATCTCTTGCATTGTCTGGCCGGCCTCGCTTACCAGCTTGCCGCCGTCGTCAACCTTATCAACCGAGTCACAGATCAGGGCCTTAATCTCCTTCGCAGCTGCGGCACTCCGTTGCGCAAGTGTCCGCACCTCTCCGGCAACGACGGCAAACCCACGCCCCTGTTCACCGGCCCGGGCTGCCTCAACAGCGGCGTTCAAGGCCAGAATATTGGTCTGGAAGGCAATACCGTCAATGACGCCAATGATGTCCGAAATCTTTTTGGAACTGTCGCTGATGGCATCCATCGTGGTAACCACTTTGTTGATGACAGAGCCTCCCTTCACTGCAACCTGGCTTGCATCGATCGCCAACTGGTTGGCTTGTTGGGCATTCTCAGCGTTCTGTTTCACGGTAGAGGTCATTTCCTCCATACTGGAAGCGGTCTCTTCAAGTGACGAAGCCTGTTCCTCGGTGCGTTGGGCCATATTGGCATTGCCGCTGGCAATTTGTTGCGAGGCGGTCGCAATGGCCTCGGTACTGGCACTGACATTGCCGACGATCTCTCGTAGATTGGAGACCATCGTCAGGAAGGCACAGCCCATCACATCCTTTTCTGATGCAGGCTTCAGCGAAACCGTCAAATCACCGTCGGCAATCTGTTCGGCGCAGCGAGCCAACAGCTTCAACTGGCTCACCATTTCTTTTAGGGCAAGCATCAGTTGATCCTGCTCGGAACGGGGGGTAATCTCAACACCCAAATCCCCCAGCGCCACCTGCTTGGCATTGGCGGTAATGGAATTAAGCGCCGCGACGTTCTGCCTGATGGCGGCGTTAATCCGTTCAAAATTTGCGGCTATCGCCAGAGTGTCTTCGTCATGCGCCGCAACCGTGGTCTCAACATCAAGGTTGCCAAGCGCCAGTTTTTCAAGATTTGCCAACACCTTGCCAACCTCTTCGTTCTGGAAGCCGGCCTGCTTCTCTGAGACCCTGACTGCCTTTTTGATAGACGTCAGGTCAGCGACCACCTCAAAGGCACCGATGACGGCACCTTGCCGGTCCCTGATCGGCACGCCGGTATAACTGATTTCCATCGCCACATCTGCCATCGGATGGGCATCGGTTTCGCTGCTCACCGTCTGGCCAGTGCTGATGGCCCGACCACAGACACACTTCCCGCTGCGGCAGTCCGACGTCTTAAAGTGGTCGTAGCATTTCGTACCAAGGCATTGCTGTTGGGTTTTACCTCCAATCTTGGCGCCCATTTCATTTATGTAGAGCATGTTGAACTCTTTATCGATGATCATGGCCGGGGTTGCCATATTATCGAGAAATCCTACCAGCCGGTTGATGGTCTCGTTAACTCCGGCAACGATTTTTTTAAAGTCACCTTGGTGCCTGTCCGCATCTGCCCGTGTTGTAAGCCGGCCCAGCAATGCAGCGTCGGCAAGCATATCCGCATCGCTCACCAACAAATTGATGGCATCGATACAGGTGTTCAGGTTGTTCTTGATCTCGTTGAAATCGCCACTGTAGCTGTCGGTGATGTGCGGAGGGATATCACCCTTGGAGATACGGTCCACGTATTCGGCGGCAACATTCAAAGGGCCGATCACGGCATCGAGAGTCTGGTTAACCCCTTCCACGATCTTCTGAAAGTCACCATGGTGCCGGGCTGCATTGGCGCGGGTGGCCAGCTGGCCTGCCACGGCAGCATCGGCAAGCATGGTGGCGTCGGCGACCAGACCACCAACCGCGTCAATGCAGCCGTTCAAGTTATTCTTGATCTCGTTGAAGTCACCATTGTAGTTGTCGGTGATGCGCGGGGGGATATCACCCTTGGAGATACGATCCACGTATTCGGCGGCAACATTCAAAGGGCCGATCACGGCATCAAGGGTGCTGTTCATCCCCTCCACTATACCGCGAAACTCAAAATTGACCTTTTCTGTGTCTCCACGGGTCGCAAGCCTGCCGGCAACAGCCGCCTCGGTCAGCCGCTTGGACTCATTCAGCAGACTGTCAAGAATGGCAACGACGTTCCGCTTCAGATACAGCCCAATCAGCAAGGACAAAAGAATTGCCGCAAACAGGGCAACGGCAAGCACGATCTTGTCACGGCTTGACTCCCGTTCTCCGGCCTTGTTGGCATCATGGCCAAGCTTTATATTAAGCTCTACAAGCTTGCTCAAGACCCCTTCAGCCTCAAGAAACTTTTTACGAGACTCCAGTGAGGCTGCATACGCCTTGCTATCCAGTGCCACCACTCGTTTATCGTCGAGGCCAACCCCCGAAGCCACCAAGCCATCTTTTTCTCTAGAGATATCGACAACTTGCTGATCAGCCTTTTTCCATGTCTCCCATTTTGGCACAAACGCCTTCCACATTACCGTTTCCTCTTGCGTCTGCGGCAATGGTTCATACACCTTCCACGCCTCATCCGCGCGTTTCCAGGCCTTCTCGATATAGTCATACTGGGCCTTGCGAATCGCGGGTTCCATCATCCTGCGATTGGTCAAGCCGCGTTCCCCCACCAGGATCTTGTTCTGAGACTCACTCATGGTCAGAAGACTCTGGACGCTGGGCAGCCGGTTATCACCAAGCTCATCCAGGTCTTTTGCTACTTCATGCAGCCCCCAATACCCCACAATCCCCATCAACGCCGAAATCACGGTCACAACGCCAAATCCTGCCAGTATCTTGGTGCCCAACTTCATTTGGTTCAACATGGCCAGAACCTCCTCTGTATCAGTGCCCACATCCAAGTATCCGAACGGCAGACCGGCTCAGGCTGCCAAATCAAGGCGATTATCCGCAGTATGGTCCAGTAGCTGCATGTCTGCAGAGGCCATCAGCCTTTCAATATCCACCAGTATCAACATCTGCTCATTGGATGTGCCGATACCGGTGATGTACTCCGTCTCAATGGCCGCGCCAAACTCAGGGGCTTGTTTGATCTGCTCGGGCAACAGGCTGACCACATCGGAAACCCCGTCAACCACCATGCCGATGACTCGCCCGAGCACATTAATGATGATCACCACGGTAAATTCGTCATACACCACATTGGCAAGACTGAATTTAATCCGCATATCAATGATCGGTACAATCACGCCGCGCAGATTGATGACACCCTTGAGAAACGCCGGCGCATTGGCAATTGAGGTAACCGCATCGTACCCGCGGATTTCCTGGACCTTGAGGATATCCATGCCATACTCTTCGTTTCCCAGCGTAAAGGTGAGATATTCCCTGGCGCCACTATCCACCATTGTCTTACTCATTTCTTCCATGGCCACAGACCCCTCCTTTCAGACAGATACAGCCGCACTACGTTCCTGTTTTCGCCACAGATGAACCAGATCACCGACATCCAGGATCAGGGCCACATGACCATCCCCCATAATGGTGGCTCCGGCGGTACCGTCCACCTTGCGGTAGTTTGCTTCAAGGCTCTTGATCACCACTTGATGTTGGTTCAGCAGTTCGTCCACCAGCAATGCCACCCGTTCCCCGTCAACATCCACGATCATCACCACCGCCTCTTCCGGGGCAAGCACGGCAGCACGTATGCTGTAGATCTCTCCTAACCGAAGCAACGGCAGATACTCACCCCGAAC
>Ga0302238_1002194_pt1 | contig 14115 bp, 16 predicted proteins | sample AAG_UR_Asn_MG_FD_193527 | JGI IMG/M metagenome (GOLD analysis project Ga0302238, IMG submission 193527) | Enriched activated sludge microbial communities from anaerobic digester in WTTP, New Holstein, Wisconsin, United States - AAG_UR_Asn | ecosystem: Engineered > Bioreactor > Anaerobic >...
TTCTAAGGGGGTTCAAAAATGATCGTTTTTTAGATCGTTTTAAAACAGTTACATAATGTAGGAAATTAAATATAAATAGAAATTATTTATTTTACTAATATATATAACAGTTAAATAAAATGAGTGAAGATATCGAACGTAGTGAAGATATCGAACGTAGTGAAGATATTGAACGTAGTGAAGATAAGCGTACTTATGTTATGCAGAAATCTAGTAATAAACTGAAGAAATGGATGGTACGGGAACTATTAATAAAAGAAGTAGAACCCGTACAAACTGATGCAGAAGATAACAAACAAAAACGCGGAAGAAAACCAGGACCCAATGCAAAGCCTAAGAAAGTAAGTGATAGACTTAAATATGGTAAAGCAGTATTTCTGGGAATGGAAGGCTACCGAGATTATGTTATAATGAATAAACCAGGTTATGAATTAAAGAATGCAGAGGAACCTGATTACATTAAAGAACTTTACTTAAAGCGACATAAGAAAGAAGATTGGACTGATCTAACTAAAGCAGGAACGTGGAGCCGATACATACTCTGGAACAAACCAACAATAGAAGAATCAGCTAAGGATATGGAAGAACGATTTAATATTAAAATCGTATTAGACTTAGAAACTGAACCAGTAAAACGTGTATTAAAGAAGAAGAAAGAAGAATCGAACGAAGCGAATGTGAGTGATATTAAACAAAATGATGAAGTAAGTAATGAAGGTATTTAAATTAATTATAATTATTTTTTAACTGTTATATAAACTTGATAAATATGAGTCAGGAAGATGTCGATAAAGAGATAGAAAATTTAGACAAAAGTTTTACACGATTAGAAGAACTTTTAACAAATTATTTATGGTACGTAATAGGAACATGTGAAATTGGTACTATCGAGGAATCTGTTAATGAATTAAACAATTTCTTAAAAATTATAAATAAAACAGGTGATATATTTTGTGTTAGATATTATAATGAAGATAGAAGTGAATTACTTAAAACGACTAACGGAGATGGGGAACCATTAAAATTAACGACTGTAATATATCAAATGGAAGAATTCAAAAAAGCAAACTGCAAAAATCTTTACCAAGAAAATTGTAATGCTATGAGAGTGCGAAGAAGACCTTTCTACTTAAATTAATTATAATTATTTTTTAACTGTTATATAAACTTGATAATTAAAATGAGCGAAGAAGTAATAAGAAGGTTTGACGAGGATATCACTGTTATGGAAAAGTATCTTACAATAAGATTTAATGCTTATATTAAAGATGTTCTTCGTGATAAGACTTGTAATAAAAAAGACTTCCCAAGTATTAGAGAAGAATGTTCCAAATATTGGAGTATGTTTAATGTAGTTAATGAAACCAATTCTAGCTTAGGATTTAACCCACATTTTGGTGTTGATCATCCTGTAAATCTTATGTATTCTTTAAATGTATTCGCAGATGCATTAGATCATATTGAGATAGAAAATGGAAATCCTGTATCTGCAATATTAGTACCTCATTATTTAAATAGCACTTACAGAGTTGTGAGGAAATAAATTAATTATAATTATTTTTTAACTGTTATATAACTGAACAATTAAATATATAAGAAATGATTAAAGGTGCAATTCCAGTAAAAGTAGATAAAGAAACGGGTAGATTGATAATTGATAAGAAATTAGTCTATGAAATGAGAGAAGAAGGTAAGGAAGTTAATGATGTATTACATGGGAAACAACTTACAGAAGATGATGATATATTTGGAATGATAAAAAAACATACTGAGGAAATGGTAACTAAATTAGAACATATTAGATTATGTTGGTTATCTGAAATGTGGTCTTGGGATAAGATATATCCATTCGTAAAACAAAGAATGATATCACATTATTATAATGAAATTCGAGACTATAAATTTACTACAGAAGATATTAATTGTGATAACGAATATAATTCTCCATTTAATAAGTTGTTTAATAAAAGGAAAAGAGAAATTGACCATGTAAATAAAATAAACGAAATTATAACTAATTTACATAAAGAAGCCAAAGGAAGTGATATTAATAAATACACAGATTACTTTCGCACATTGATTCTATCCGATAAATCCGAAATTGAAAACTTACATATGACAAAAATGTGGGTATCTGATGAACTATACAATCTTAATATGATTCGTGGCTATCAATTGAGAGATATATCAGAATGTCCATTTTATCATGGTCGTACTATATATAAGCAGAGATTAGAAAGAGAAGATATTTAAATACCATTATTTTTTAACTTACTTATATACTGATGGATTTCGATACAACAGGACCGTGGGAATTAAGCTTAATATCCGATAACGCATATAAGGTATTCACTCATATATACCAACGACATTGTATTATGAATAATAAACAATTTAATATTTGGCTAACTCGGTTATTAGATATAGAAAAACAAGGAGACTTTAATAAGCTATTAGACCTACGGAATGATATAATACATTACGAGACATTTTATTACTTACAATGAATACTATTTTTAAATATCATTTTTTTATCCATACTAATATACATACTTTTAAAAAATGCGAGTTGATTTATTACCAGAAAATGAAGCATCAAATCTATCATCACAATCATCATTTAGATTAGAAATAGATGCATCATCAAATCCATCTCCCCTAGGTGGATGGCAAATTAATGCACCTAGTACAACACAAATAAACATCCCATTACTATCTAATAACGGACCTGGTTTTGGATTATGCGAGGCTTATGTAGATGATCCACCTGGTGATTATGATCTTTCTCAAATATCTTCGGGTATTGTAAGATTTAATAATTCTGGTTATTTCGAGTTAGGTTTTAATGTATTCATCATATCGCAAGTTAATGAAACCAATGGTACTATTGTTATGATACTTAAGAATGGACAAGCAATATTTACAGCCCCACCTGCCACAGCATTCTCTCGTACAGAGGGAGATAGTTATACTCAATTACCTGGGTATTTCGTTAAAAACTTTCCTGCTACAGCTAATGTAAAGATTAGTGCAGGAGATGAAATAATATTGGCAATCATCGCAAATAATACAACTCCAGGGAATGATATATCAATACAATCATGTACCAATTTATTTTGTACTCGTATTTCTAATATTGGTATCTTAGGTTCCGGTTCTGCAGTATCAGGTGATACAAACCTAGAAAACTCAGGTGCAGGAACTCAAATATTATCCAATGCAGGTATTTATCCTGGATCAGTACAACGTAATTTTAAGACTCTTATAGCAGGAACAGATATAACAATCACCGATTCTGGGACTGAAATAACTATTAATTCTACAGGTGGCGGTGGTGGAGTTACTTTATCCAATTTAATACCCGCACCTACTCCAGGTACTGAGAATTTATTAGATAATCCAGGTACGGGAACGGGTCCATTTAACTTTAAAGCTTTAGTTTCAGGCGCAGGTATTGATGTAACTTCTGGTCCCACTGATGTTACTATAACTAACTCAGCAATGCAACCAACACAAGTAGGAGGTGCGTATGGTAATCAGAACCAAGATTCCATTGTATTAGGTTATAATAATTTAGCTATAATAGGTACCAACCAAAATTCTAATGTTATAGGTTCTGATTTACCTGCATTAACTCCACAAGATTCGAATATATTGTCTACATTTGGAAATCTTCAATTGTCTGGTTCTTCTGTATATACTAATAGTAATATCTTAGTATCCGATAATGGGTCTGAAATACAGAATGCAACAAGTAGCAATATAATAGCTCAGAATGTTAATTCTCCTACTACTGATTTAGACAATTGTTTATATATAGGTGATTTAGCTAATGTGAGTACTGCAACAAATTCGATATGTATTAATACCAATATTGGAGGCAGTGCTATACAAATGGCCAATAACTCCGCATATATAGGTACTGGTCAAAATGCGATAGTATTAGCCGCAAACTCATGCCATTTAGATTTAAATGCTGCAAACTTATATTATCATAACTTAGGAACTGCAACAGCTTCCAATGTATTATATTATAATACAGCAACATCTCAAATAACTTATGGTACTGCTCCAAGTAGTTCCATAACAGTTGCGAATCCAGGTGCATCGGGTTCTACGTTTGAAGTATTGATGAATGCAGGTTCAGGTTCAGGGCCATTTAATTTCCGATCAATATTACCATCAGGAGGATTAGATGTATTTATAAGCGGTGGAAATAAGATTTCTTTATCTACATTCCCAGTAAGTTATTCAACCAATGTAACGTTATCAGCTAATCAAGTTTTAGTTAATAATTCTACGACTAATATCGGATCTTGGTCTACTGGAGGTATGCAAAATCTATATAATACTTCTGTATTTACCCTATTAACAGGTGTATGGTTAACTGCAGCAATAACAAACCCATATAGAATACAATTTAATTTCACGTTTGCTTATCAAGATTCTAATGCATTGGCAACTCCTATAACTTTAATAGTACAACTATATAACTCAACTGATGCAGTAATACAACGACAAAAAAAGATATATATAAACCATGACCAATTACAAACGTATATATTCGATGGTACTTGTAACTTGAATAATGCCAATAAAGCTTATGTATTTCGCATAGTAAATCCATCATTAGCAGGTACGCAAACTCTGTACGGAGCTACTGAATATACTAACTTAAGTATAAATAAGATTCTTTAATATCATTCCTAAGATTCAATATTAAATTTCATCACTTTATAATGCTTTTTTATTCCTTTTTTATCAGCATCAAATGGTAATTCACTAAACAATATTACTTGATAATTAACACAGTATTTAGCTAAGAATTTTCTCAAGTCTTTTTTCGTTCCATCGCCTATTTCACTTGTTACAACTAAGTCATAAACCGTATCAATATTATTATCTTTCAATTTTGTTATCATCAAGTAATGAGCATTAATACGCATAGATACACTTAATGTGTTTATATGTTGTTGTAATATAAATATGCTTATATATAAGTGACGTGACTTAGCGAATAATTCACTCATAATACTATGATGAAAATCCACTTGCCCAAGTAAATCATCCATTATAATACTCACATGCAATTTCTCCTTGGTTTCCTCAGGTATATTATCAAATGAACCATACCTTTCATTTAGCTTCAATATGGTTTGTTCTTGTTTCTCCATAATATCTTTAACAACATCTTCATCATACTTACTTAATTCGGAATATTGTCTTTTATGTTGTCGTAAAGCATTAAATAATGGTTGATATTCACAATTCAATTTATTAGTTGTACTTATTAATAATGTGTATCTATATCTATGACATATCGGCAAGTACAAGCATCTGAAATTCATGCTTTTCCCGCTTTTTGATAATCCGGCCACTGCCATGTTACATGGTATATTGATCATTATTTATTTTTAGTTACACGTATATATATTATACTGAAATAAATACTGAAATAAATACTGAAATAATAAGATGTTAGACTTAAGTTCAGATATGGGTATTGTTAATTTCATTTTCATATTTATGATAATAATGATGTTATGTTTACTTACTTGTAATAAGTTTCTTAAATATGCTATGATGATTAGAACCAATAAATTAGACCAAGAAAAAATAAATATATTAAATCAACGCTTCCCAAATTTATAAGATACGTTATAAACCGTTATACTTACCAGGAATGTTATTCACGTTTACATTTTTTAACTTTTCTTCTGCAAATACATTACCTTTATGAGTGGTATATGCATGGAATACTAATATCATCATTAATCGAGTTTCTACAGAAAGGCAACCCAATAACTCTTCTATATTACTACCGTACTTAATCAACAGTTCCTTAACACAGTCATGAAAATTGGGGTCCTTATCCAATGCATCATGCCAACCATCTAACCTTAAATTGCCTATAGTACTTTTAACCATATCAGGTATCTTACCTCCTTCTGATACGCTTTTATGCCTACGTACTGCAGCACAAAAATCTTCTATCCATTGTATTGTTAATAATGCTTTGTCTTGTATTATACCAAATGTATTAGCTGTTCCCAATGCTCTTTCTATATCTTCAACTAATGGACATTTAATTTCGTTACCTTGTTCATCTTTGTATTCTTCTTTTACTTGTGCAAATTCCTTAGCAAAACCAGGTCTCGATGTTATTGATTTAACTTTATGAGGGAAGTTATCAATATATAATTTAATCTTATGTTGGTTATGGTTTAATTTTAAATTCTCATCAGGTTTAAGATATGCAGGAGTATTATCTTCATTAGTATTAGGCTTTTTAAATTGTATATTCTCAATTAAATCATCATCAACTGTATTACCTTTTAATACTTCCTCTTTACGTTCGTTACCTTCGTTACATTCGTTACCTTCTTTATTTTCGTTGCTTTCATTACTCTCATTGGGAAATATATTACTAAATGATAGTTCTAATTTATGAGCATCGATAAAATCGTTCAATGTCTTCATGTTAGCTTTACCATAAAGAATACCCGTTTGCTCTTTGAATTCTTTTGATAATCCGTTATTCTTAACATACTCACGTAACTCATATAAATTCGGTTTCTTCGGGTCTGTTTTCTTTCTCCTTTCATAAGTCTTTTTTTTGGGTTTAACTTCACTAACGTCTTTAACTTCGTTATTTTGATTAACTTCAGTTATAATATGAGGAGCATCAATATTTTCAACTTGATCAACATCCATTTTATTAATAAGCAATATATATAACAGTTAAAAAATAATGTATATTAAATTTTTAATCATCTTAATGACTAAGAAGAAATATAAATAACTCTAAGTAATCTACCATTTTATTGAAATCTTGTTCATCCAAATCTTCTTTGCTTAATTTCATTTCCTTTAGCTTCTCTTCTGCATATATTTTAAGATTATTAACACAATTCTCACGATGAAATTTAACAATACGTTCGTTAATGTAATAAGAGAATACTTCAGTATTTGTATTTTCTAATTGTGAGATGTATTCATTAAGTAATCTATGTTTCTGATCAGGTAAGTGTATTGACTTCAAGAATTTAATAAAGTTACTTTTCTTTTCTCCTAGTACTGAGTGTAAAGACATATCTGCTGGCATTTCTTATTTTGTTGTAAAACAATAAAACTGTTGTATATTAAGGTAGTTAAAAAATTGATATTAATAAAATTAGTTCAATGTGTTAGTTTCAAAGAAACCGGCTTTATCTCCTTTTGCTGCTGTTGCTTTTCTGAGTAACTCATAATTGTTGATTACTACATCAACATTCTTACCATCAACAGTAACGGGAACACTGTCGCCAATATAATTACCTGCTAATACGATATTTACTCCTGCACTAGCTCCTGTATAAGCCAATCCTCTTGCAAAGGGTTTAATAACGCCTCCTCCTTTTTCTTTCTTGTTAAATGCGTACATTCCTAATGCGGATAATGCGCCTGCAACTACTGGTTCTGTTGCAAATTTCTCAGCATCAGCACCTTTAAACCATCCCATTCCCAAGTCTCCTGCAAATGTGGCCAATAATGTTGAACCTCCATATATCAAAGCTTTCTTTGCATCTCCTTCTCCTAAGTATGCTAAAATAAATGACTCTACTCCTTGTGCTACGTTAACTGGCATTTTTTTACTATACGTTAATGTTATATAACTATATAATAAAAAATTAAAATTGAAAATTAAATAATTGGAAACATCTATTTTCTAAATAAGAAATAACTTACTAATGCTACTGCTCCTATAATGAGTAATTCAGCACCAGCCTTTAAACCTTTAATTGCTATGTCTGCTGTTAATCCTAATAATCCCCAAACCTTATTTCCTAACCATCTTATAGCTTCATATGCTGCTGCTTTAAGCATATTCTTACCAACAGAAATAGATGCACTTATGAAGTCATCAACATATATTAAACCTGTATTAACATAATCAACAAACCCTTTACTTGGTGCTTTTGTTGTTCTAGGTGTAGCAATTGGACTAGGTGTTTCTAATACTGTTTCACTTGTAGGTGTTGGTGTAGGCGTAGGACTAGGACTCAATGATAAAGACGTTTGTTCTGGTTTATAACCTCCGATATTATAATTAACTTTCCAAGGTGCTGGTGCTAGCGTTGACGCGGATTGCTGATTATCATTAACAACAATAGTATTAAATATAGGTTGAGTAGGTAAAGCCCTTGGTGTTCTCATTGGTGTTAACGTTGGTGTTTGAATTATCGTAGGAGAAGGACCACCATTGAATATAGGAGGAACAATAGTATCGGAAACATATTCAATGCTCTCAGTAGTAATAGGACCTAATAAATGATCTAATTGAGTAGGACCAACAATATTAGGAGTGCCTAGACCTTGTATTTGAACTGCTTTAACTATAGCTTGTGCAATTAATGGTTGATTAGTTGCCGCAGTTTGCTCATAAATTGATCCGATACTAACACTTAAACTAGGTAAAGTACTAACACCCGATAGTGAGTTAGCTGGTGAATATACTTGTATAGGTATCTTATCAGGTAATATATATTCAGACTCAGGTATTACATTCTTATACATATCGAACGCTTTATTAATATCGTCAACTATTCTGGGGTTACCGGTTTCATAACTACTTGCAGGTTTATCAGATATATTATTAGCATATCTATAAATGAAATCAATAGTTTTTTGAGCATAAGACCCATCATAAGCAAATAATAAATGTAATCCATAAGATGCGAAAATACTCATAAATGTGCCTGCAACTAAATAAGAGTAATTTCTTCTCCTATATGCGTAGGCTTGTATTAATTGAGCTACTCGATTTGCTTCCCTTAATTCTCCTATTCTTTCATTAGCTCTATCCAATGCTAAGTTTATAACATCTAAAGCACCACGATAAGCTTCAACATTTTCTCTAGGTTGATACGGAACATAATCAACATTATTATTATTCCTTATATCGTTGATACCCATATCTTGAATTATATCATCTATTGGAGAATTAGCCAATATACCAGAAGCTATAGCATATATATCATTTAATTCTTCTCCGTTTTCAACTATAGGTTCAGGAGGTTCTTCATTAGCAAACGCAATATCAGTAAGAGGGTCATCAGAATGAATTTCATCTTCTTGGTCTCCTTCCATTACAGGAGTTGCGTTCATAAGATTATTATTATTAGTTTCTACATTATCAACAAATCCTTGCGCTACTTCTTGCATTGTAATCGTTTCAGTTTCAGGTTCTTGCATTAATTCATTTTCATCTAGTAACTTCATTCTATTATCATAATCTCCATCAGTTATGTTACCTAATCTATTTAGTTCTGTTAATCTTCTTCTCTCTTCTTCTATTCTTCTTTTATATTCTGCTCTCTTTTGTTTATTAGTTAATTCACGTGCACCTACTAGATATATGTATTGTGTTATGTCTTGATTTGGATTTTCTGCATAAGCTTGATTAATATTATTTAGTGTTGCTTCTGTAGGTCTGAAATGAAATAATACAACATAATTACCTCCATACCTTAATGTGCTTGAGTCTGTTACTCTTTGTATTTCATTACCCACTTTCCTATATAAATATGCATCTTTTTGTTCACTACCATAAGATAATGATATGTAATTTTGGAACATCGAATTTAACTCATGTATGTCTATTTTACCAGATACATAACTCAACTGTTTTATGCTAAGTTTGATTTCAGTATATCCGCCATTAGGAAGAATAAGAAAGAATTGTATGCTACCCTTTACTGTTGTGGTTATTTTGTCTTTAGTATATTTAAACTTATAATCATTACCTCTGTTGGGTTTTAACTGCGAAAATATTTCTGTTGCTTCTTCTATAGTTGGTATATGTCCTAATACTGTATCCTTAAACTGTTGCACTGTGCATTTAATAGTAGTATTAAAACTACTTATATAAAATAGTTCTATATATTTTAACGGTTCTCCTCCTCGATAATCATCATATAACTCTTTTTTTAAGACACTTTTAGGTGCACTTATTTGTTTTTTGGGTAACAAATTTCTCACTAAACTGGTTATACCTGGTTTTATCGATTCTCTATTTATTATATCAAAATACGCTTGTGGTGTTCCGTACGATTTATTATTAGCAATTAAAGTAAGATTGTTAAACGTATATATATCTTTATATTTAAGTACCAATGCTCTCTCAAAATCCACACCCTGATCCCCAGTGTACTCAGAATAATCAACAACAAGAAATATTTTTTTTGTAGTTATAATTTTGCCATTCCCCAATGTAATTTTATAAGAATCTCCTATTTTTTCTATATTCATCTGATTAACATCTTCCGGTCTCAAAATTAATACTAAATTATCTATATAACTTACATCGACATTTATCTTAATACCATATTCTGTAGCATAATATACAATTTGTTCCAGATTATCAACGACATTTTCGTATAGAATAACAACAATGTTGGACATTATTTATCACTTTCTATTTTACTAATTATATTAAGATAATAAAAAAACTTTTATTAATAAAGGTAATCTAACATTTCGCATTTCTCTCTTCTTATATCTTCTATATAATCATCTAAGTAGTAACGACCTGCGTCATCTCCTATACCTGATGTTATGATACTCGTTGGATAACTTACAGGTGTTGATGCGTATCCATCATGTATATAATCATTCTCAGGACTATAATTAGGGTTACCCGATTGACTAACATTAGGTTGAGATACACCTGTATTATTTTGAGGTGGTTGAGTTGGTTGTATTACACTAGGCGGTTCTCTTAATCCACTACTAGGTGATAAAGTTTGAGTATCTATATTAGTCTGGTTATCTGCTATCGTCTTATTATCAGCTACATAATGAAGATATGGACCTTGTTGCATTGAACCTGCACCTGTTGAATAGGGTTTATTCATTAACATATTATTATATATATATGATTCATTGGCACTTTGAGTACTTGAGTTATAACCAATTGAAGTGATATCTTCCCCTGTTAACATATAAAATGCATTGATAACATCGGATTTATCTTGTACTACTTGAGGAGACATATTACCAAATGATGAGAGATCATTGTAACGTTTGAGGTAGTAATCAAATTCCGATTTGAAACAACCAGAACCAACACCTATATTACATGCAAAGAATTGAGATGGTGATTTTGTTTTTAATGCATATACACTACTATAATAAGTAACAAAACTATCATGACTGGGCATCTTCATTAATTCTTTAGTATAGGTGTCTCTATCTTGATCACTTAATGTAAATATTGATCTTGGATAACTGTATACGATTTGTTTAACCCATATCGATGCATCTTTTTTAATAAGAAAATGACGAACTGTGGCTTTATATATCTTATGTAAATCGTCATATTTCTCAACTCCTACAGAACTATATATATCACTAAATATCATATACTTATCCATACTATAAGTAAAATCATAACATGCATATTTAACTTCAGGAGCCGTATTAATTGGGTAATCTCTTGTATTAATAATTTTGTATCCCAATTCTTCTTGGCTTATTATTAAATTGGATGCTACTTTACTTAATATAGCATCAGGTGTATCATCTCTATAACGACCATATATCGTATTATTTAAGTACTTATTGGATTGACTCATTATGTTTTTTATGTGTATTATATATAGTAAATAATATTAAATTTAATTATATACAATGACTTATAAATTACAAACATTAATATTTACAAGAAATGAATGGTCATTAAAACAAGCTAGGGAGTATTTAAAATTACATGGGTATTCATATAATGGTGTTGATATTAAAAAACATACATATAGATTCAGACAAAGAGAACCGAAGAAAAAAGGTGAATATAAAACATTGATTAAGCACATCAATGGTAAAATAATATATTACGTTTTCCAAGTACTATAGGTTTATTGACCATTTTTTTCTTGTGTAAGATACGCATAAGTAATTTGGCCATTTTGAATAGTGATAGTACCGGCAGTAAAGATAACTGCAACGAGGTCGCGATTACCATTGGCCGAAACCATTTGAATTAACGCAGAAATATTGGGACTAAATTGACAGAAACCTAATAACTTATTATTTTCTAAAGACTGATAAATATTGTCAGAGAACGGAGCACATAAGATATCAGTATTTGAGTTAGGTACTGAGGTTTTGATACAATCCATTAACATCGAGTTAAACTCTTGGTTATCTAATGGGGATAAGAACCATGATCTTCCATCCTTTTTGAAATCTAAATTAGCAATCCTATCAAACGCATATTTAGCTTCTTGTGTTGCGTTAACAGCTCTAACCATTAAGAATATGCCAGAAGTAAGAAACTCAGAGAATGCATTAATTTGGAAGTTAGATTGTGATGCACTTGATACAGTTATATTAGATAGAGTTTCAATCATAGGGAATTGATAACCATATACAACAGCCTTTTGAGCAAACTTATTTAACATAGAATTACGAAGTTGTGGTTCGTAGTCAATTCCATGGAGAAACAAACGAAGGTTTGAACATGATACAGTCGTAGAAACTGAAGTAGAAAGTAAACAAGTAGTTGCGAAGGTAATCATCATAGTTATTTGCTGAGAACAAGCAGGTAAGAAAAGACCAGTTGAAGTAATGAAATTAGGAATCTCGAAATAGTACTTTTGAGATGAAGATGCTGCAATAGTTGAAGCAGATGAACCATAACCTGTAGGATAAGAATATGAGAAATTTTCGAGTTGAGCACGTTGATCAAGTTCCATATCAGCATCAGATAAGTATAAACGTCTGATTAATAAATGTTCTGGATTAATAGTTTCAATAGTACCATTGGTATTCATTTGGATTTGATCAATAAAGAATTGGGTAGGGACTAAACTGGCTGCGTTAACGGCATCCGCGTTGGATATTGTGACTTCAAGAATCATTTGTTCACATTCCGATAAAAGGTTAGAATTTCCTTGAGGAAGTAAAATTGATGTAACTGTCGTACTACCTTGGAAAATAGCTCCTAATCCAGAGGAAGGACTCACATTTTGAGATAGCTTAATACACTTTTTGCGTGAAACACTTTTTCTATCTAGGTATCTAATACCGGCATCGATTTTATTCCAATGATCATATGAACATACGGGTCCCACATCAGTTAGTAACTTAACGTCAGTCATTGTGTTTTATTATAAAACTACTATTATATGTATCTGGTATTAAAATTAAAAATGAAAAATTAATTAATATATTAATATATAATAACATATATAACAATGAGTTACAGTTCTAATTTACCTAAGCAAGCATTAAGCACACCTTTATTTATTAATATATCTTCGATAAATAGGGAGAATTTCCCAACAAGTTCATCAAGTAATTTCAGAATTAAGTTAGAAGCACCGGTTTTGTTTGCTCGTAGGATATCATTAGTACAAGCCAATATTCCTTATGCTTGGTTTGTATTTAATAGTAGTGCTACTGCTCCATTTAATGCTAGAATTAATAACCATATTAGATTTGTTGATTCTACTACTTTGGCTGTTGATTGTCAAATAACTCCAGGTACTTATAATATTAATGAGTTGATGACTGAGATGAAGACGCAAATGGAAGCAGTATCACCGGATACCTTTACATTTACTTATGATTTGACTACATTGAAATTAACAATATCGAGTTCAGATCCTAATTTTCAATTACTCTTTGCACCCATTGCAGGCGTTAGTGATACATTATGGTATGAGATAGGATTTAATAATGTTGATACTGCTGTTTCAGCTACTCAAGTAGGTGTTAGAAATGTTAATTTAACTGGTCCTTTTAACATATACATTAAGTTACCTCAGATAAGAAAACCTATATTTGATACTGATGGATTCAATGCAACATTTAGCATACAAAATAAAGTTTCAAATTATGGTGATATTATAAGATACTCAGGATTAGAGAATTACGATTCAGAATTTGATGTTGAGTTACGTAACTTAACATATGTAAATGTAATATTAACCAGTGAATTTGGAGAGTTACAAATGAACAATGCAGATTGGAACATGGTGTTGAAGTTCGAATAATTAATTAATTTAATAACAGTTATTTTTTTATACTGTTATATATAAGTGGTGTGACTTAACTGCAAATAATAAAGATGAG